>JYMV01007122.1_pt1 | contig 27605 bp, 25 predicted proteins | sample 338911 | NCBI WGS metagenome assembly JYMV01 (sample SAMN03354496, study PRJNA234377) | hydrothermal vent metagenome | biome: Deep sea; feature: Hydrothermal plumes at the Eastern Lau Spreading Center, Western Pacific Ocean; material: Seawater | place: Tonga | collected 2009 | depth 2000 m m
ACGACGTTAGATCAGCATCGTATGGGACTCAATCTCGCTTATATACCGTTCTGGTTGAATCATGCTGTGGGGGGATGGCCACCAGTACACCCAGAAACGTTTCAAAGAATGCCTCGATTATTGAAGGAACTAAATCAACATCGTGTCACTGTATCGTAAGCAAGAATATTCAATGTAAGGGCCACAACTTTATAAAAAAATACAGAAAGGACTTGACCAAAGTCAGGATTATATTGGTCATGACGGAAACCTTTCTATTAGCGATATTTTATACCACCCCAAACTACTGGTAATTTCCCCTTGATTTTTACAGAGGCAATTGGGCCTTTCATACCATCTCTAATTTCCTTTTCGCTCAAGGCTTTTCCCCAAATCCTGACCTCGTCAATAATCCCTATGAAATGACGGTTCTGGCCATAAGTTACTTCCTTGGTTTTCGGACCATAACCGCCAACTACCACTGGAACGTCAGAAGCAAATAAACCTGACGTCATGTCTACAGTTTCAATATCTAATTTTCCGTCGGTGTAGTTACGAAGTTTCTTGCCATCATAGGTTCCTGCTAGATGGACCCATTTATCGAGCTTGACGTTGATTTGTCCTTCTGCGCGCGGTATCCATTTATCACCGCAACAGGTAGCATACCACCAATTCTTTTCCTTATAGACCGTCAATTGATATTGTCTTCGGTTACTCCCATCCTCCCACTTCTGAGCGATAGCGTTTAAGTCCGGATTCCACCCGGTGGGGTATACCCAAGCTTCAACTGTTAACTCTTTTTGAAGATTAAGTTCATCACTGTGGGGAACGAGTACCTGATCTCCATCCCCATTGAATTTTAATGCTTTGCCAAACTTGCCTTGAACCCACTTAGCTCCTGAAATAGAACCATTGTGACCATTGCCTGAAATATCCTTAACAGTGTTTCCATTTCCTTGATCGAAATTCCAAGCGGCAACTAAGTTTTCTATGGCACACAGACCTGAAGTCTGCCAAACGATGCACAAGAAAAGACTGAACACAATCAAGATCAAAGTCCTTGAGTTCATCAATGTTTTCCTCCTATCTTAAGAATAGATGATTAACTTTCTAATTAAGAACATATAATATTATACTGAACCTACACAATACTAAAAACCTAAATAGAATAAAAAAAACAGGCATTCCAGCAACTACAACTCTTAGATCTAATCAGAAACGGCATATTATTCTAACGTACCAGTCGGTGCTTATAATTCGTCCTGATAGCGTTTTAACGTTTGAAGTTCACGAGGCAAGTAGTTTCTATATGGATCATTCCAACCAATCCATTCACCGCTAAGATAACCGTCAAATGAAATTGTTGACAACCGCTCAATTGTACTCTTGTGGTCAATGTCCCCTTCGCCAATTGGGAGTAGACTTGTCTGTGCGGAACCGTCATGTATGTGAAGATGCTGGATCCAAGGCTTTAAGACCTCAAAAGATTCTTCGATGGTCGCATAGCTCCGTCGCACCGGATGCATGATATCCCAATTTACGGCTATTGCCGGATGATTGGCCTTCTTCATAACCGCCGCCACATCCGTCGGATTACACCAATCATCATGGGTTTCCATACAGATGGTCACCCCACGTTCACTGGCATGATCGGCAATAGACAGAAGTGACTTGGCTACCAGATCGACGGCAGCATTTCTATCCAGACCATCTCCAATTTTACCCCCAAAAACCCGAATCCGCGAAGATCCGATATCTGCTGTTAAATCAATAGCCTTCATGGTGTCATTTACCATATCCTGATTGGTTTTAAGATCCGCATAACGGCACGAAGTTGCGACGCAGCCAATGGCAATACCAGTGTCAATGGCTGTCTGCCTAATCTCTTTTCGCTGGATCTGGTTGGCGTCAAACTCAACACCATGTCGGTGATTCGAGCTGATTCGCGGCTCAATGCCGTCATAACCAAATTCTTTGGCCATGGATAACATCTCGTTCAGAGTCAGTTCTGGACACGAAAAGCTCATAAATGAATACTTCATTCGGATTCCTCTCTATTTAATGTTATGTACCGAACGGCTTGTTATGTGTTTCTATCTACCCGATCTGCCAAGCAGGACTGTTAACCATCTCGAGTTTTCCGCTTGATGTTGAACGGACACCTGCATCTAGGATAGCCATAACCTCTAAGTTAAACGTCATTTCTAGAGTCTGGTGCAACGGATCACCTGTTTCCAAATGATGGATAAATTCCTCCGAGATTCGCTGCCTTCCTTCCGGTAATGGATCATGTTGATGAATGTTTGTCTGACCCTGCCCCCGTTCTATCCGTACTCCTTGGCTGTCCAAAACTAATGTTCCCGTAACACCATAAACAATAGGGCCGGTTGGTACTCCATGATCCAGTGTTGTCCACGATCCTTCAAAGAGTCCAAGCGCATTTGGGAACCGAACAATCATAGCTGCGTTGTCATCAGCCTCTCCCCACTGGCTGTTCAGGTTAGCACGCATACCGGTAGCAGATGACGCTTGTTGACCGATGTACCACCTTGCTAGCATTGATCCATAACAACAATAGTCTAACATAGCACCACCTCCCGTTTCGGACTGATGCCACCAGGTTGCACCGAGTTCGGCACCAGTCATTTGATCCGCGGATTCCTGCACTCCGGCATGGGTGGCACCAGGACCGAGCGGTCCAGTATGACCACCTCTCCATTTAACTTGTATAACTTGGCCAATGACTCCCTGATCAATCAGTTCTTTTGCTTTTCTTATTCCTGGTGACCAAGCCGCAGGCCAGTTGATAACCATCTTGGTACCGGCCGAATGGCAAGCCCGAACCATTCTTAAGGCGTGACTCAACGATGAGGCCATTGGTTTTTCAACACAGACATTAACACCAGCCGCGGCACAGGCCTCCACCACATCCGCGTGTTTCGCATTCTCAGAACAGCAAATAATAATGTCGAATGTTTCTACCTCTAGCATTTCTTGGTAATCTTCGTAAACTTTAGGAACCCCAATATCACTGAGTGCGTTTTCAACATTCCACCCGCGAGTATAAGGCGCATCACGCAACTCTGGGTTAGCCGGCACAGTGTCCGCACAGGCAACCATTTCAACTTGTGGGTGATCTCCAAACTGTGCGGCAACATTGTTAATATGCATATGGGCAAAACCGATGATACCAACACGGTATTTCTGACTCATATAAATTTCTCCCTTCCCATTTTAAATTATTTGTTTGTTCAATTAACACGATTTATTATTCTACCTTGCTTGATGAGGGACTGCAAGCTCTCCTGATAATCGGGAGCATGTTATTATATTCTCCTCACATGGAGATGAAATGGCTGGTCGATTTGAAGGTTTAAGCGAGATTGAATGGAAATTGTTTAGTAATCTGTTTCCTGTTCCAGGGAAAGGGGGAAAGGAAAATCTCCAACCGACCCCGGACGCATTCTCAACACGCGGTTGTATCTTCTATTCACCGGTAGCCGCTGGTGTGATCTGCCCAAGGGGCCCTTATGGTTCTCCAGAAGTGCCGCTCATCGCTGGCTTCAACGCTGGTACGAGGATAGAACCATGGCTCTACTCCAGGCTAGGATTCTAGGGCTGAGCCAAAATCATGGGATTATCAAATGGAGCAGCGGCGCAGTGGATGCGTCTTTGACTCTGATACACTGACTGGTGGACCGCGAAGGCATGCCCTTGTCAGCCACAACGACAGCGGCAAATGGAAGTAAGCGAGAACAGGTGCTGGTTTTAATCGAGAGTGTGGCTGTTCTGGGCAGACCGGAAAACGAGGCCAACCGCCCAAAGGAGTGAAGCGCATCGCCACCGACAAAGGCTATGTCTGGCATGAGCTGGAAGCCTATCTTCGTAAGAAAGGAATTCAACCACAGATACCAAGAAAGAAGAATGCAGGGCCAAAATTAGGGCGTCCGGTACAGAAGACGTCGCCTCGATTTCAAGTGGAACGGACATTCTCATGGATGCAAAGAAAGTTTGGCAGAATTACGGTTCGATGGGAGCGAATACCACAATGTTTTGAGGCATTTTTGTCTTTAGCCATCACGGTTTTGTGGTTACAAAGATTATTGGGATAGGCTAATATGAAATTATTGTGTATTGCAAGTTTAAATAACAGATAGTATTGCTTACTGCCTAAGCCCAGTTTATGATGTGAGTTGGTAGGTTGACCGATTCGCAACCCTAAAACACTTAAGTGTGGGAGCGGTGATAATTGGTTTAACCGTGAGTTAATGCCCATTGTTTCAGAAATTTCAAGAGGGATTTCACTTTAAATCAGAATATTGTAGATTTCATTAATCCAGTTTATCTCTGTGTTCTTGGACATGTCTTGCAAATACTATAGCAGATTCATATTGCGTAAGTTCTGTATTTAGGCTAGAATTAGGCGATTATTTAGAACTGTTGTCAATAGCGTCATATGCCTGAGGCTAGCTAGAGGGGACGTAGCTAAGGGAACCAAGAGTTTTAGAAACCAGCAACCTTAAGGATTAGATAGAGCGAAAGTAGAATTTTAAATTTGAGTTGGTCCCGTGATCAGCTGTCGATGCATAATTCCTTAGTATGGAATTTATAATTGTGGATTTCGAAATGGATTGGTTTCCTAACGTTTCCCGTTTGGGTTGAAGGGTTTACATTAATTCATTTTATTCAGTTAGAAGTGGAGGATTGAAATTTGGACGTAATTGTTCCTGCAGAAAAAAATGAAAAGTTGGAGAGGGAAAGAAAATCCGAGGTAATTAAAGAAATAGAACCCACAGTTGAAAAATTGTATAATCAACACCAAGCAAAACAGAACTTATGGTTTCCAAACGATTTCCTACCTTCAGATGAAAAAATGGATGACGATAGGAAAAGTGTATTAGAGAAACTCCGTGAACGCGCCCGGAGTCTCTCAGATGCAGTTAAAGTTGCCTTAACACTAAACACATTAACTGAAGAAGGTCTTCCTCACTTCCATCGATTAATTGCGACCTACCTTGGACCGTCAAGTATTTGGCAAAAATGGAATTTCCTATGGACAGCTGAAGAAGACCGGCATGGCAATATACTCCGTGATTACATGCGGGATACGCGTATACTTAATTTCGGCCTAGTTGAAATCATGCAGTACGGTTATATCAATTCAGGATTTACACCGGATTGGGAAATGGATGTTTATCAAATTCTTGTCTATACATCTCTTCAGGAACGAGCAACACAGGTTTCTCACCGGAATACAGGTAAAGTTGTTAGTGAGCCTCTACTGAAAGGCATACTTCAGAATATTGCAGCTGATGAAGCCAAACATTTTAATTTTTATCGTTATGCCTTTAAGGCAATTATCGAAGTGGACCCGAATGAAGCTTTGAAATCGGCCCTTAAATTGCTGCCTTCTATTGATATGCCTGGTATTTCTATGCCAAACTTTAGAGAGATGGCGGATGTTGTCAGGCGAGTCGGCATTTATGGTCCTTGGGAATATAAGGCCATTGTGGATGAAATCATAAAATTCTGGAATATTGGTTCTTTAATGCACCTTAACAAAATTGGAAGTCAGGCACAGGAAAAGATTATGGGTCTTTCCTCCCGATTAGAAAAAGTAGCAAAGTACATTGAACGCAAGGCGAAAAAAAAGTCATTTTCCTTTGATTTCCTTTATAATCAAACCTGGGCTATGGATTGAGAGCTTCAAATTCACTTTTTCCTACTTTACCATATAACAAAATTATTAAAGAGTATTTCTTGATGAAGTGACGACTAACATTTTCAACAATCCTAGTTGTAATAATGACCTTCGCCGTCAACCTATTTTATCCTGTCACCGCCGCCGATTTGGTTGATAAAAACACCATGGCTTACTGGTCTTTTGACGAGGACAGTGGCAAGACAATCAAGGACTCCATGACTAACAGCATCGTTGGCCAGATTGAGAAGGCCGAATGGACCAAAGGGTTCTCTGGTTCAGCACTTAAATTTAATGGTAAAACCTCACGGGCACTGGTGATTCAACCATTCAGGCGTGGGTGAATGTAACATCTAATCCTAGCAAATGGACAGGTGCAGGTGGTGGTGTCTTCAAGCAAGATGCTTACCAATGGTGTGTCAAAAAAGAGGGAGTGCTTTGGTTTGGAATCTGGGGAGCACGTCTAGAGTCGACGGGTAAATTTGATTTTTTAGATCACTTAAATGAGTGGCATCACACAGTTGTGACCTTCAAAGGAAAAAGCAAGGAAACCAAGATTTACGTCGATGAAAATGGTGATTAAGGGCAATGTCAATGAATCAGTGGATGAGACAGCTGCGCCACTCTACATTGGTTTCAAAGGTGACGGTGGCCACTATTTGGGGGGGGGTAATTGACGAAGTTCACGTCTCTAATGTGGTTAGAACACAGGCTGAAATTAAACAGATGATGGAGGCGGCGTCAGCTGTAGAAGCCGAAGAAAAGCTGTCGCAGGTGTAGGCTGGTCTAAAAGTGAACAATCGATAATACTACCAAAATACAATTGCCATAATGATATGTTATTGGCTTGAGGATATTGTTACTGCTTATAGCAACAAATGTTATACCTAATCAGCTGCAAAGTATAGAATTTAGCGTGGCCAGTTATTGTCACATCTAAGCGCAGGCAAAAAGAACTCCTTTGGAGATGGCCAGCCGCTTCGAGACGAAGACCTATTCCATCACCTAGTGGGTCGGTTGGTTCTTATCAATTTGATTCGCCTTAAGAACTCATCACCTCTAAAATTCCAAGAATAATCAAACTCCCCACCACTACATAATCATTCATGTGAATCAGCAGAAGTCCATATAATTAATAGTACTTGATAGCCTTTCCCCCAGACGAAATCTCATTACCTTGCCCTAAGGGGTGGTGGTTGCTTCTAAGACGTCAACAGAACTCAAATTACTGCAGCTAGTAGAAAAGACAACCCATCTCAATGCCATACCATGACCGGAGAAGTAGAAAACAAAGGTATGTTCCTATTTAATCATCTGCTTATCCGTTATTAGGCAGTCCTTGTAAGCGTCAAATCGTCAAATCTATTAATACTGGGGTTTAGCTAGCAGAGGATGAAAGGTTGCTACGTCAGATATGCAAAAACAGAAGTAACAACACCAAAAATAATCTGCTCGACAAATATGTTTATGAGGAGGTCCTATCGACTCTTTTGAAATAGAGATGACTTTAGCTTTTTCCTTTGAGTTTTATCTGTGACCTGCATTTTATCATGTATGTAGCACATACTTTTCACCAGATAATAGGTTAGCGAGAGAACGAGAGGATTACGGGAATGAAATTCGTTTGTGTTCCCATTTAAGAAATGGCATAATGAACATCAAATCCATACTTTATACCTGAATAGACTATAGAATATAAAGTTATGGCGAGGCGAGGATAGCACTAGATACATCTAAATTGTATCAATGAATTAGGGAATAGAGTGAAATGCAATTGCAAAAGGAGTTTCTTCTTAGCGATAAGGAGATGAAAAAATTTATTATCAATGGTTATCACATTGTCAGAACGTCACTTCCACTTAGTTTTCATCAACAGGTTTTCCGCCAAACCTTAGATCTAATACAGGACGAAGGCCCTCCGGGAAATAACCTTCTTCCCGAGATTCCAATCTTAGCGGATGTATTCACCGATCCAGCGGTAACAGGGGCATTAACCAGTATCCTCGGACAAAATTATGTCATGCACCCACACCGTGCTTGCCATTACCATCCTCCCCAAAGTCAAAAGCAAACCTGGCACAAGGATTATCCAGTTGGGGGGAATCTGAGATGCCATCGTAGCAGAATAGCCATGGCTTTCTACTATCCTCAGGACGTTACGGAAAACATGGGGCCAACGGCAATTCAACCTGGCACGCAATACTATCAACATCACAATCAGGCAGTAGAGGGGTTATCTCTTTGTGGAGACGCAGGTACAGTTACCATTGTTCATTACGATCTCTGGCACCGAGCAACCGAAAACCAAAGCAAGAAGATTAGATTGATGTTGAAATTTCTCTTTTGTCGGACGGAAGAACCACAGCAACCATCATGGAACACCAACAACTCTGATTGGGATATCAATTCATCTTTTTCTCACCAACATCAGCTGATGTGGCGGCATATCTGGCGATGGTATCTTGGACAGGGTAATAGAAAGAAAAAAACTGCACCTTCGATCAACACCAGTGAGAAAGAGTCGAATGGATCGCTATCTTACTCTAAGGCTACAACTGAAGAGACGATCGAGGCCCTAGGCCAAGCTATTCATGATCAGGATGAAGGTACTCGTCTTGAGGTTTTATACGCCTTAGGGGAAATTGGCGCGTCGGCTGTTCCCAAGTTAATGGCCAAGTTTCGAGAAGAATCGAAAACCGGATCTATCCAGAATCTAGATCGGGCTGACTTTACAAATCCAAGTCAGATTGATGCTGTTTATGGATTAGCGGCTGTTGGCAAACCTGCCGTGCCCGCTTTAGTGGAGACTTTGGACGCCCCAGATTGGTGGGTTCGCGCTGCAGCTTGCAGTTCACTGGGTTGCATCGGTCAAGCCGCCAACTCAGCCGTACCTCATTTGCTCAAGGCATTGAACGATGAATCGGAATGGGTACGTAGGAATGCCGCTGACGCTTTAGGAAATATGGGTGATACTTCTCAAGTAACGGAGGAGACCCTGATTAAAGCATTGGATGATAAAAGGGAAACATCGCCTTGGTCTCTTTCTGACTCCCCTCTACGTGAGAATGTGATAACCGCGTTAGCCAAGATGCAGCCTTCCCCAGCAGCCATTCCCAAGCTAAAAGAGGCTTCGGAAGATGGCAATGAGTACATTCGTGCTTGGGCGGATATTGGACTAGCTAGAATAAGAGAACCCTGACAAAATGCGAAAACGTGTTGCCATTGGATCTATCCTTACAGAATGCAATCAGTTCGGTGGATCCCCTATTGACATTCAATGTTTTGAACGTTACGAGTTGCGAAGAGGCACTGATGTCTTGAAGGCCGATACTGGTGTTGTTGGTGGAATGTTGCAGGTGTTGCGAGAAAATCAGGTGGAGATCGCACCTCTGCTTTATGCTAGTAGCTGTCCCGGCGGGCCGGTAATCGCTGAATGTTACGCCCAACTGAAAACCGAACTAATTGATCGATTGAGCAAAGCTATGCCTGTTGACGGTGTCTTGCTGCCACTACATGGTGCTAGCGTTGTTGAGGGCATTGGAGACCCTGAAGGCAATCTCATCAAAGCTGTCCGCCATATTACTGGCAGTGAGGTTCCAATTGTGGCTACACTTGACTTACATGCGCATGTGACGGATGAAATGATACGTTTTGCAGACGCACTGATTGCTTGGGAAACTTATCCGCATCGTGACGCATTTACTACTGGTATTCGAGGCGCGAAGGTACTTTTGTCTATAATTAAAAACAGCGTTCAGCCGACAATGGCCATGGCAAAGGTTCCAGTAATTACCAGTGGCATTCATGGATCTACCGAAGGTAATTCCCCATTTGCTCAAGTCATGAAAACAGCCAAAGAATATGAAGCTGAAGATGATGTCATTTCAACCAGCGTGTTCTTAGTTCATCCATACATAGATCAACCTGGCATGGGTAGCGGTGGATTAGTCATTACCAATAACAATTTGGAAAAAGCTATCAATCTGGCAGAGAAGTTGGCGGAACAGTACTGGGATAAACGGTTTCAACTGGAACCGGAGATTTATACACCACAGGAAGCCATTGAGAGTGGACTGAAAACCCTTGGAGGCCCAGTCCTTTTAGTGGAAACAGCAGATTGTTGTGGCGGCGGCGCGGCCGGCGACAGTGTTGCCACGCTGGCTGCGCTCCTCGAGGCGAAAGTAACTTTGCCCTCACTGGTACCCGTTGTTGATCCGCGGGTTGCCAAGATATGTCATCAAGCTGGTGTTGGTCAAGAAATAAGGACACATATTGGTCATCAACTTGATCCTAATTGGGGAAATCCAATATCCGTTACCGGCAAAGTTACACAATTAAGCCAAGGGCGTTTTCAATATACTGGCGGAATATGGGACGGGATCACCGGCAATATGGGACCTAGTGCGGTTCTGACGTTAGGGGCAATCCAGATATTAGTGACGACTCATGGCACCTACGATTGGGCAGATGAACAGTTTCGCACGGCTGGACTGGATCCATCGACTGCCAAGTTTATCGTAGTTAAGAATCCAATGAACTATCAGTTTGCTTATGGTGATATTGCCAAATCCGTTTTTATCCTTGACACACCGGGGCCAACGCCAGCCACCTGTCGCCATCTAAATTATAGGAATCTTCAACGACCATATTTCCCGGTTGATAAACACATTCCCAATCTAAGACCAACGATGCTGAGATGTTAATTCATAATCTATGCGATGTATCATCAATACGAGCATGATTGCCGATATTCCGTGGGATCTTGAAAGACTAAAAAAAACGCCGCAGGTTGAATGGCTGAATCGAAAAGGAACGGTTCATTCACTTTTGTATGAGGGTGAACCTTTTAAGGGGGATTGTGCAACTCAGGTCTTTGCTTATTATGCATCGCCTGGTACGTTGAATGCCAATCCGGAACTTGATCGGGATCTGCCAGCTATAGTGTTGGTGCATGGTGGTGGTGGTACAGCTTTCGACCAATGGGCACGAAAATGGGCTGCTGACGGCTACGCAGCAATAGCAATGGATCTCAACGGCGGTAGGCCGAAAGGGGGAACGTTTTCAAACAGCGGTCCAGCTATGGACCATCCAAATATATTCCATGCCATGGATTCCTCCAGAGACCAACACTGGTGTTATCACGGGGTGGCTAATGTGATTCGAGCCCATTCGCTAATCCGTAGTTTTCCTGAAGTTGATGACGGCCGAACTGCCATTACTGGTATCAGTTGGGGAGGTTTCCTAACCTGTATCGTTTCGGGATTAGATGATCGGTTCAAGGCAGCGATACCGGTTTACGGATGTGGATATATCCATGAAAATGGTCCTTGGCTGCCTGAGTTTGAAGTTATGACAGATGAACATAGGAATCAATGGATTAAGATGTATGATCCCTCTCAATATCTCGGCTATTGCAACACTCCCATATTTTTCGTTAATGGCACCAATGATTTTGCCTATTTACCAGATATTTACGATCAATCTTATTGCTTGGTTAAAGGCAAACGTAACTTTCAAATCACTCTTGAGATGGGGCATGGACACCAACAGGGATGGGCACCTAAGGAAATTGAGATGTTTGTCTCGCAATACTTGACAGATGGCACACCGCTACCAGTGATTCACTCTCCCACGGCCTATCCTGACCACCGACTTGTTGCATCCGTCTCAACGAAAACGGAACTGCTTTCAGCTAATTTACACTATACTAAGGATACCGGTCCCTACCCTGAACGGATATGGGATACGGTTCGCGTGGAGATAGCCGATAATATAATTGTCTCTAATATAGTAACGGATCAAAAGCACATATCAATTTTGACTGTGACGGACGAAAGAAACGCTGTTGTTTCTAGTCAGTTTATGTTCAGTGTACATACATAACACAGGGTAGAATAAACTCAATTATAGCAGATTTGTTCAAAGCTAAGATTTTGATGGGCCAAAATCAAGTTCCAATAACTATGTGATATAAGGAGTAATCAAATGCACAAGAAATTTTCTTCCGGCTTTAATCGGCTGGTTGATTCACTTCAGATGATAGTTTTCACTTTCCTGTTCCTAGATTGTTATGCCGGAATGGTCTATTCACAGTGGTTGCAATGGGGTGGACCAGAACGAAACTTTAAGGTCGATTCAACGCAACTCAAAACGGTTTGGACTGAAGAGGGACCAGAGCAGCTGTGGAAACGTCAAATGGGGGGAGGATATTCAGCAATTTGTGTTGATCAAGACACTTTATACACCATGTACCGTCGTGGAGATGAGGACGTTGTGATCGCCCTGAGTGCCGGCAACGGAGAAACGCTGTGGGAATACGCTTATACCTCACTTCCATGGCAGGAGTTTAGTAAGCAGTATGGTCCGGGACCTCATGCCACACCATTGATTGTTGAAAATTATATTTATACCATCGGTTTTCGGACGGAACTGACCTGTTTAGATAAAAAGAATGGTCAAAAAGTCTGGTCACGCAATTTGTGGGATGAATATGGTGCCCAACCAGGTAACCGTGGCTATGCTTCCAGTCCGATGGCGTACAAAGATTTGCTGATCGTGCTTGCTAGTGGTAAAGGTCATGGTGTCATCGCTTTCAATTTGAAAGATGGGCAATCGGCTTGGAAGAGCCAGGATTTTATCAACTCGTATTCGTCTCCCATTGTTATCAATGTGGATGGGCAAGATCAACTTATTGTTTTTGTGGAGACACAGGTTGCAGGTCTGGATCCAAATACCGGTGACTTGTTGTGGCGGCATACGCATAACACCAAGCATCAGATACATGCCTCAACCCCGATTTGGGGAGAAGACAATATCCTGTTTATTTCTTCTGCCTACGATGCTGGAAGCCGTGCGCTTCACCTTTCTCGTCGGAGTGGAGAAACTGTGGTTAAGGAATTATGGTATAACAAAAAAGTTAAAGTCCAGCATGGGTCAGCCGTGCGGATTGGAGAGACTATATACGCTTCCAGCGGTCAGGGCCCTGCCTTCCTAACCGCAGTTACGGTTAAAACCGGAGAGATTACTGCTAAACAACGAGGGTTTGCTAAAGCCAATCTGATGATGGCTGGAAACCAGATGATTGTTCTTGATGAAGCTGGTCAACTGGCAATTGTCGATGCCAGCCCTAGCGGTTTTGAAGTGCAGGCGCAGGCTCAGGTACTGACCTCACGTTCCTGGACTGTACCCACCTTAGTAGGAACAAAACTCTACCTTCGCGACATGAAAGAGATCTTGGCCTTAGATCTAAGTCCCTAGACCACGATGCGGAAAAGTTTCTGGAATTAACACTAGGTAATAGGAGGTTAACCATGATGAAGGAAGTGGATTGGATCACTCGATGGCTGGAAGATGAAAGCAATATCGATCTTAAGGCCTTGGAACAGCAGCTGCAATCAGAGGGTTTCAACGTTTATCAGTGGCGTGGCAATCCTAGTCAATCTTACCTGGATTATATTCACACGCAGGACGAAGTTGTATGTGTCTTGTCTGGGACAGCTGATGTCTCGGTTTCTGGCCAAGCAGGGAAAGTTCTCCCAGGTGATCGTTTGGATGTACCAAAAAACGCGTACCACTCCATTATAGTAACCAGTGATCAACCGCTGGTCGTCTTGACAGGGATGCGTCCGTAACAAAAGTTGACCAAAGATGACAATTGCTCATAGCCAAGAGACACTGGTCCAAGATCTCAGAGGGTTGGGCATAGAGGCTGGAACTACCATCTTTATTCATTCGTCATTCAAAAGTCTGGGTCCTGTGACAGGTGGGGCAGGTACAGTTATTAGTGCCTTCAAAGATGTGGTCGGTTCGGAAGGGCTGATACTGATGCCCTCTTTTAATCTGGTTGAAAAACGCGCTGAGACCTGGGATATCGAAACCACCCCGTCGACAGTAGGGTGGCTGACCGAATTTTTCAGGCAAATGGATGGCACATTCCGTTCTGATCACTATTCTCACTCCGTAGCTTCCAGCGGCAAGAAAGCCTCCGATTTTGTGGCCGATCACCTTAGCCAGAAAGGATACCAATCCCCGTGGGATCTTCAACCGTGGGGCAGAACATATGGTTCTCAATCACCGATGTACAGAGCTTATCAGCAAGATGGCAAGTTGTTGATGCTTGGGGTTGACTACCAATCCTCAACCTACATCCACTTGGTAGAAGTTATTTATTGGAATCAAAGGCTTGGTGCGAATCCAGATGCTCCTTACGTAGCGTTGGACAGACTTTCGCTGGGCCAGTTTTGGGATGAATCAGGGAAGCTAACTCGAGGTCGGGTAGGCAACGCTAACTGTCGATTTTTCAATATTAGAAACTACGTTGATTCTTTATTGGAGGAAGTTAAGTCCAATCCGTCTCCATACGTCTGATAAATTACGTTTGAGAATACAGTTGTTAACGCTTCCTTGATTCCTGTTTTAGTTGACAGGATCCTCCAGTAATTTTTTCAATAGTGGCAATTGATTCTTATAGGCAGTAACAGTTGAATTGTCAGCAGTATTATCTTCCGGATGTGGTGTCGGATTGTTCCAACCCTGATAATGTCCACCCCACAGATGGCGTAGCCCATCGGAACTCCCACGTCTGGAGCAATGCCAGACCGCCGTGTCAAAAATCACTGCCGAGCCGGATGGGATTGATACTGTCCCTTGGCCTTCCCACTCGGCTTTAGCTTCTCCCCCACTATCGGTTAGGGCATTTAGACTTCGCGGCAAAACAATCAACGGTCCGACCTCGGGCATTGTTCCGTCTACGTAGACGTTACAGAGAACTCGTTCGGCGTTATGGCGCTGTAGACCTGTTTCAGGTATCTGCCAAGAATAATGGTTGTGCCAACCAGTCAGAACCGGAGATACCAAGGCATTGTTGAACACAGCGGCACCGCTATGCGCAAGCCGAACATCATCGTCAAACACCTCTGCCATCAGATCCACCAGAACAGGTTTAGCATAAAAAGGTGCCATCTCCGGTCCCCACTCTAAGAGCGGATGAAAGCCAATCGTCGACTGCTCGACAGAGAATCCCCCTTTTTTGTGGCATAGTCCCTTAAATATAGTCCGCATCTGTGCACATTCTTGTTCATCATAGACTGACTCGATAACACAGTAGCCCTGTTCTGATACTTGGCCTACTTTCGATTTTAAATCCAACATAGTGGTCTCCTTCAATGTCATATTTGCGATTGACAGCTTCTTCTAGAACGAACGTCCATTACATTATCACGACGTAGAATTTCTATTGCCAGTCTGCCTATTTCGACAGAAAAATCGGCAAGTTGTTCTCCAGATTATTGACAGAACGGTATTCATCTTCCATACCGCATAACCAGTAAAACATCTCGGCAACGTCATTGATGGTTCGATGGTGTTCACGGTGAAAATAAAATCCAGGTTGTGCATGTTTGGCGTCTTGGGGTTGAAAGTTCTGTTCCCGAATCCAGTCGCGTTCAGGAGGTACTGTTCTTTTGTACCAATATTTTATCAGATTGCGGACTTCGCCAGTTGTGGATGAAGTCCGACGGTGCCAGATGCTGTAGGCAGTCAAAAAAATTGAACCGGCAGGAGCTGCCGTTAAAACTGTCCCTCGGATATTACCGTAATGTCTCATCCAAGGTTGCAAACTAAAGAGAAGGTGTGAACCAAGTAAAAACTCGGTAGGTCCCAGCTCTTTAGGCGTATCTTGTGGCAAGTAAAATACCTGCAGACAATCCAAGTTAGGCTTGTGTGTAGAACCGCCATCATTATGCCAACCATTGGTTATCTGAGTGGGGCCCTGAACGCGATGGTTTCCAACAGCCATTGGATATGTAAAGTCTCTACCCAGCAAGGACCGTATCGGCCCGATGACTCGAGGGTTTAGTGTCACATTCTCAATATACCAATCCTCTGCCGCAGGTATTGCTCCATTATGTTGATCGCAATATTGAAAGACACGTTTATTAATTTCGTCTGGAACAATCGCGTCCAACCTGAGCAAACCAGTTTTGCAAAACTCTAGGACCTGATTATCTGTTAGCGTTGGTGGACAATCATGCGTGAGATCCATTTCCATACTCCCATTGATCTTAAGTTACAGGTGGTCACTACCTATATTCCCCAAATATTATACTATATAATTTCTTACTTGAATTTTAATCAAGTTATTCTCGGTCGACTTTCAAGAGAAGTCAAAATCTGGTATCTTGCGCAACAAATGGAATTCAGTTAGAATCTGTGGCAGAGAATATTGACAGCTGTTTGCATCTTGATTGATTTGGTGATAGTTAATAAAAGTCCGAAGGATAAATTAAAACAGGGAGAATCCGGTGAAAAATGCCTTTCTGAGGTGGTGGGGATGTGGGGCCTTCGACGTTGTTTTAGGTGATGTTAATTTCGCTTTTGATCCCTATCTTTTTGGTCAGAACTTAGAGAGGATTGAGCCGTGTTATGACTATATCTTTATCAGTCATGAGCATTTCGACCACTGTCACCCAAAAACATTGCAAAAACTTTGTCGGGGAGAACGCTTTAAGAAATTGTTTGTCAACCCAGGTTGTATTACTCCAGCTCTTCCGATTGATGAGAAGTACGGTGATGCGGCTTTCGATCGCGATCTGCCCATTACCAAGCATGTTCCGCCCGAAAAGGTCGAGGTCTTGTATCCGAAGTATCTACAGGATGATGGGCAATGGAACCGTAAATTTCGCGGCCCCTTCGAATTAGATCTTGATTCCTTGCATGTAGAAGCCATTGAAAGCGGAGAGAACCAAACACCAGATATACCTACCTGTGGTTACTTGGTTACTCATAAAGAAAAGAAGATTTCATTTCTACATACAGGTGATTTACATCAACCGTACCCTGCCTTACGAGAATTGCGTGACAAAGTCGACTTTTTCATTCATATGAAACTCGGGCTAACTGAGTGGCAGGGATCAAATTTAACCGATCGATTAGTGGAGATTGTCGAACTGGTACGACCAAAATATTTTATTCCAACCCATTATCGGACCGATAGAATAGCTGATCCCATTCCAGAAGGACACTGGCCTCCGAATGTTACCGATACCTGTGCATTCATCGAATCGATCCGGGAAGCGATAGGAGAACAAACACAGATTTTACCCTTCACTGCTGGAATTGAGTATGAACTTGAAATGCCTGATAAAAAGGTCATCTGGAAATGGAATTGGCACAATTCGTGGACTGTCCCCCCATGGAGAGAAAGATAATATTTTTTGGACTGGATAACTAATAGTGAAGAAGAACATGACAAAGACCATTGAGAATAAAGGCGATGATCCAAGACTAAAGTAGGACGCTATGCTATTTAATTACAAATTGCGGTTTTTTGATTTGAAAGGAACTTATTATGATTGCCGGAAAAGTTTTAGGTGCATATGCTTCTGTTGGACAGCTTCCACCAACCGAACAGGCTGAATGGTATCGTAAGGCAACAGGCGAATGGGGAATAGATACATTTGAAATTCCGATTCTGGCGGGAGTGCCGTTAGCATCAGAAATAGTTGATGTATTAATCGAGGTTGAGGCTTCGCTGGTGGTTACTCTTGTGGCGCAATGGGCTACAGTTGGGCAAAAGTCTCCAGCATACGGTCTTTCCTCGGTGGAAGAATCGTTCCGTCAAACAGCGATACTGGATGCCTATGCAGTCGCTCAACAATGCCGATCGCTATCTGAGCGTGGTATTCATATTCGCCATATGGTTTTACACACTGGCCAGCGATGTGGCGAAACTATACCCCATGCTATTGCTTTCTACCGCAGCTTGGTTGATTTGCGTCAACTAGTTACCGACGCTCTGCCAGACTGCAGGTTGGCAGTGGAAGTGACGGACAGCCTGCCCTCAAACCATCCGATACCTTTTCCAGCGGCGAAAAAGGCTGCCCTGACGTTAACTTCTCTTATTCAGACCCTGACCACCGTAAATCAAAAAAATGTATCAAGCTATCCTATTCCTTTGATTGTCAACTGGGGACGGCTTCTAGTTAATGGTACTCCGCCATTATCTGGCATCGAGCAAATTCTGGCATCGAATGTCCATCTGGCTGGCGTAATTCTATCTGGGGCTGGGGCTTCAGAAAACGGGTTTCTGGATTCGCATAATTCGCATCTTGATCCCGAAAGTGGTTTTGGTACAATGGATGCTAGATCTTGTGCTTCTGTCTTAGAATCAAGTGATGAACCGATATTCGTTGGCATGAAATGCAGCAATGCAAAAGGACGTGAACAGCTCTCGGTTGCGGAGGTAATGGCTGCTCAAGCGGAATTGCTCGACCAAATCAATTAGGGACATTTATTAAGTATTCTATGATAATTTCACTTCAGCCTAGCAGGATTGCTATCCTCGTTTTCGTGGTGTCATCCTGTGTTTGTTGAAAATGACCATGCCTAGTGTCGACCCACATTGTTGTTAGAAAATATTACCATTAAGAGTCAATGAACAAAAATCGTATCTCATCATTTACCAGAAAAGCTCGGATTCAGCCGTGCTTGACATTCAGTCTGAAATATGTAACTTTGTAGGAGGCGCCAACTGATGGAGCTGAAACAATGAAAAAAACTAGCTTGCGATTCCTGACTATTGAACAAGTAAGGCAATTCAAACTCAACGGGTTTCTAGTGGTTGAAGACGTACTGTCCAAAGATGAGGTTGAAGTGCTAGCTGCACGTACCGATCTCATCGCGGCGAGCAAGGTCGACCAAGTTCCGGACACTAGTATTCAACTGGAAAAAATCTTCGGTAATGGTGATCGGCTGGTCACCAACCAGATTTTATCAGTGCGCAAACTTTACAACTTGGCTGTCTACGATCAAGTGATGTGGCAACACGTTACACACACCAAGATTGTAGATATCATAACTGACCTTCTAGTAACAGACGATATCAAAATGTACGGGGATCAGCTGTTTATGAAGGCTCCGGAAACTGGAACAGCGCAAGGGTGGCACCAGGATTCAGCTTCATGGCGCGACATTTTCCCCATGGACCTGGTCACAGCTTGGACATCTATTGACCACGCGACAGAAAGGAACGGATGCTTGAATTTTGTTCCCGGCACACATCGCTGGGGCATGATGCAATCAAATAGGCTGAAACCGTTTTTATCGGATCTTGGTAGTAACCAGTGGCCGATTGTACCCGTGCCTCTACGTCCAGGCAGCATCAGTTTTCACCATAGTCTAACCTTGCACATGAGCCATGCCAACCATTCCAGCTACCGTCGTCGTGGGTATGCTGTTCACTATATGCGTGCGACTTCATGGCGGGATGAGTCAGTAACCGATGCACCCAAGATGCCGCCGTTTAAACAAGTGTGTGGACGTTCATTCCCCGATCGCGTATAGAATTCTCATATCAAGGGGGCAAACGGAAAGCATAATATGCCTGAAACCTATAAAGTGGCTATCATCGGATCAACTGGTAGAGGCGGTTATGGACATGGTCTGGACACTGTATTTAAAGATCTGGATAACGTGGAACTGGTGGCTGTGGCTGATGGCAATCCCGAAGGATTGATCAAAGCTGGTGACCGGTTGGGTGTGTCCCATCTTTATGATGACTATCGAAAGATGCTAGCAACGGAAAAACCTGATCTGGTCAGCATCACACCCGGTTGGGTTTCGGAACGGGTGCAGATGATTGAAACTGCTGCTTCAGTTGGAAGTCACATCTATTGCGAAAAACCAGTGGCAGGCAGCCTCGCCGAAATTGATACCATCATAAACGCGTGCAGCAGAGGAAACATAAAGATGGCAATTGCCCACCAGTGGCGTGCCATGCCCCCGATTCAGCAAGCCATCGCAGATGTCATGTCGGGGAAGTTTGGGAAACTGCTGAGGATCTGGGCACGTCCTAAGGATGACAGCCGGGGTGGTGGTGAAGAACTGTTGTTGCATGGTACGCATCTCTTTGATTTGATGATGGCTTTCACCAATATTCCCCGCTGGGTTAGTGGTCATGTACTACAGAATGGCCGGGACTCTACTCAGGCAGATACCCACTATGGCACACAACCTGTTGGTCCCATCATCGGCGATTCAATCTCAGCCACGTTTGGCTTTGACAATGGTGTTCGGGGATTCTTTGAGTCTACAGCCAATCTGGCAATTCCGGGTCAGTCGAACTTCAATAACCTCTTCGGCATGTCAATTGAATGTGAGCAAGCGAGACTAGAACTTCGTGAACCCGGCGATTGCTACATCTATCCGGCACCGCGGGTTTTGCCTGATCAGGAGCATTTGGCTTGGGAAAAGGTCTGGATTGAGGGTTGGCACGATAAATATGACCACAATACCCTCTGGAAAAATTTCCTTCACTTGGGTAACCAGATTCTCGTCAAGGACTTGATCGAGACTATTGAAACAGAGAGAGAACCACTTTCCAGTGTCTGCATGGCACGTTACGTCAATGAAATGGTCCAAGGGGTGTACCTATCGCACCTGTCCGACGGTCGCCGAATCGACATCCCCTTGGCGGATCGCACGCATCCGTTGGGACCCTCCGAATAAAGAACGACAGATACTCCCGAATTCTTCTAGTCGTTAATCCTCTTTGATAATGTTGTTCAGCTAAATTTTATTAAAAACTTAATAGCTTCGGACACCCCAATCTCCCAATCAATCCAGCCCATATCTGATCTAAACTATAGCCAATTTGTGGTTGACGTATTATACCAATCAAAGATCAGTTGTCTCTATTCGTTTCTCTATGTTATATTGCAATCGCAGTGATTTTTCTGTCATCAGATCTTTGATGTCCACCCTCTTCTGTAAACGCACCGCTATGTCCACCAACATTTAAAGGTTCAATGCGTACACGACTATACGCTGGTATATTCTTAGGATTGATCTTAATCCCTATCAATGCTCACTGGATTGCCTTAGTGAGTGGCGTTAAACATTCACTTAATCCAGCGTATGGTTCTTTATTTATTGCGCCTGTTATCAATCTGTTTTTCCTTCTATTCCTGAATCTAACTTTAAAAAAAATATCACCACGATTGGTACTAAATCGCCTAGAATGCATTGTCGTTTATGAAATGCTGGTTATGCTATGCCTTATTTCCGGACATAATCCTATGGATTTTCTGCTTGGGACACTGATCCACCCTTTCTGGTTCGCTTTACCTGAAAACGAATACGCGACACTCTTCCATAGGTACATTCCACGATGGTTTACCATAGAAAATAAAGAAGTGTTAAAAGGGCTTTTTGACGGGGAATCTTCCCTTTATACCTCGCAACACCTGATGGCATGGTCCTGGCCAGTGATTCTTTGGTCAGGTATCACCTTTTTTATCTTTTTTATGCTTCTCTGCCTTAATAGTATTCAGAGGTCACAATGGATAGCCAAAGAAAAGTTGAGTTATCCAATTGCGCAATTGCCTATCGAAATGACAAAATCTGGTTTTTTCAATCAGAAACTATTATGGATTGGGTTTTCGGTTGTAGCATTGATCCAGATTTTGAACGGGCTACATTTTCTTTTTCCGTTCGTACCAAGAATACCACTGAAAATATCCGATTTCGGGTCCAAAATTTTCACCGCTAAACCCTGGAATGCTATTGGGTGGTTGCCACTGTTTTTTTATCCGTGGGTTATCGGACTGACGTTTTTCGTCCCGTTGGACTTATCATTTTCAGTTTGGTTCTTTTTCTTATTCACCAAAATCCAACTTATTATCGGCAGTATCAGTGGATGGAGATCTCTACCTGGATTCCCATACTACAATCATCAAGGACTCGGCGCCTGGATCACTTTAGGGCTGCTGGTTCTCTGGCATAGTAAAGAACACATAAAAGAAACCCTTGCCAAGTTTTTTGCTCCTCAAACTGATAACCACGTTATGCGAACAGGTCTGTCAGGACACCGACGGGCATTATTTGGAATTGCTTGCAGTTTGATTATCCTTGTCCTTCTCTTCCACCAAGCGGGAATGTCCTTCAGCATTATACTGATCTTCTTGGCTATATATGTTGTCATGTCTGTTGCCATCACACATGCTCGGGCAACCGTTGGTATCCCATACCATGAAATCATCTATACACATCCGCAGTTGATGTTGGTTTCCGCTGTTGGCACACGCCATATCGGAGCCAACAACCTGACATTGATGTCATTTTTATATCCATATGTTCGAGATAATGTCTCGCATCCAATGCCAAATCAACTGGAAGGATTCAAAATTGCCGAGGCTACCGGAATGAGACATGGAAAAATGGTGATGGTGATGATTATCGGATTGCTCTTTTCCATCTTCGCCTCATTTTGGAGTTATCTCCATGTCATGTACAAGTATGGTGTAAGTCATGCAAGCGGTTATTTTATTGGTATTGGCCGAGAGAACTTTGGCCGGGTTTTGCTCTCCTGGTTGGTATATCCGCAGACCACAGACTACGTCGGGCTGTCGTTTATGGCTTTGGCTTCAGTATTCACAATCCTCCTGATGATAATGAGAAGGAGTTTTCTCTGGTGGTCATTTCACCCAGCAGGTTATGCGCTGGGTATGTCTTCCGGAACTGTCTGGGTCTGGAGTGCCATTTTTACCGGATGGATCATCAAAATGACCATCTTAAAACTTGGTGGATTGAAGATGTACCGCCGGACTGCCCCGTTCTTCTTGGGATTAGTTTTGGGTGACTATGTTATCGGTTTTGCCTGGAGCATCATCGGATTAATATTCAATGTATCGGTTTATCGTGTCTGGTATTAACAAATACCATTTTAACCAGAATTTAATGAAAAATACGCTTAGAATCCAACCGTGATAAAAGAACCCACGAAAAAGATCCAGCAGATGAAAAAGGTAGCCCAACACCAGATAACCCCAAGATCTGTGCTGATTGGAGTCAGCGTGGCCATTTTTGTCAATCTGGCTTCTCCCTATACCGAAAGCGTTGGTTTCAGTAACTTCTCATGGAGTTATCTCCCAGAGGGAGCGGCCATCCCAATACTACTCATTCTGGCTATTAATGTGTTGATCCTGAATGTACGAAAAAGATTAGGTTTAACCCAGAGTGAACTGCTGGTTATTTTTGTTATGGGATTAGTTTCCAACGCAACGTCGATATGGTTAATTTATTTCTTTCTTGCCGCAATTGTTTCTCCACGATACTACGCTTCACCAGAAAATGAATGGCAGCATCTCCTTCTTCCTCACCTTCCGGATTGGTTAATCATCAGCGATACTAATCATGCTGTTCGATGGTTTTATGAAGGATTGCCATCAGGTGCGAAAATGCCTTGGCAAGATTGGATCATTCCTCTAACAGTGTGGTCAACTTTCTTTATTGCCCTGATCTTAGCCTCATATACATTAATCGTCTTCTTTCGCCAACAATGGATAGAACAGGAAAAACTTGCCTACCCGTTAATGCAACCGGTGCTTCATCTAACTGAAAGAAGTCGTCATCCTGAACGGTCTGTGTGGTTGAATCCGTTGCTTTGGTTGGGAGTTGCAATCCCATTTTTCATTGTTGTCTTGGACGTATGTCATCATATTAAACCGCAAATCCCGTCCTTTCCTATCGACCACCTTGGTTCACTCAACTGGGGGAGACCTTTTTCAAGCCCTGGCCTTTCATCACTAGCATGTTGTATCAACTTCGTTGCCATCGGGGTCGGATACTTTGTACCACAGGACGTGCTACTAAGTATCTGGTTACTTTATCTTTTGATCAAAGTTGGAGAAGTCTCAGTATTGTCTTACACCGGCAAATGGTACCTTGGTTCTGGGGGCATGTTTGTCTGGGGGAACGCGGCTATCGCCTGGCAATCTTTCGGCGCGTTTATCATCTTTGTTGCATTCTTCGTTTACCGTGCCAGAAAACATCTCTGGCAATTTGCGAGTTTATCATTGAAAAATAAGCAACCTGACCAAAACAGACTCATGTCGCCAAGAACTGCGATGATAACATTTGGAATCAGTATTTGCTTTATGCTGATATGGCTGACTCAATCAGGACTTCAATTTAAAGTAAGCGTGATCTTCATACCGCTATTGATGCTGATTTACCTTGGTATTTCCCGCGTGATTTGCCAATCCGGTATCTTTTATGTCGTACCTCCAATGATTGCGCAGAATCCGTGTATCCATCTTTTGTCATCTCGGCGAATTGGTGCGCAAGGAATGGTCTCGCTGGGTTTAACCTACGCCTGGCATGGTGACGTTCAATCCATTGTATCTGGTTTAAGCGCAGAAGGTGTAAAATTACAGCCTGCGATTGGTTGCACCGGTCGGCAGTTGACAGGCTTGATCTTACTTGCCTTAGGCGTAGGTTTATTTGTCGCACCGTGGGGTGTAATTCTCTCCGGCTATTGGCAAGGTGCTATAAACTGGAATACATGGCTGTTCCGCGGATTCGGAACAAATACATACGGTCAAGTACTCAAACAGATTGAATCTTCAATGGGACAAAAACAAATATGGCAACGTCTAATCTATCTTGGAATTGGCGGATTGCTGACAGTGGGCCTAACAATCATGTACTACCAATTTCTCTGGTGGCCGATACATCCAATAGGACTCGCTATTATTTCTTCATTTACATTGTATGCCGTCTACCTCGGTTTCTTTCTCGCATGGACTATCAAACATACCATATTGAGGTGGGGTGGATTACGTCTTTATGCAAAAGGTATTCCGTTTTTCATCGGTTTGCTGATTGGTCATTATCTTGGTCGAGCAGTAGCCTTGACTATTTATACTATCTATGGATTGCGGTTTGCTTAAATCTACTGCCACAAAAGACATTACTATGTGTTATTTTATAAATTAAATACCAAATGTAGCCGAATACCACAGCTCATCTGAAATATCTGTATAGAAAAATTGTTCTGTTGACATCAACCAACAAAAAGACTGTTTTACCTATTGAAATATTATAATGTAAATACGATATCTGATTAATAAAACGGAGTTAAAAATTGCCAACCAAATTTATCGGTTTCATCGGAATCTTTGCCATGATTGGTTGCGCCTACGTAATCAGTAACAATCGGAAGGCTATCAACTGGCGACCAGTGTTTTGGGGGATTGGGCTGCAAATAATCTTCGCCATTCTTATTTTACACCTGAAGTTTGGACAGATCTTCTTCTCAAGTTGTGACCGGATTATAAATAGTTTACTCTCCTACGCTGATGCCGGAACGGATTTCATCCTGAGATCCTTTGTTACCGGCACTGTAGATCCTCCTGTACTGAATCTCGCTTTTAGAACTCTGCCTACAATTATCTTTTTTTCGTCTTTTATGGCTATTCTATATCATCTCAGGATCATGGGATTCATTATCTCAACGATTGCTATGATCATGCAGAAAACGATGAAAACCTCAGGTGCAGAGACACTCTCTACTGCTGCTAACATATTTGTTGGACAGACGGAAGCACCGCTGGTGGTAAGACCTTTTATCAAGAGTATGACTCAGAGTGAACTGATGGCTGTAATGACCGGTGGATTTGCCACGGTAGCCGGAGGAGTTATGGCCATATACGTCAGTTTATTGAGGGATCAGGTTCCGGGCATTGCGGGGCACCTTCTGGCCGCCAGCGTGATGAGCGCCCCAGCGGCACTGGCAATATCCAAGATTATCATCCCGGAAACTGAAACACCAGCCACATCGGCTGCCAATCAAATTACAATAGAGCAAATTGACCAAAATGTTTTGGAAGCCGCCAGTCGGGGTGCAACTGATGGAATGAGATTAACTCTGAATGTTGCTGCCATGTTAATTGCTTTCGTAGCCCTAGTTGCCTTAGTTAATGGCTTTTTATCCCTATTGAACCTTAGCTTGGAACAACTCCTTGGTTACTTGTTTTACCCCTTTGCCATTTTAATGGGAATTCCCTTCTCTGAAGCCACACAGGCAGGCAGATTGCTAGGTGAAAAACTGGTTCTAACAGAATTTATTGCCTACACTAATTTATCGGGTATCATGGCAAGTCCTAATCCACTAAGCCAGAAAAGTGCTGTTATTCTTTCTTACGCACTTTGCGGTTTTTCTAACTTTGCTTCAATCGGTGTTCAACTGGGTGGAATTGGAGGGATCGCGCCAGAAAGGAGAACGGACTTAGCTAAAATTGGCTTTCGAGCCATGATTGCGGGTGTACTAGCGGCCAATATGACTGCAACAATAGCTGGAATTCTATATAAATCTACCTAGGAACTACCATACATCATAACCTACCTTCGGCCTGCCCGATACTCCTAATCCCTATAGAGCCCGGAAGGCAACTGGTTCAGGAATGAAGTTGATTTTGAATTCATTTGTCGATTGTGGTTCATGCCTGATATAACATCCCCCAGTAGATTCTTCTTGGTTTTAGATTACTGTTGAAAATTGTGTGGACGTATATACAATAATCAAAGATTGAAAAAGTAGATCTGATAAAGCACTTTACCCTTGCAATTTCCCCAAGCACTTGGCAAGACATAAGATAGTGTATGATGCTTTTTATTCTAACTGGAAGCGGATCAGATGCCTTATATTTTAGTTTTTAATTAAATACAGAGCAACCAAACAGTGGTAAAGACCTTGCACAGCAAGGGCAAAGGCGAACCTACTGCTGCACAGCAGGGAATCCTGACACACACCGAAAACCACAGTTGAAGTTGGTACCCGTGGGATTGAAGTTGAAGCGGCATGCCGCACGCAGGAGGTTTGAAACGTTAGGCCAAGAACCTCCCCGCAAAACACGATCTACCCCCGAACTCGGACCTTGAGGATTATGCAATTCCAAATTGCTATAATAATCTTCATCATACCAATCGGCACACCACTCATAGACATTGCCCGCCATATCATGCAGACCGTAACGATTGGACTTAAAACTGTCTACAGGAGCACACCGTGTCCACTTATCTTTACCACCTGTACCATCATAGTTGGCATACCTTCGTGCCTGATCTTCATTATCACCCCATGAATACCGCTTGCCAGTCAACCCACCTCGTGCTGCGTACTCCCACTCTGCTTCAGTGGGCAGTCGCTTGCCTGCCCACTCACAATAAGCAGTTGCTTCATGCCAATTGACAAAGATCATAGGGTGTTTAGACGTTGGTGAAGACTCAGCCACATCGTTCCAACGATCGTATTCATAACCTGTTTCCCTAACGAACTTCCTGAATTGCCGAACTGTCACTTCATCTTTATCCATATAGAAAGCATCCAGTTTCACCATATGCACAGGGCGTTCACGAGCCAATCCCTCATTGAAATGATCCCCCATCTCAAAGGATCCAGCCGGGATCAGCACCATTTCAGCACCGTCCTTCTCCCAGATGATTCTTTCCTTAGATCCTTCATCAATAACCTCTTTTTCGTCAACAACCCCTTTCGGCTTGACTTTCTCAGGTTCATCTTCGCCACACCCAAAAAAGACAATCATCAGCACCAGCAACAAAACAACTGGTCTCTGAACCATCATATTCATCTTTTTTCCAAGAACCCCTTCTTTTTCTTATGTTGAAATAAATAAAAGATGAATAACCTCACATACTCCGAAAATGATAAAAAACTGTATGAGAATACCGTCAAAAGCAACTCTATATCTTCGGCTGAAGAGACAAGTTGAAGTAAATCTAAGTCATACCAGATCACACAGAGTAGAACCAATACCCCAAAACCTCACAGCTGTTACAGATCTGTACTTAATTTTAACTTAAATACAGAATAGCTACTTCAAAACATTGTCAGAAGTATGGCTTGCTAGTTGACTATCTTCTCAGGACTAACTACTGATACTCGTGCAATTGATACCCTATAGGCAGGTTACCCCTCGTACTGGTATTTTATGACTATGTATACACTTGGCAGTATCTACCGCCTTAATTTTTCGTTTGACTAAAGCAATATAGATGAGTTGCAGATCTCAGAATTAGAGCATCCTCAGAAACTGCAGGGGAAGCAACAAAACTTGTCTCAAAGTCA
>JYMV01026600.1_pt1 | contig 27580 bp, 28 predicted proteins | sample 338911 | NCBI WGS metagenome assembly JYMV01 (sample SAMN03354496, study PRJNA234377) | hydrothermal vent metagenome | biome: Deep sea; feature: Hydrothermal plumes at the Eastern Lau Spreading Center, Western Pacific Ocean; material: Seawater | place: Tonga | collected 2009 | depth 2000 m m
CTTGCGGTACGATACCGGCGTAGGGGGCAATTATAGGAAAGAATTACCTCCCGGACCTCTTCCAATTCCAGGGCCACGACCTCTTTCTTATAGTGGAAGTTTTCCCAATCCCAGGTGTACTTGGTATCGCACCAGCTACAGGAAAGGTTGCACAAGGATAGACGCAGAAATACCGTTGCAACGCCGATGGTGGCCCCTTCCCCTTGCAGGGAGTGGAAGATTTCTGGCTGACCGCCGGGTTGCCGGCTTAACTTCAGCACCAGCTATCCACCACGAGACCGCGTGAGGGCCGGGTCCGAGACTCCGGCTTCTTCGAACCCTTTGGCCCGGAGCAAACAACTGTCACAGCTTCCACAGGGGACCGCGCCTCCCTGGTAACAACTCCAGGTAAGTTCCAGCGGCGCTTTCAGCCGCAGGCCCAGCTTCACGATCTCCATCTTAGACAACTCTATGATTGGAGTTTTCACCTGGATGGGGATCTTGTATTCAGTCCAAAGCTTGCTGCCGTAGGCCAGCGCCTCGGTCATCTTGTAAAAATATTCGGGGCGGCAATCGGGATAGCCGCTGTAGTCGATGGCGTTGGGGGCCATGTAGACCAGGGCTTTCACTTCTTGAGGGGAAACGCCGTCTATTTCAAGAGCGTACAGCACCTGACTCTCTAGGTAGGCGGCGGCTAGGGACAGGAAGATGGTGTTGCGGAGGGGAACGTAGGTTATGGGGATGCTGGCGCCCATCGTGCCCAGGGAACCGTCCACGGGGACCGGAAACCGGTCAGGGTTGGTCAGCGCGGAATACCAGGCGACTTGCCCTAGAAAGGAGATGTCTAGCAATTGATGTTGAATCCCCAGGACCCCGGCGATCTCTTGGGCGCAGTCCACCTCTTTGCTGTGACTTTGTCCGTAGTGGAAGGTTATAGCGGACAGGTTGCCGGTTTCTTGGAGTGCTTGAACCGCGACGGTCGTGGAATCCAGGCCTCCGGAGAGAAGGGTCACGGCGTAGCTGGGCATGCCTTATTGCCCGCCGGAAAACTCGGCGTATTGGTCAAGGGATTCCCACAGCCGAACCTTGACCGGGGATACTCCGCATAGCTCGACCACTTTGTTATAGAGCTCTCTGGAAAGGACTTCGCAAGATGGGTTCTCTTCGGGGAATTGATAGATTCGGCCTTTAGAGGCAGGCGTCAGCCCTTCGATCAACTCAATGTCCCTGCTGTTTACTAAAAATGAGTGGTCCCAATTGTCGTCGATCCACGCTTTAACCCGGTGCTTCAATTCGGTGAAGTCGAACACCAAACCCTGGGAATCCAACGTGTCGGATTGCAAGAATACCTCGGCCCGGTAGGTATGGCCGTGGGGGAAGGCGCACTTGCCGTCATAGTCAAGCAGCCGGTGGCCGCTATCGAAGGTCGTTTCGATCCTTACCAGGTACATGCGCCCTTCAGTTTCCGGGATGCTCTACGGTTACCGCAGTGTGTATCCCGCCCCTAACTTTGTAGTCCAGAGTCACTGTCATGCTTCTGGGGTGGCAGAGGGCGACCAGGTCCAACAATATGCGGTTGGCCGCGTGCTCTTGGACTATGCCAACGTCCCGGTAGGAGAGGAGGTAGTACTTCAATGACTTGAGTTCGATGCAACTTTCGCCGGGGATATACGATATGGTGAGGGTGCCGTAGTCGGGCAAACGAGTCCACGGGCAGACCGCCGTGAATTCGTCTGTATCTATTTCTACCTGGGTCTCCTGGCCGGGGTATTCGTAGCGGAAGGCCAGTAGACACTCGGCGTCGATGACCGCTTCCTCGCGGACTAAAACGGGGCGGTCCAGGCTTTCGTATTGCTGTTGAAGCTGGGCATCTTTCAGTTCAGGAATCGTAGCCACAGGGCCCCCTTTGATACCAGGAAATCTATTGAGAACATGATAGGGGTCTGGCTACGATGGTGTCAAAATTGGAGGGTAGGGGCCATTTCCGGTGTGATGCCATCCGCCCTCAGCTTTCCCTTGCGTACCGGAGTCCGGCAGACTAACATACGTCTGGATATGAGGCCCGAGTTTGGGTCGAGTTTTATTCAAGATCCAAAAAAAGTCCGAGCAAGCGATGCCCTATTCTCTAACAGATCTGGACGCCATGACGCTGGAAGCGGCTCAAGCGCTGCCTTTTGAGGACCGGGACCGGCTGTTGGATTTGATTATCGCTGCCGGCAGGGGCCAGTCTACCGATGTGGTTTCCTACCGAACCGGTCTCTATTCCGACTACTTCGAAGAGGACCTGACGCGGATGCTGAAGGTTAAGGCCATTAAGGTCCTTTGCCGGGGGACTACTTCTTCGGGGTTCGATGGCGTGCCGGTGGGCGAGAACGACCAGGAGCAATACCGGGCCGCTTTCCGGCACGTCAAGACCCACTTGGACGCCGGTAATACCAGCTTCAGCCGGGTGGTCACGTTGATCGTTTTCCTGACCAACATGGATAACTGGTCTCTGTTGAACGAGGTATACCGGGAATTTATTCCTGTACCACCTTGCCGGGCGGTGATCGGAACAACCGGCTTGGCCCAAAAACCGTTGGCGATCGAGATTGTGGAATGCATCGCTTACCGGGTGGCGGAATAGCTGTCAGCCTTCAGCGGCTAGCATGCGGTTGAACGCCGTTCTTTGGACCATCGACTAAAGACATTGGAGGGACGAGATGAGCGAATTATCCTTGGCCTATAAAGTTCACAGTTATAGCACCGGAACTCCGGGAAGGGCTATCTGCAACGCTCGCACCCATCACTGGGTGGCCGACGGCAGCGGCGGCGAAATGGTCGGCGCCGGTGAGCTTTTTCTTTCCGGCATCGCGGCGTGCGCGGTGAATATGGTCGAAGGCATCGCCCGGGACGATCAGATAGCCCTGGAATGGATGGACGTCAGCGTGGAGTCCTATCGCGACCCCGCCAAAGTTCCGGGAGACCTCTCCCTTTACGATGCCATCAGAGTTAACTTTGAGATGTGGGGAGTGGACGACGACCAAGCCCACGAGCTGGTGGAAATCTGGAAACGGCGTTGACCCCTCTACGGCTCGGTCGCCGTGGCGACCCCAGATACCACCGTGGACCTGGTAGCTCACTCGGAGTCTCACCGGTAGCAAGAACCGGGGCCGGCTCGCAATTCGCGTTCCGGTCCCGTTTCCGGCAGACTAGCCTCATATCTGGCGGCCCCAACTGGCCTGCCCCAGGCTCCCAGGTTTCCCTAGCCGTCCCTGGGTTGGGGAAGATTTGGCTGAAACTCGCGCACTAGGTTCCCCTCGCTTTTGGCCTTTGGCATGCTCCCAAGTATGCCTTGCTACAATAATAGCAAGAGCCGGCTGTTAACCCGCGATTTTGGCTTGAATCTCAATGGGCTCCAGCGGCCGGGCTGAGGCGCGCCACAGTCCATACAGATTCAGGTAGTTGTTTTGCATCCTGAGCGCGGATACTTCAGTCCGGCTCGGCTTGCGCCGTTATTCCCGGTCTAGATTTTCGCCCGGCGCCGATCGTCAACCGGTAACAGAGGTCCACCGGCTATCGAAATTCCAGCGTTGGCTATATTTACCGCCCTAGGGGACGGCGATTCAGGGCTGTTGCGCGACTTCGCCATCATTATGGCCGTCGCGGGAGGCGCCCTGGTATTGTGCCGGCAGACTCGGCTGTCACCGATATTGGGCTATCTGGTCGCCGGGGTAGTGATCGGCCCCTCTGTCCTGAAGACGGTGGAAAATCCGGACACTATCGGACTGCTGGCCGACCTTGGATTGGTTCTTCTGCTATTCGGGATCGGCCTCGAGTTTGGCTGGCAGCGCATTCGGGGCGTGGGCAGTAGGGTTGTCCTCATCGCGTTGATAGAAATGTCCATCATGTTCGCCCTGGGATTCGAAGTGGCGACCTTGATGGGCTGGAGCGGCACAGAGAGCGTTTTCTTGGGGGCGGCCCTAACTATAAGCAGCTCGGCCATCTTGATGACCATGCTTCGAGAGTCGGGCCAGTTGCTGCACGCGCGGGGAAGGCTGATCGTCGGAATCTTGGTGGTGGAGGACTTCGCCGCGGTCATACTGCTTACGGTCCTAACGGGTGTGGCGACTACTGGTACCGCCAATGCGGGGGACATCGGCCTCTTAGCTTTAAAGCTAGCTATATTCGGAGCGGCCGCTTTGGTGTTCGGCGCTCTGTTCGCCCCGCGGTTGATCCACTTCGTCAACCGGTTCCGGTCCGACGAGACCTTGCTGATCACCGGTTTGGCCTTGTGTTTCGGCTTGGCCCTAGCGGCCGAACAATTAGGTCTCTCGGCAGCGGCGGGCGCTTTCCTGATCGGGGCCGTGCTGGGAGATTCCCATCATGCTGAGGAACTCGACCGGATAATGAGTCCGGTGCGGGATATGTTCGCCGCCCTGTTCTTCGTGACCATCGGGATGTTGATCGACCTTTCGGAGGCGGCCCACGTCATTGGGCCGACCATCATCGTCGCCGCCGTTTTTATCGCGGGCAAATTGGTCTCCGACACCATCGGCACGTTGCTGGCCGGTCACGGGGGCCGGCTCTCCCTGAGTGTAGGGTTGGGTATGCCTCAGGCAGGCGAATTCTCCCTAGCCATGATTAGAACGGGCGTGGTCGCCGGAACCATCGGCTCTTTCATGTACCCGGTTATGACTGGGGCCACCGCTATCACGGCTTTGGTCTATCCTTTCCTGTTTCGGTCGACAGACGTCATCGCCGATTTCATCGACCGCCACTCTCCCAGGTTGATGAAGCAATACGGTGAAAGCCTAGTTCTGTCCCTTGCCGCCCTTCGCACCGCATTCCATTTCCACAGCCGCAGGGCCAGGCGGATCCAGCGCAGCGGGAGGCTCATTCTTCTGGACCTGGGCATCGTCATCGTAATCATCGCCATTGGGACCGGTATATTGAGATTCACCCCCCAGTTGTCCGGATTGATCCATCTCCGGGAAAGTCTACTGGGACTGGTAATCGGGGGATCTGTCTTGGCCCTCTGCGTCCCACCCGCGGTGGGAATCTGGCGGTCGTTGCGCACGTTAACCGAGGGCATAGCCGATTACGTGTTGCCCAGCCACATGAGAACTCCCGACACCTGGGGTGGAGGAAACCTTAGAGTGGTCTTGCGGGACACCATATTGATCCTAGTACTGATCCTGCCGGCGATCTGGAGCGTCCCCTTCATTTCCCATTTGCTGTCCCTCGGCAGTCTTTCAACACCGCTGCCCATCGTGCTCTTGGTGGGATTGGGGGCCGGTTTGGCCGGGGCAACATTCCAGATTCATCACGTGTTGGTCCGCATGTTCAGCCGGACATTTCTGGGGATGGACGACCCCTTCTCCTTGGAAGATATGGAGCACCGGTATCTGGACGATGATGTTTACGTTTATACCGACGACGGGACTGAACCCGATGAATTCCAGGACTCTGAAGCTGACCCTTTGGCAGCCCAAGAAAGGTCCGGGGACTGAAGCCGCTTGGCAGGCCTGGACATGGACACCGCCGATTAAATAATAGGCAACCGGCGAATGTTAGAATGGGTGTAAACTGGCCCCACGAAGTTTGTCAAAGAATTAATGAACAACTCGGAGATGCCCCCGATGCGAATATGCTCCTTTTTGCCAAGCGCTACGGAAATCTTGTACCAACTGGGCCTGCAAGACCAGCTTTACGGCGTGACCCACGAATGCGACTTCCCGGCGGAAGCCAAGGAAAAGCCCAACGTGGTCCACAGCGTGTTCGATGGCATGGAACCCACCAGCGGGGAAATCAGCCGGGTAATCTCGGAGCGTTTAGAACAAGGCCTTGGTATCTACGAGATAGACCTGGAAGTGTTGTCTGCCGCTCAACCGGACCTATTGTTGACTCAAGCCATCTGCGAAGTTTGAGCCGTCTCGTCTCGGCAGGTGGCCGAGGTAACCGCGGGATTGGCCAAGCAGCCGGAAGTTATCTCCCTGGATCCTCAATACTTGGGGGACATATTAGAAGACATCCGGCGTGTCGGCCGGGCCACCGGCGCCGAAGAAACGGCGGAGACTATCACATCCCGGCTGCAGGAACGCATCGACGCGGTGGCGGAACGGGCCTCTCAAGCCAGCAGCAAGCCGAGGGTGTTGCACTTAGAGTGGGTTGATCCGCTTATGTGCGGCGGCCACTGGGTGCCCGAGATGGTGGAGTTGGCCGGTGGAGTCAACTGTTTCGGCGATAAGGACACCGGTTCCTTCCGCATGGAATGGTCTGACGTGGTAGCCAGCCAACCCGATGTCATCGTGTTCATGCCCTGCGGGTTCGAGGTTAAACGGGGATTGGAAGACGTGCCGATAGTGGCGGCGTTGGAAGGATGGGACTCATTGCCGGCGGTGGAGAACAACCGGGTTTACGTCGTCGACGCCAGCGCTTACACCAGCCGGTCGGGGCCCCGGTTGATAACCGGCTTGGAAATCATGGCGGAGATGATGCATCCGGAGTTGTTTTCGGGGTCGATACCAGAAGCGGGGGCGGCGCGTTTATACGGGAGCTTGGCCTCGGTTTAGGCAACCGGCAACCCAACTTATGGAACCTTCAGTTGAGCCGCGACCCTCGAAAAGGGTTTCGTTTGGCGACTTCGGCGGTCAACATCTCGTTCCCCCGGTTCAGCAAGGGCAACAACTTTTCTAACCGCTGGCCGGCATCAGGCAGTTCCAGCAGTTCTTGCTTTACGTCTCTCGGCAGCTCAATTCCGGAAGCCAGGCTGGAGGCGATGGCAAAGGCCAATGTGACCGGATCACCGGGCACTTCGGCCTGGGCCGTCCATCCGCCGGTGAGGGCGGTCAGATTTCGCAGATAGCCGCCGTAGGCCTCTTTGACTTCTCCGACAACCGAAGCCGCCGGATCTCCGGGCTCTTCGGTGAAATACCTGACTTGACCCGCCAGGTAGGGCACCTGCTGAGTGATCTCCACCACTTCGAACCGCTTTTCGCCCCTGGTCATAATGTTCAATCGGCCCTCTTCCAGCCGCTCTACCTGGACGATACGGGCGGTGGTGCCGACCTTGACCGGCTCGGCCGGCTCCCCAACTTCCTGTCCTTCCTTGATCAGGATGATGCCGAAAGGCTCCTCCCGGTCCACGCACTCTCCAATCATGGCTTTATAGCGCTCTTCAAAGATATGCAGCGGCATGGGCATTCCGGGAAACAGGACCACATTAAGAGGAAACAGGGACAGTTGAAGTAGATCTTCGGGCTGGCTCATAACATCGTTGAGTATATTCTCCCAGTCTTGGCAAGACAAGTTTGAGGGAGAAAGAAGGATTACGAGAGAGCGACAATGCTTAACGCAGGGTAATTTCCATCTCCCGCCGCGATAGACCTATATTTAACACTTTCGGGGGAAGTTGCTATTATATTTAAAGGCGTCATGTTATCCATAATCTCCGGGACGCCGGCGCTAATCCAACCGGCGGATAAATATGGCCATTATCGATAACCTGCTGGTTCAGATCTGGATAGGCAGCCTGGTGGCGATGGTTATCCTGGGGGTAATCATATCCGTGTGGGCGGCGTGGCGGACAATCTCCAGGCAGCGCAGCCAGCTGCTGGCGGTGAATACGGAGCTGGACTTAAGAGTCACCGACCTGTCGACGGAGATTAATCTCCGTCAACAGGCTGAAAAGGAATTGGCTGAGCAGGCCGCGGCTCTGGCCAGAGCCGACGAGATGCAACGCTCACGGCAGCGTATCGTCAGCGCCCAGGAGTCATTGCGGAAAGAGATTGCCCAGCAACTACATGGTTCGGTACAGAACCGTCTCATTTTCCTTGTGTTGCGGTTGAAGCAATTGGAGGCAACCGCCGAACCTAAAGGCGTAGCCTCGGAACTGGCCGATTTACGTGAGAAGTTTGAAGAACTGCTGGAGCAGGAGATCCGGTCCATCGTGCACCAACTGTATCCCTATATCCTGCGCCGGGGATTCGTGCCGGCCCTGCAATCCCTGGGCGACCAGATTGAATCCGTCATATCCATAGAACTAGACCTGGACCAGGAACTGGTGCGCAAAGAAAGGCTTGATCGGAGTTTTATTCCAGAACAAGGCAAGCTGGCGGCCTATTGAATCGCTGAAGAAGCCTTGACCAATGTGGTGAAACACGCCAACGCAAGCAAGGTCTCGGTGAGGTTGGAGACGCCTTTCGGAGGGTGGTTCAGGCTGACGGTTCAAGACGATGGGCAGGGGTTTGCTGTGGAAGAATCCACGGAGGGCATGGGCATCGTGGGAATGCGCGACTACGCCGAGGCGATTGGTGGGGAGTGCGTCATTCTGGGGGCTCCTGGGAAGGGGACGCAGGTTGCCGTTATCCTTCCCCTTGTAATATTTGAGAAAGAATATCCAGAGACAGTTTCGCTTTCGGAATAAACGCGGCGGCGCCTTCTTCTCTGGCCAACCGCTCGTAGCCCTTTCTGGTATGGGCGCTGACGATGATGACTTGGACTTCGGGCACCTGTTCTCGCAGAATCCTCACTACCTCTAGGCCGTCTCCATCTGGCATGTCCACGTCGGTGATTAACAGGTCAGGAATCAGGCTTCCCACCAGCTTGACGGCTTCCGACCCGGTCTGAGCCTCCCCGACTACTGTGAACTAGCTGCGTTCTTTGTTAGAAGCAAGCAGCCAGTTGCGGAACTCACCGGCATCGTCGGCGAGAACAACCCGGTAAACTCCGATTCGGTCTGTGGCCAGAGTTCCTCCTCCTCACTATGCGGTGTCCGGCAGTTAAACTGCCAGCAAACGATCAAGATGGCCAAACGGTTTCCCCCGATTAAGGGGCGCCGCTAAGAATCCTCCAAGTAGACCAGGGTAGCTTTTACCCGGGAATGAACGCCCTCTTCGCCAGGAATCTGCAAAACTTGATAGATGGCATTGATATAGGTTTCAACCGACTTTTCAGTCAGTGTCAGCCGTTGGGCTATGGTTGTGTTGTTGAATCCTTGAGCAATCAGCTCCAACACTTGCCGATGCCTGGGAGTTAGCCTGGCCGCCGGGGAGCCTCGCTTGGGTTGCAGGCTCTCCACAACTTCAGGGTCCAACACCACCATGCCGTCCACGCTGCCCTGAATCGCCCGTAGCACCGAAGCCATGTCGGGGACATTCTGTTTCAACAGATAAGCCCAACCGGGAGTTTCGCTCAAGGGGAGGCTGGAAACGTACCGGCGGTCCTTGTGGACGGAGAGTATGACGATTCCGGTGTCCAGCCGCCTCTCCTTGATCTTTAGCGCGGCATCTATGCCGTCCATCTCGCCCGGAAGCTCGATGTCCATTATCACTGCGTCAGGATTCTTCTCGGCGGCCATCGCTACTGCGGATTCGCCATCGGTAGCCACCCCAACGACGTCAAGCCCCGGCTCCGCGTCAAGGGTATGGCGCAGCATCTCACGGAAAAGGGGTTCGTCCTCGACTATGAGTATCTTTAGCGGATCTAAACCGTGCTCAGCGCAAATCTCCGGTCAAGTCTCATTGGACTTGGGAGCCAAATCCCCACTTCGCGCTCATTATGACAGCGGCCCATAGTCGCGTCTACCACATGGAGTTACCCCGATGCATCATCGTGCTAGCCCGTGGCGGGTAACGGGAAAACAGTATGTCAAAAACCTGGAGAAGCACGATGCCCCGCGGGAAGTTGCGGCGGTACTATTTCTTTAGTTGGCCTCGCAAGGCAATAAATCTGGCAGCAACCGAAGAAAAGGGAGAAATGAAATGGAACGGAACAGATTCGCATCACCCGGGAATCTAGGGACAGACCAAAGAGGAATCACCGGCCTGGAAACGGCCATCGTGCTCATCGCGTTTGTCGTGGTGGCGTCGGTGTTCGCTTTCGCCGTCCTCAGTACCGGACTGCTCAGCTCGGAAAAGAGCAAAGAAACCGTGTTGGGAGGCTTGGAGGAAACATCGTCGACGCCGATTCCACCAAGGCCTGGATAGATACCGTCAAGTTCACCCTGACCAGCGCCGCCCAAGCGGCGGATGCGGTGGACCTTTCCAGCACCGGCGTGGTAATCACATACCTGGATCAGGACCAAGCCTTGAACTGCACCAATGGGTCGGGATCAGGTTCGTCCTATTGTTTCTGGACCACGAGCTGGATCATCGGTTCCGGGGACTTGGTGGATCCGGGGGAGCAGGTGGATGTGACTGTCGACCTGTCTAACATGACACCGGTCTTAGGCCTGAAGAAGGAATTCACCATACAGGTGAAGCCCAATAAAGGAGCGGTGGTCATCGTAAACCGGACCACGCCACCGGAATTCAAGGCAATCCAAGCTCTTAACTGAGCAGGCCGGGCCGCGGGTTAACCGGACTACCCCACCCTAGTTGAAAGCCATCATGGAGCTGAATTAGGTCTGCGAGCCGATCGGAGCCAGACACATCATTGGAAGAATTTGCTGCGCCCTCATCCAGTCTCCTGGTTGCCTCCAGGACCGCCCATTTTTGGAGGGGCGGGGACGGGTGAGCAGGCGCCGCTAAGATATTAAGAAGTCACTACCAAGAAGACCGCCGGTGGGACAGCCCTCCTCACCGGCGGTCTTTTGCGCGTCTTACCCGAAAGCTGGTGGGGCCTTTTTGCCGCCTTGCCCAACGCAAGTATTCGGACATCTGGGGGTTGGCGCGGATCAGGTCGATGGAGTGTAGCTCCTTGGCCAACGTGGCTTCAGAGAAGAGGGCGTGGAGTTGCCGGTGACAGGTGGGGCAAAGCTTGGCCTTGGGTCCAAACCGGCCACCCTTGGCGCGGGGGACCAGGTGGTGCACCGTGTACCGCTCTGCCTCTCTCAGGCACAACTCGCAAGCGGCAGACTGGCCGTTGTTACCGGTCTTCTCACCTTTGGATCGATCGGAATCGCGCATGATGGAACCGGCTATTCTTGCCCCGGCTGTTGTAGCAACCGCCAACTGGGCAAGTCCACTCTCCATTCGTTTTCCTCAAGCAGCATGGGCACGATCAAACCGGACATCATGCGGCCACTGGAAACCTGGCTTTCATCGCCGGTCATCCCGAAGGGAAGAAAGGCGAAGGCATGGTCGTCGTCCAGGTACGTGGTGGGGGCCACGCCCAACTCGGTTAGGTCTTCCAGTGGCCACAGTCTCAGGATGGTGGTCCGGAAATCTTCCATCATAGAGGGGCGGCGGGGATGGGATGGATCGTAGGATGCCCGGTAGGCCTCTTGCATATCGATGTCGTTTCGGGTGGCCCAGACGCCCATGCGCATTCCACGGGTTTCCTTGGAAAGCATGGACCAAGCTAGGTCCATCAGATTGTCCCGAACGGCTTCGGCGAATACTCCGGCCCGGTTGCCGCATTCGTCAGGCTGTTGGCTTCTCTTCTCGCCGGGAATTTTCATGCGCCTTCCATTATGTCACAACCCCTGTGTCACAGCCTCCATGAGGTTCGGTTGAGTTGCAGTTAATCGCCGGAATCACCGTCAAATTATCGGGTACCTGTTAAAGGCGTCCGGTGCTTACCATCCGACGGCGTATCCGTCCCGCCGGGGGTCGGCGGCTCCGTGCAGTGCTCTATTGTCTTGGTCCACCTCAATCATAACCTCACTGCCCGCGGCCAGCCAGGGACCCAAGACGTTTAACGTGTGCCCGCGATTCTCCAACTCGGCCCTTAGCTCGGGAGAAAACCGGCTTTCCATGAGCAATTCGTTCTCGCATGTATGAGGGAAATTGGACTCTGTGGGGCTTTGAGTGTTCCGCCAGCGGGGCGCTTCCACAGCTTCGGCGACGGTCATCCCGAAATCCAATAAGTGGGTGATTACCTGTAGGTTGGTCTGCACCTGCGTGTCGGCCCCCGGGGTGCCGCAAACCAGCTTTAACTGCCCCAATGAGGTTTGGGACGGGCCGCCCTGACTCGGGGATTCGGGTGGGGCGAACACCATAACCGGATTCATGGTGTGCCGGACCCGCTTGCCCGGCTGCAGGCAGTCAACGTGGTCCGCTTCCAGGTGCCAGTAGGTCATGCGGTTGTTGAGCAATATCCCCGTGTCTCCGGCGATAAGGCTGGACCCCCAGGCGCTTTGGATGCTTTGTAACTGGGATACGGCATTGCCCCACCGGTCCACCACCGCGAAGCATGTGGTGTCTTCCTCTCCATCGCCCCCGGTGACCACCGGAACTGCTGTCTGACGAGGTTTGGCCGTTTGGAAGTCCCAAGGGTTTCCCGCGAGAATCTCCTGGGCCGCCCGGCTGGGGTCGATCAACTTGGCTCGTTCTTTGGCGTAATCTTTGGAAAGTAGGCCCTCGATAGGAATGTCGGTATAGTCAGGGTCGGCCATGTAGGCTTCCCGGTCGGCGAAAGACAGTTTCTTGGCTTCGACCATAAGATGAACGGAGGCAGCGGTGTTGCAACCCAGGGCCTGCAGGTCGAACTGCTCGACCAAGTTCAACTCTTGGAGAAGTATGTGGCCGCTGGAGTTGGGCGGCGCTTCATAAATAACGTGACCCCGGTAGGTGGTGGAGATTGCCTCCTGCCAGCGGCTGTGGCAATCGGCCATATCTTTCATGGTCAAGATTCCGCCCTGCTCCTGGCTGAACTCGACGATTGCCCGGGCTATAGCCCCTTTATAGAAGGCCTCCTTACCGCCGTCTGCCAAGGCTTGGAAAGTTCGGGCGAGGTTTTGCTGGTAAAGGATCTCTCCGGGACGCAAGGGTCGTCCATCTCGGGTGAATACCGCCTTGGAAGTTGGGAACTGGCACAACAAAGAGTCGGCGGCGATGGCATTGGATAACACGCGGCTGATGGGGAACCCGTTGTCCGCCAGATCTATCGCGGGGGCTAAGACTTGGCCCAATGAGAGGACGCCGTATTTCTCGTGGGACGCCAGCCAACTATCAAGTAGGCCGGGCACGGACACGGAAAGGATGCCCTTCGTCGGGATACCCTCAGGCAGGTAACGCTCACGGGTTGCGGCGTAGGGGGCCGCCCCGGTTCCGTTGCAGATCTCGATGCGGTCCGACTCTTTCCAGTGGACCATGATGAATCCGTCGCCGCCGATGCCCGACATTAGTGGTTCCACCACGTTCAGCGCGGCGGCAGTGGCGATGGCGGCGTCCACGGCGTTGCCTGCTTGTTGCAATATGGAGATTCCTGCCTGCGAGGCCAGAGGATGCCCCGAAGCAACCATGCCGTTGCGCCCCATGACCACCGGCCTATGGGATTCAAAATTCACGCTGTGTGGTGACTGGGCCATCGGTTGCCTCCTGGTGATTATGGTCGAATTTCGAACCGAATAGAGCGGAAATATTCCAGGCGAAATTCAAACAGGATTATCCTTTGGGTCCGGCAGGCAGTCAAGCAAAGAATCATTCGGCGGATCCTTGGATTGGGACGTACTGCCCGCAATTGGCTATGAGGTTGCGAAGACAAAAAAGAACCGCCCCGATGCTTCGGGGCGGTTCTAAATCTTATCTTAGTTCATTTTTGAGGAGCTAATGTCCTCCGCAACCGCCGCTACCACATCCACAACCGCCGCCGCCGCCGTCGCCACATCCACAACCGCCGCTGCCACATCCACCACCGCCGGCGCTGGCAAACATCGGGTTGTTAATCACGAATCCGACCTGTCCGCCGAAGTTCTCCACAAAATCTATGGTCGCTGCCTCAAGAAATGGAACACTGTCCGCGTCCATCAACAGGTTCACTCCGTCCAGTGTCAGGACAGTATCGTCGGCCTGGGTCTCCTTTTCCATGGTCAACATGTACTGGACACCGCCGGATTCCGCGGGCATCGCAATCACTCGCAGGGAGCTTTCGGTTTCCCCTTGTTCTTCCATGACTTCCTTGAGTTTCTCTATGGCTAGTGTGGTGACTTCCATTAATTTCACGCTCCTTGTTATTGAACCAAGTAGCGAATCACGCTGTAGGTTTGGCTAAGTCAGGCTATCACAAGGGTAGATTTCAGTCAACGATGGTAACACCCAATTAATGCGGATTCGGCTGGTGTTCGATCAGAAATTCAGATATTCGAGTACCGCCCCCATCTGGCCACTGCCACTGGCCGGCAATTCAAGTTTCGGTTAGTGTCACTATACGAATATATCCACCAACGATCTAACTGTGACCGGGGGTTGAACGGCACCACCAGCGCTGTTCACGCCGACAACTCGGGCGTTTACATCCCCCGTTGGCCCGCTTTTATCGATCGTGCGGCTCTCATACAAACCTGGCGAATCTGGGCCAGGGCCGCCGATTTCGAGCCATTTTTCGTCGATGCCGACGTGGACACCGATGTTCGCATTCTACTTGAACCTTACAGAAGGCCCCCTATTTAACTCTTGAACAAGTCTCTCCATGCCCGGCTGATACTCAGTCCGCCGTCCACCAATCGCTCTCTAACCCGTGAAACCTACTACATCCCGGCGCTAATTCGGGGAACCGATACCCTCGCCCCATGGCCATGCCCAACCCTGACACCGGTTCATTCCAGATTCCGGGCCCTGCCTCCCCATAGAGAATCACTTGACTTGCTAGGGCGAGTAAGCTAAAATTTGCCAGCTTCGCCATATTTAGTATTACGTTCCATAGGTTCCATAGATCGATTAGTTAAGCTTGGGGCTGTTGTGACTCTCCCATTCAGGCTTAGAATGTAAAGCTTCGGTCCACCAGATGGAATTCAAATCCATCAGGTGGATTTCAACGTAACACCTGCCGGAACGTGGTAGGGGCACTTAGTAGTAAAAAGACGGAGGATTGGTTATGCGGACACACCTTTGGGTAAAATTTCGGACGTTACTTCCCATGTTAGCTGCTTTCTCACTATTGCTGGCTGTTGCCTGCGGCGGAACCGCGGCCGAGCCACGGGTAATCGAGAAAGAGGTCATTGTCGAGAAGGAAGTAATCAAGGAAGTACCCGTTGAAAAGCAGGTAATTGTTGAAAAAGAGGTCGTCAAAGAGGTAATAAAGGAAGTAGCAGTCGAAAAAGAGGTAATCAAAGAGGTAGAGGTAATCAAAGAGGTAGAGAAGGAGGTAATTAAAGAGGTGGTCAAGGAGGTCATCATCCGGGCCACTAACACCCCCATCCCCACCGCTACCCCAGGCGCCCGGCCCACCCCGGTGCCCGGCCAGGCGCCCGTGTACGGACAGCACGTTAACATGCGCGCTTACGCCGACACCAAGGACTGGGACCCGCTGGGATCCTCATCTCTTTCCAGTGTGATCTCCTACTCCCAGCTCTACAACCAGGTGGTGCAGTACGACAACATCGACACCAGTAAAATCGTCTGCGACCTGTGTACGAGTTGGGATATCTCCAACAGCGGCATGACATTCACGTTCCATCTCAATAGGAATGCCAAATGGTTCGACGGTACGGACCTAACCTCCGCCGATGTGGTTTACGCTCTTAAGCGCTATTACGATCCCAATGTCTCTATCGGCAGGTCAGGACTTACCCGCAACTATGTCGATGAGAATCTTGACAACGGTTTGAAGGCCATCGACGGCGACACCGTCGAGTTCAACCTCCAGTTTGCTTCGGGGGCGTTCATCAAGTTCTTGGCAGTCGATTACGCTAAGATCCTCCCCAAGCACATAATGGAACAAGGGGTAGACCTGAACCAGGCTGAAAACGTCCTCAAATACAACGCTGGCTCCGGTCCCTTCATCTTGCAGGAATATAAACGAGGCAACTTCTACAAGGTGGAGAAGAACCCCAACTACTTCAAAGTGGGACGTCCCTATTTCGGTAGCATAGACCACTACATCATCACTGACGCCTCCCGCTACATCTCGGCCCTCAAAGTGGGCCAGATTGACATGTCCAACGCTGGCGGGGCGTCTCTGACCCCCAAACAAAACATCGAACTGGTTGCTGACACCGACAGCGAGGTCGTGGCCCACTTCTTGTCACCGTCCTTCAACGTGGGTCTGATGATAAACCGCAAGAAAGCGCCGTTCACTGACGCTCGTGTACGGAAGGCGATCTACCTGGCCTTGGACCGGCAGGCGATCGACCGTATCGTATTGGATGACACCGCTGGAGAGCCCATGGTATTCATGCCTGGGATGGCCCATTCCGAAGACGAAGCCTCGAAATGGCCGGGCTTGCGTCCAAAGGATACTCCCGGCGGTAAAGAGGACTTGGCAGAAGCCAAGCGGCTGATGGCTGAGGCTGGCTTCCCCGACGGGTTCAAGACTGACTTCCACTCCCGGAAGGTCTCTTTCTACGTACCGATCTGTCAGGTGGTCAAAGAGCAACTCAAGGAGACTCTTGGTATCACCGGTGACCTCGCGACTCACGAGAGCGCCGCTGGCTACAAGATGTACGGCACTGCCCGGGCCGCGGACGCCGAAGGTGACTGGGGCTTGGGATGTCAGGGTGAGGGAATGGTCGTTCTGGACGCTGACGCCGTCTTGGGTGGCGTATACCGGCCGGGCGGAACCAGGAACTATACCGATTGGTCCGACGATAGGGTCGAGGAGCTGTTCCAAATACAAAAGGTCGAGCAGGACCTGGACAAGCGCCGGGAATATCTGCGGGAGATCGCCGACATCATCCGGGTGGGTGACAACCACTGGGTAACTCTGGTGTGGGGCCGGTTCTTCTGGCAGATGCACCGTGACGTTAAGGGCTTCCATCCGCCCCAAACCGTCCAGTATGGCTTCAAGCACGAACATCTCTGGCTCGATCGGTAAACAACCGGTAAGGTAAGTGAGTTCTGCGGCACCCTGGCCTGTATCTCGGGTCAGGGTGCTAGGTATTCTCGGGAGACCCTCTTAGTTTAGGTCGCCGTTCAGATGAAACTGATCGGGCGAGTCCAACTCATATGGCGGACGTACCGCTAGAAACTTCCTGCTTAATCTCCCTGAACATCGGAAGAGTGTAGATGAGACAGTACGCGATAAAGAGAATAGGTCTGTTCATACCCACTGTTATATTAGTAACTGTCTTGGTCTTCGTGCTGATGCGGATAATCCCCGGGGACCCCGCATTGGCCATTCTGGAAGATGAAGGAGGCGGCTCCTATACTCAAGAAGACCTGGCTAGACTGCGTCACGAAATAGGTACAGACAGGCCTATCGTGGTCCAATATGCTACCTGGGTTAGCGGGGTGGTCCGGGGGGACTTTGGGGACTCTCTCTGGTTTAAGGCCCCGGTCATGGGTGAATTGAAAGACCGGATACCGACAACGGTGGAGTTGGCAGTGTTCGCTATGGTCCTGGCCATGGTCGTAGCTGTCCCTCTGGGTGTGGTTTCGGCCATCAACCCCGACAGTAAATTGGATTACGCTGCCCGGGTGTTCACCCTGACCGGTATCGCTCTGCCGACATTCTTCACCGGGATCCTGATAATACTGTTCCTGGCGATGCTGTTCAATTGGCTACCGCCACTGGGATACCAGACGCTCTGGGATGACCCGAGCTCTAACCTGCAGCAAATGTTCTTTCCAGCCTTGGCATTAGCGGGTTATGATTTGGCTTTCATCGCTCGGGTTACCCGCTCCGCCATGATGGAGATTCTGCGGGAGGACTACATGCGGACCGCCCGCTCTAAGGGTCTGTCCGAGCGGGTCGTGCTGGCCCGTCACGGATTGAAAAATGCTTTCCTGCCCATTCTCACCATCTCAGGCTGGCAGTTCGGTCGCCTCTTTGGCGGCACAATCATCATCGAGAGTATTTTCCTGGTTCCTGGCATGGGACGGATCCTCATCGAGTCCATAGGTCACCGGGATTACGTCATGATACAGGCGGTCGTTGTGATAATAGGGTTGTCCATCGTAACCATAAATCTGTTGATAGACCTGCTTTACGGCTGGTTGGACCCACGTATCCGTTTCGCGTAGCGTGGCCGACCAGCGGTTCGCCACAGTGACAGGAGGTAGCAAGGGATGCTTGTAGACCGAACCCAGGAAACTGCCGCAGAGGAGACTTTGGCCGCACTTCGGCCGAAGTCTCCACTTCCCGTTGCGCTGCTCCGGTTCTGCGCCCACCAACCCCTGGGTGCTTTTGGCGCTGCAGTGCTCATATTCGCTGTCGTGGTCGCCGTGTTGGCGCCGATGCTTGCGCCCTACAGTCCCACAGCGATAGAGGTAGCGGAGAAATTCACACCGCCCTTTAGTAAGCAGATCCTGGGCACCGACGAACTGGGCCGAGACGTGCTGAGCCGGTTGATCTTTGGAGCGCGCATATCCATGTCGGTGAGTTTGTTAAGCGTGGGCATAGCGATCTCAGCCGGTACGTTGATCGGCATCTTCAGCGCCTACTCCGGCGGTAAGACTGACCTGGCTATCCAAAGGCTGGTGGACACAATGATGGCATTTCCGGCCATCATCATGGCATTGGCACTGATGGCCGCTCTGGGGGCTTCTCAGACCAACGTGATTGTGGCCTTGGTGGTGATACTTCTGCCGGGCGCGGTAAGGGTCGTCCGGTCCCAAGTTCTCAGCATCAAAGAGCAGGACTACACTTTGGCGGCACGAGCTATTGGTGCCGGTTCCACCAGAATCATGCTCCGTCATATCCTCCCCAACGTCATGGCCACTTACATAGTGTTGAGCACCATTACTCTCGGTTATGCCATCGTCGTCGAGGCGTCTTTGAGCTTCTTGGGCGTGGGGATCCCACCGGACATCGCCTCATGGGGCGGTATGCTGAACCTGGGCGCCACCACATACATCGATGTGTCGCCGTGGCTATCGGTCTTCCCAGGTATTACCATTGCGGTGATAGTGTTTTCGGTCAACCTCCTTGGCGACTCTCTTCGGGATGTCTTGGATCCCAAGCTACGGGGCCGGTAACTCTATAGAACCGGACTACGGCGTAGTTAGTAGCCAAACCGTTTTTGCTAGGCACAATTAGGGGATAGGACTCAGTCCTATCCCCTTTGTATTGTCGAACCATCCGGGTGGTGACATACCAACAATGCCCGGATATACTGACGGCATCCTTCCCGAAGGGTTATAGAGAGGCCAACCCCATGAGTTGGAACTTTGAACTAGTAGCCGGTCCCTATGGTGGTACTACCGAAGGACCGGTCTGGGATGGGGAGGCGTTGCTGTTCACCCATATCCCTGCCGACCGGATACTGAGATACGACCCAAAGACTAGCGAGACCACCGAGTATTTCACTGATACAAGGCGCGCCAACGGTCTCTGTTTCGACTCCCAGGGAAACCTTTACGGTTGCCAAAGCGGCGGGCGCCGCATCGTGCGCTTTGAGAAAGACGGTTCGACTACCACATCCCTGCCCCACCAATTGGAAGGCAAGCAGCACAACAACCCCAACGACCTGGCCGTGGATAAGCAGGGCCGTGTCTGGTTCACTGATCCTTTCAACGCTTCAGCCGGCGATCAAGAACTGGACCACATGTCGGTACTACGTTTGGATCCAAAGGGCCATGACCAATGGGAGTTGACCAGGGCCACCCACGACGTCAGCCGCCCCAACGGCGTTCTGATATCCCGCGATCAGAAAACCCTTTACGTGGCCCAGAGCGACTATTCCCCCGACCAGCCCCGTCAATTGAGAGCCTACCCGATCAACGATGACGGCTCGTTGGGCGACTACGTCACCTTGCATACATTTGGAATCGATCATCGGGGCGTGCAAAGAGGCGTCGACGGCATGACACTGGACGCCGAAGGCAACATTGTGGTCTGCGCCGGCTGGGAGCAGAGCGGACCCGGCCCGATCATTTACGTCTTCGCACCCACGGGAAGGATCTTGGAAACCCACGCCTTGCGAGTGGACCGCCCGACCAACTGTTGCTTCGGCGATCCTGATATGAAAACCCTCTACGTGACCACCGGAGGCGGCCACCTCTTCCGGGCCCGGACTGATCGCACCGGTTGGATAATGTGGCCTTGACCGTCCCAATCTTCGGACAAGTCCGGATCCAATGGCCAAGTTGACTGACAAGCCGAGTAAAAGAAAGCGGGCCGATCTGCTTTTGGTCGACCACGGGCTTGCCGAAAGTCGGCAACAGGCTCAAACCCTCATCGCCGAAGGACTGGTTTTCAGCCGCGCGGGGCGGGTCCTTAAAGCCAGTTCAATCTTGCTAGGGACAGATCCCCTGGAGGTTCGCGGCGCCCTTCCCTACGTCAGCCGCGGCGGCCTCAAACTGGTCCATGCCCTGGACAGTTTCAACCTAGACGTGGAAGGATTTACCGTGTTGGACGTGGGCGCGTCCACCGGCGGATTTACCGACTGCCTGCTGCAACGGGGCGCGGCGCGCGTCTATGCCCTGGACGTGGGCCACGGCCAGTTGGCCTACAAGCTCCGGCAGGACTCAAGAGTGGCAGTCATCGAAAAATGCAACGCCCGCAATCCCTTCAAACTGCCCGAGCCGGTGGACCTGATCACCATCGACGTGTCCTTCATCTCCCTGGCCTTGGTTATTCCTTCAGCGATTCAGCACTTGAAGGACGGGTCGTACGTCGCCGCTCTGGTCAAACCCCAGTTCGAGGCACGCCGGGAAGAGGTAGGCCGGGGCGGAGTGATCAAGGACCCCAAGATCCACGCGGCCGTGCTCGGCCGGACGATTAACTGGGCCATCAATGCCGGGCTGCGGGTCCGCAACCTCTGTCCGTCGCCAATCCTGGGTGATGCCGGCAACCGGGAATTCTTCCTGCTGTTACAAAAACCGGCCACCCAATCCCGCAAGTGAACCCAGCCTCCCCCCTTACGAAGAGAGGAATGAGGGGGGCCGTCCCCCGTAACCCACCAACCCAAAACTAAGGAGAAGAGTCAATGGAAGTTACCGAGATAGCCGAGTTATTGGTGGCCCAAGGCAAAACCGTTTCCGTGGCCGAAGCCGACACCATGGGGCTCATCGGCTATATGCTGGGGTCCGTCCCCGGCAGCTCCCGTTATTGTCCGGGTGGCGTTATTGCTTACACCGGCGGCTTGAAACAGAGCGTGTTAGGGGTGACCGACGAGCAGTACAACAACTTCGGCAGCGTCAGCCGGGAAGTGGCCATAGCCATGGCCAAAGGAGTCAGAGAGCTCTGCGGGACCGACTACGCCGTCTCCACCACCGGAGTCACCGGTCCGGCCCAGGGACACTCCAGCTTCCCCATAGGGACATTTTGGATCGGATTGGCCGTTAAAGATGGGGAGGACGTTGCGATAGAAGTCCACCTCTCCGGAGACCGGGACGCTACCAAACGTGGCGCGGCCCAAGCGGCTCTGGATCTGCTGGGCAACCACCTGAAGGGCGGCTGACGCTGGAGACCGTCAACTGCCCGTTGATTCGGTCAATTGCGCCACTTCCATGAGGTAGCTATCCCCATTCCGAGCGTAACAGCCCAGGCTAGTCTGCCTCCGGCCTAGGCCGAGAATTTTGAAAGCAAGATTCTGATAGATAAGGCCCGAGATAAATGATGCATTGAGGCCACCGAAGCGAGGGTCAATGTCAACTCCACCCTGTTCGCACGTCACTATTACACTGCTGGTTGTACGTCCCAGAGATATGGATGCGGATCGGAACTTAAATAACGCCGTCTACTTTGAGTATTTTCACCAGTCTCGCCTGGAACATTTAGCCCGTCTCGGTGTATGGCAGCCACGCGGATCCGGGGACAAAAACCTTTTCGCCTTGGCGGAGAATACCTGTAGATACCTGGCCCCTTCCTTTTACTGAGATGTGCTGGAGATCTGGACGGCAACGCATGCTGTTGGGAAAAGCAGCTTCCAGTTGGTCTATCAAATTTGGTGTCAGAGCGACGACACATTGATCGCTGCTTCGCATTCCGTGCAAGTGTGGCTAGATGGGCGCCAGCAGCCTACGTCGCTGCCGTCTCCTGTGCGCAAGGGACTTACCGCCTCTCTTTGTACCGACCTGCCAAAGATGCCCGTGCGCGATTAGGCGAATTCGCGATCTCCTCCGGCTGGACCTAGAACGTAGCAGTAAGCGGCTAAACCTCGATCAAACCAACCTCTGATCGCCATGCAACTCCGTAGTATTAGGCCGGGTCCAACCGTTGCTGGGTTTCACTGTTAGCAACGATGTGGTCCCAGTCGTACTCCATGGGCGCCATTTCCACCCTGCTCCAGATCTCCGACTGGTCGTGATAATGGGGACTGCCCGGATGCCCCGAGCTTCCTAGAGGAACGGCCCACATGGAGTTGTTCCAGTCCGAAGGGTCGTAAACGTAGCGGGCCACCGATAGGCTGGTGACCGTGGCCAGGTCGGCCGTGGAGTAGCTTCCCGCGAGAGGCGTATCGCCGTCGCCGTTCATGGGAATGGGCGGCGGGTCCAGCAGGTCCGCCAGCTCCGGGAAAGCCTCCGACAGGGTGTGTTTGGGCCGGGCTTGGTGCAGAATGTCCCAACGCCATTCATCCAGATTGTCTCCCAGGCGTTGTTTCAGCGTAGCCACCCCGTCGGCCAGACCGTCGGCTACCATCTCGGGCCAGTCCTTGTCTAGCGGCAACATGCTTCGGTTGTCCTCGGCGATCATCGACGCCAACATACCCTTAAATCGGGCTAGGAACTGTCCCAACCCACGTCCATCGGGGTTCCGCGCCAGCCCGGAGAGATCATCCCCCAAGTTGTGCTTTAGAATCTTGTGAAGCAGGCTATCCCGTAACGCGCTGTAAATGGTTGGCTCCACCCGGCCGGCATCCATCTGTCCCTGCCATGTGAGCAGCTTGTCCTTGCCCAGGGCCGAGGTTGTGTCCCGGGGCTCTACCTGGGCCATGATTCCCAGATAAGACTGGGCTGGGATGGATACCCGATCGCCGTGAACGATGGCCATATCGGCTGCCGAGGGTCGTTCTAAGGACAGCAACCGCTTGGTCACCCGCTGGGCGCGGAATCCCGGCGTGAAGTCCGTCGAGATGTAATAAGGATAATCGTTGTCCACCGGCCGGTTGTTGCACGTGACGATATAACCCTCCTCCGGGTTCACGGCCTTAGGCATATCGTCGAAGGGGATGTAGCCCTGCCACTCGTGTTCGCCGGTCCAGCCCGGAACCGGCAGCCAACCGTTGTCCTGAGAACGTATGGGCACCTTGCCCCGGCACAAGTGACCGAAGTTGCCATCGGTATCGACGAATACCAGGTTGTTGCACGGGTCGACCCATTCCCGCATCGATTCGATCAACTCGTCCGAGTTTTTTGCCAGCAACATCTGCCACAATCCGTCGGACCAGGTGGACGGCCCTTCCGTTGCCGTGTACTTGAAAGCGACGCCGCTGCCCTGTTCCGGGTTGCCCGAAATAACCGGCCCGTGGTGGGTGACCCAAACCTTCAACTCGACGTCGTCTCCGCCCTTAACTTTTAGCGTTTCCTGATACACCTCTGCCCGCCGCCATTGGTCTTTGTACATGTAGTAGCCGGAATCGCCTTTCTTGAATTGTTCAATATACAGATCCTGATAATCGGCGCCCAAGTGAGTCACGCACCAGGCGACCCAGGGGTTGTGGCCGAAGTGGGGGAACCCGGGCATACCGGGGAAAGACAGACCCACCACGTCGAACTCGGGACAGGACAGATGATTCTGGTAGTAGACGTTGGGTGTGTCCAGCGCCCGGTGGGAGTCTCCCGCCAGGAGGGGCATACCCGACGCTGTTCGGCTGCCTGACAGGGCCCAGCTGTTGCTGCCTCCGTCGCTGCCGTTTAACACCGCCAGAGCAGCCATCCCCCGGCTCAGTTCCTCCAGTCCGTCCACTAGAGGCCCTTCGTATGGTGTCCCCGGAGGCAGGATCTGCAGTTGGCCGGCCTGATACCCTGGGAACAAGTCCGCTGTCTTCTCCGGACCAACCTGCTGAAGAACCTTGGTCCGCCAGATTTTCGACTCGAAAACCCCCATGAAGATGTGCCGTATCTTGTACACCACCAGGCCGTCCCACGGCTGCCAAGGCTCTGGGCATATTCCCGATATCTGATACTCTGCCGGCAGGACCGGCGACGTCTCGATGAAAGCGTTGACACCACGGGCGTAAGAATCCATCATCCGCCTGGTTCGCTCGCTGACGGCTTGGTAGTCGGATCGGGCGCTGGCCTCCAATCGGAATCTCCGCATCATCTTGTCCTGGTCCAACGCCGACGGCCCCACCACCTCCGCCCAACGTCCCGCCCCTCGGAGGCGGTCGTATTCCATATGCCAGAGTTGGTCTTGGGCGGTCACGAAGCCCTGGGCGAAAAACGCATCGGCTTCGCCGGCGGCCCGGATGTGAGGGATGCCGTAGCGGTCACGATACACTTCTACGGGGGATTCTAGACCCGGAAGGTTGATCTCTCCGGTTAGGGGCGGGACCGCTGCTTGCAGCTCATCAAGACCTATCATCTGTTTCTCCAGTAAGTCATCCGGACGTGGACCGACCCTCAGGCTCTGCCCCACGGGGGGAATTCGCACATCATATCATCGTTACACCAGGTTTGGGCTTCACAAGGTTACAGCGGCCATGTTCGATGACGTTGACGCGGGCGTGCCTCCCGGCTAATATCCGTTCAGCTATTAAGCGTTCACCAAACACGCTCGCCGCACAGAGGAACGACATGCAGATCGCCGACCATATCTATAGTACTCACATCATGGAAGACCCAAACACCTTTGGCGCAATGCACCCTGGTGGGACGCAGATATACTTCGTCGGCGACCCCAACGACAACATGGTGATGATCGATTCTGGAGAGCCTTACCGGGCCTGGACTCGCCAGATACTGGACTACTACGCCGAGTTGGGGAGGCCTCGAATGTCGGCGATACTGGTGACCCACGGCCACGAAGACCACATCGGCGGTCTGGACCGGATACAAGAAGAGATGGGCTGCCAGGTGCGTTGCCACCCCAAGCTGGCTGCCTATCTGACGGAGCGACTGGGCACAGGTTGCGTCCAGCCGATAAAATCTCGAGAAGTCATCCCCACCGGCGGAGGGCAGGGCCTGCGAGCTTTGTTCACCCCAGGCCACGAGGACAACCATATCTCCTACTTCATGAGGGACCAACGAACCCTGTTCACCGGCGACACCATCCTGGGCAACTCCTCATCCAGCATCCGCAACCTGAAGCAGTACATGGCCTCTTTGGAGCTGCTGGCCCGGCAACGCCCAAACCTGATCTGTCCCGGCCACGGGCAACTGGTCCACGACGGAGCCAAGCGCATACAGTGGTACATCGACCATCGGGAGGCCCGGGAGCAACAGATAATCAAAGCCCTGGCCGGCGGCGCCGGGAACGTGGACGAGGTGGTTCAAGCCGTTTACCCCCGGAACCTGCGGAAGAACCTCCGCTCGGCGGCAGCCCGCAACGTAACCACCCACCTGGCTAAGCTCCTGGAAGAGGGAAGAGTCTCCCAAGACGCGGTCACCTACAGCGTAAACGGAGCCTAGCTTCTGACAGGGGCTGAGATTGCGTCAAGTCGATTGTGGTGGGCTAGGTGGTTATCACAACCTGTCATTGCCCCGAAAATAAAATTGCCAACCTTCGGCCACACACTTCGTCATTCCGACACCAGCCCTTCGGCGGAAGGGCGGCGAAGAATCTCAGGTGACCGCTACAACCAGGCATGAGACTCCTCTCCTTCCGCCGAAGGATCGGAGTGACACGAATCGCCCATTTTCGTGGCTGTGGTGCTGGTGCCAACCAGCATGAACGATTCCTCACTACGCTCGGAATGACATTTTCATTTTAGAGTTGACTTGGTACAAGGAGGTACAACCATGCCGTACGGGGACAATGATTGGCTCGCTTTAACCCAAGAACCCACCTTGGAGCCGGAACTCCCCATCTGCGACCCCCATCACCACTTCTGGGACCTCCGCCCAGGGAGCATTCCCTACCAGCGGTACCTTCTCCATGAACTGAATGCCGATATCTACAGCGGACATAACGTACGGTCCACCGCGTTCGTCGAGGCCAGGTCCATGTACCGGCCCGGTGGCCCGGAAGAGTTGCGGCCGGTAGGCGAGGTGGAATTCGTCCAGGGTCTGGCCGCGGCCAGCAACAGTGGGGTCTACGGGGACAGCAGGGCGGCGGCAGCAATTGTCGGCCACGCCGACCTTAAGTTGGCGGACAAAGTGCAGCCGGTCCTGGAAGCGCTGCAGGCGGCCAGCCCCAACCGGTTTCGGGGCATTCGGCACAACGTGACCTGGAACACCGACCCCTCCTGGGACAACCGGGAGACCCAGGGCATCCTGGCCAACAGCCAATTTCGGGAAGGGGCAAGGGTGTTGGCGCGGATGGGATTGTCCCTGGATATGATGCAGGCCTTCCCCCAAATGCCGGAAATAGCGGACTTTGCCAAAGCCGTGCCTGATTTGACGATCATTCTTAACCACATCGGCGGTCTCAGCCGTACTGGCATATACGCCAACAAAGACGACGAGGTGATACCCGTCTGGGAGGAAGGCATCGCTGCGGTGGCGGCCTGTCCCAACGTCGTGGTTAAACTCGGCGGTCTGGGAATGCCCCGCATCGGCTTTGGTTGGCACGGGCGGGAAGTCCCCATCGGCTCGGAAGAGTTGGCGGAGGCCATGTCCCCCTGGCTGACCTATTGCATTGAGCAGTTCGGGCCGAACCGGTGCATGTTCGAGAGCAACTTCCCGCCCGATAAGGTGTCCTTCTCTTACAACGTGATGTACAACGCCTTCAAGATAATGTCTGGTAGCTACTCGTCGACGGAGCGGGCCGCCATGCTTCACGACACTGCGGTCCGCGTATACCGGATAGACGTATAATATGAAATGCCGGCCCCCAGGCTTGTTCTTACTAACCGCGTTAGCTGTTGTGACGGTATCCTGGACAGGCATTCTGGTATTTATTCAGGAGGAGTTATTCCAATGCCCCAAACAATGACCGGAAAACAAGCTCTGCTGGAAATGCTGAAAGCAGAAGGCGTGGAATACATCTTCGGCAATCCAGGGACGAGCGAAGGTCCGATCATAGATATGTTGGGAGATTATCCGGAGTTTAAGTACATCCTCGCCTTGCAGGAGAGCGTCGCCGTCGGTATGGGAGAGTCCTATGCCAGGGCCACAGGAACCGCGTCCTTCGTCAGTCTCCACGTGGACAGCGGGCTGGCCAACGGAATCTGCCTCATGTTGGACGCCTTGAATACCGGAACTCCAATGGTTGTAACGTCGGCCAACTACGACGCCCGCAAGATCAATGAAGCGAAGACGGATCTAGCCGAACTCGTGCGGCCGGTTACCAAGTGGGCGGTGGAATTGACCCTTCCCGACCAGATCCCCAGCGCCATTAGACGTGCCTTTAACGAAGCCAATAGTCATCCCAAAGGACCGGTTTACGTTGGTTTCACCTCCAACGCCCTTGAGGCCACCGCGGAAATGAATATCGTACCCTCAAGTAAGATAGACGACGCTTCACGACCAAGTTTGAAGGGGATTCATGAAGCAGCGTCGCTGTTGGCCGCTTCTAAGAAACCCATGATGATCGTGGGAGACCGGGTTTCCGACGACGGCGCGGTGGACCAAGCCGTGGCGTTGTCCGAGCTTCTTGGCCTCCCGGTATACCAATCCCGGGGCGCCGAAGTCGCGTTTCCCACGACCCATCCTCAATTCATGGGAAACCATTCATTAAGGGTTCCCGCGGATAGAGACACTTTGCAACAGGCTGACGTGGTTTTGGCCATCGGGATGGATACCTTCGACGAATT
>JYMV01046073.1_pt1 | contig 27558 bp, 22 predicted proteins | sample 338911 | NCBI WGS metagenome assembly JYMV01 (sample SAMN03354496, study PRJNA234377) | hydrothermal vent metagenome | biome: Deep sea; feature: Hydrothermal plumes at the Eastern Lau Spreading Center, Western Pacific Ocean; material: Seawater | place: Tonga | collected 2009 | depth 2000 m m
TGCATGGGTGGCCTCGTTGATCATCTGAAGAACTAGGCGTGCACGGATTTCGTGATCTGAGAACTTCTGGGGTTCAGCTGGCACCGGTTGCATAAAGGCACATTGTTAAGCCATCAATATCTGAGTCCTGAGCAACGTCAACAGATGGGAGAATCTCAATTATTTACTCTCGAAGAAACCGTTGAAGTATGGCGACTACGACTCACCGACATCAGCTGGTTTATGCGCTCACTAAATGAATATATTGCCAGAGAAGCTAATAAAGAAGATGAGTGCACAGGTCGCTTCTGGGAAGGACGATTCAAATCTCAGGCGCTGTTAGATGAAGCCGCCCTTACTGCCTGCATGGCTTATGTAGATTTAAATCCTGTCAGGGCCGGAATAGCCATAACACCGGAACACTCGAACCATACCAGTATTCAGTACCGCATCAATGCCGCTAAAGTGGGTAAAAATCCCAAATACCTGACTCCACTGGCAGGTAATTTTATCGACGATATGCAACATGGCTTGCCGTTTCATTTAACCGACTATCTGGAATTAGTGGATATCACCGGCCGTGTGATATTGCATGATAAAAAGGGATTTATTGAAGAAGCGGCTCCCGCCATTTTGCAGCGTCTCAATCTTGAACAAGAGCAATGGCTGGAACTCGCAACTCAATTTGAGGACTGTTTTCACTATGCCGCTGGCAGCGAGTCTTATCTTGAGGCCTACGGGCATCGACACAGGCTCAAACGCCTAACAGATAGAAATAACGCTGTACGTTTGCTAGGTTAGTTAAAGCATTAAAACATGAACCAATTCCAGAACTGCCGCCAGGTAAGGCAACACTTTGTCTAAAAAATCATTCCGCTTACTGATTCCACCTCAAATCCTCCTCAATTATTCTGAATTACAAAAAATACGGCTTATTTTCCGCTCGCAAACTGTAAGTAGAGAATTAAATGGCAAGATTTAATGAGCCTGGCCTTAGAAGCTGCTGGAAACTAAATTGTAATGGCTGTCTTAAATATAGTTATGGCTGTCTTGAAAAGACCTCTGGCGCTTAGTGCTGCAACTTAAACAGCAACTCGGTCAGGTCGGGCTGCCATTGGTACTCTTTCAATTTCACCCGGTTATTGAGAACCACAACATTTTCTTCCTGAAGCAAACCCGTTTGCAGTTGCGCATGCTCACTACCCGCCGGAAAGGCTATGCGACCATCTGAGCGCAATACCCGATACCAGGGCACTTGCAAATCTTTGGGAGCATACCCAAGTGCTTTGCCCACCATCCTGGCGCGGCCTGGTAAACCGGCTAAGTCGGCAATTTGACCGTAGCTGGCGACTTTTCCGGGTGGAATTTGTAATGTGGTTTGCCAGATTCTGGCGTAAGATGGGTGTCCTGTATTTTTTGTATCGATTGTTGTTTCCAAGTTTCAAGATTCCTCTTTATGGCCAGACGTTATTGCACAAAATGTCATTTCCCGGAAAGAACCTGTATCTGTGCTTTAGTACAGCAATATCAGTCTATCGACTATTCCGGCGAAGTGCATGTTTTACAACACCCAGAAGAAGTAAAACAAAGTAAAAATACATTGGCTCTGGTGACTCAGTTATTGCCATCGCTCAAGGTCTGGGTTGGAGAGACTGAATCAGACTTTACCGAGCTACAGCAACAAATCAGCGCTTCAAATAACCAATGGGCTTGTTTTTACCCTTCCCAGGACTGCCAACTACAAACCACTGAACAACCTGATTTGCCATCCAGCAATGTTATTTACATTGACGCCACCTGGCGCAAAGCGCGCAAGATATGGCATTTAAATCCATGGTTATGGCAAGTCCCCAGCTTTAGACTTAACAAGACACCCACCGCTAAATACCGAATCAGAAAAAATCATGCTCCAGAACAACTTTCTACACTGGAGGCCATCGCTTACAGCCTGGGAAACACAACCAATACACAAGCACTTTTGGATCTGTTTGAACAATTTCAGCTACAAACAGAAGCCTTTAGTGGAGCTGTCAATAGTAAAGACGCTTTACAAGAGTAATTTTTTACCTTAAACCTAGAGTGTGTTGATCTTAGCGGTACAATTTTGCAGTAAAGATCAACAGGCTCTAATATTTATCGGCATACTGCTTGAATTACCTCGGGCGGATTTCTGAATTTTCTCTATACTTGAGTTGCCGCGGTTATTATCTCATTAAAGGACTAAGCTTTTTACCAATATGAAAAGTCAGATAGTTAAAGGATTTATGTTGTTATGGATTTTGATGGTCAGCGTTAGTTGGCAACCAATCCATGCAGAAATCAACACATTAGAGCTTACAAAAGACTCTCTCCTGCTCCCCCAGCAGCAGTTGTCCTACCGTTATACTGACTCTACTTCACCTCCGGAGGCGGCGACAGACTTATCACAATGGCTGTCAAAACAAACACCATTCCAGCAGCAACCCAAACATCAGGAGCACCTGCTGGTTGCGGTCAACCTACTCAATGCCAGCCAACAAACTCGCTGGTTTATAAATCCCGTCAGCCCGATAGCGGAAACGGTCCACGTCTTTTTTTATCAGGGGCAAACCCGCCAATCAGGTAAAAGTGGGCTACACCACATCGGAGACATCAATCTGCAACAGGGCAGCTATATTGACATTCCAACCGGCGTCACCGGCACCCTGTTACTTATCTTCGAAAGCGACTTCACCCTGGTAGCCCCCAAAATCAAGCTCATTGCTGAAAATGCTGTAAATGATCAGGTGAAAAGCAAATCTATACTAATGCTGTTGGCGCTCGGGATGTTACTGGCCCTGAGTATTTACAATGTCTTTTTGTTTTATGCCAGTAAAGAACTTACCTACTTGTATTTTACCTTTTGCTCGGCGTTTCTAGCCTTTGGCTGGGCCAATATCATCGGTGTGCTGAAGCTGTTTTTTACGCCTATGCCAGACCTGTTATTAATCCCCCCATTTCTGTTAAGTGCCGCATTTTCGATATTATTTACCCGCTCATTCCTAAACCTAAAATCAATATCCGGGCTGTTAGATAATTTACTGATGGCCTCTTTCTGGATTTGTATCGTGGTCACGCCACTTACCGCCTTTTTACCCTTAATAGGCTTGTTTGTGGCCTACGCAACTGTATCACTGGTGATCCTAACCAGCCTGATTGCCGGAGCCATCGCCTGGCGACGCCACTACAAACCGGCACGTTTCTTTATATTTGCCTACTCAGCCTTCGCCCTACAATCCATACTCTGGAGCGCGGCATTTTTGCATCCTGGCATTGATACTTCTGCCAGCATTATTTTTATCGGTCTGATTTCCAGTACCACAGGCTGCATCTTATTATCTCTGTCTCTCGCCGCTAAGGTTAGCCTGATCAGCATGGAAAATCGCCAATTCGCCAGCAGTCTGGAACAGAAGGTTTACCAAAGAACCGAAGCGCTGGCAGAGGCCAATGTTGCACTTGAACACCTGATCAGCGAACTGCAAGAAGCAAGCAGTGCTAAAAGCCACTTTTTAGCCAATATGAGTCACGAAATTCGCACTCCGTTAACCGCCATCATCGGCTACGCCGATGGCATTTTGGAAGGTGATATTGATCGGGAAGAACAGGAGCGCGTGTTACGGGTAATATCGCAAAATGGTAATCACCTTTTACACATCATCAGCGATATTCTGGATATCAGCAAAATAGAAGCGGATAAGCTGGAATACGAAATGGTGCCTTGCTCCATTGTTGAAGTTTTCACTCAGGTGGAATCCGTTATCGCACACCGCGCCAGAGATAAAGGTTTGGAATTTAGTTTAAATTACCACTTTCCCATTCCATCAGAAGTCACCACCGATCCCTATCGCTTGAAACAAATTCTTTTAAATCTCACCAATAACGCGGTGAAATTTACCGAGGAGGGCCGGGTGGACATCGATATCCGATTCACCGATCCCGACCTGATTGTCAGCGTTAAGGATACCGGTATAGGTATGTCTCAGGAGAAGATCAACGCCATTTTTGATCCCTTTGAACAAGGTGGCGCTTCTGTTTCCAGACAATTCGGAGGAACCGGATTGGGGCTGAGTATTTCAAGACGACTGGCGATTGGCTTAGGCGGCGATATTTCAGCTCACAGTACACCTCAGCATGGTTCTCATTTCGAAGTCAGAGTGAAGGCTTGCCCGACAGAGCAAAGCACTATGTTGAATTCCGTTTCGGAACTGTCTGGAATAGCACCAGCGGTTGAGGAACAACAGCCTGAAATGCCTGATTTCTCCGGCAATAAGATTTTGTTGGTGGACGATCACCCCAATAATCGCGATCTCATCAAAATCATCCTTAAACGCATGAATGTTGATGTTTCAGAAGCTGAAGATGGCGACTCCGCATTGCAAATGATATTTGAAAATGACTACGATCTCGTACTCATGGATATACAGATGCCCAGGATGAAAGGAGATGAAGCCACTGAAACATTGCGCAAGTACGGTTATACTTTACCTATTATTGCGTTAACCGCTAATAATATGAAACATGAGATCGAAGAGTACATGCGCAAAGGCTTTAACAGCCATTTAGCCAAACCAATTGTGAGACAGGATTTCATCGCCACTCTCAATAAGTACCTGAAATCTCGGGGGAGTACAGAAAGTTTGTTTAGCAATGATGAAATGTTGCCCCTGGTAGTAGATTACCATCGGGATTTGTCCAAACAACTGGACAAGTTTGAGCAACACTGGAAGCAACAAGAGCTTCATGAAGCCAGTGAAGTTGCTCATCGTATCAAGGGAGCCGCAGGCTCTTTTGGCTTCGCTTTGGTTGGAAAGAAGTTTGCCGATATCGAGCAGCTATTTAAGACAGAAGAGCTCGACAAGCTCAACCTTGTCATTCCTGATTCGCTGCGTGTAGCCAGACTTTGTTGTGAGTTACCCGGTTTAGACATCCCACAAGGGGTTGTGCAACATGATATGGATGTTGAGCTCATGCTGACCGAGTTACAGGCGTTCGTATTGCGTATCGATGATGAGATTAAACAACTGTGGGCCTGCCTGCAGCGAGGCGAAGCCAATATCGCCAAACTATACCTGAACAGAATTACGCCAAAAGCTAAGAAATTTGCCTGGCAATCCTTGTTTCAGATTGCCAACGAGCTGGAAGCCTGTGCGCAATCAGGGCAATCCGATGCCTCCAGAGTAAGCAGTCTTCAGACTCAGTTTGAAGACGCGATTGATGTTGTCAAAGCCCGATTTGCGGAAGCTCATTTTAATCCCTGAGGTCAGACAAAGATTTCGCACAAGAAAACGGGGAATTGTCGTTTTTTAGGCTATGCTTTGAACCATGAAGCAAGTTGAATTGGAGCGGCTAGGTGCGCACGGTACTTTTTTGCACTGTCATACTGATATCATCAGCACTCCTGTGTGTAAAACTTGCCGCGCAACCTCATTCAATTCCGCCCTTTACCAGCTTAAAGCTGTGTTATGAAGAGCAAGAGTTAGCTCCCTACTTTTTGGGCACAGGTCCGATGCCCCCCGCCGAAAATCCCGGTATTTTCGTCGAACTCATGCAAATACTGGAAAGCAAAATACCGGGTCTGAAGGTAGAGTTTCACCGGGTGCCGTGGAAGCGCTGCCTTAACGAACTGAAAAACAACCAATCTGACGTAGTTATCGCCGGCTTCAAACCTGCTCGCGACAGCATCGGACATTTTCCCAAACTCAATGGGGTACCCGACAGTAAGCAAGCTCTGTTAACCTCACAGTATTGTTTATTTACTCATTCGGATAGCCCTTTATCCTGGAACGGACAAGAATTTAAACAAGTACCGGACAAACCCATCGCTGTGCCGCAAGGGTATAGTATTGTTGAATTTCTGGAAGCCCACCAGTTACCCCTGGTTATGACTAACTCTTCACATTCTGCCATGGAATTATTAGCCAGATCAGTCACAGCGGGAGCCGTGACCTATTGCGAATCCGGGGGCAGTTTTTTATGGCAAAATGCCAATAGACAGCTGAACATTATTGCCCATTCACCGGTGCTGGTCACCAAACACGGTTACCTGCTGTTCAGCAAAGCATTTGCTAAACAGCATCCGGAACTGGTGTCCCGAATATGGCAAGTGGCCAGTCAAATCCGGCAGCAATATTTCAGCGAATTGCTGGAAAAATATGAGGCACTGAAAATGCAATAATGAACGCAATAATGGTCGATGGCCTTATCAGACAATAACCCCTTCAGCCTTTAATTGTTGTAGCTCGTCTTCGTTCATTCCCAGTAACTCACCTAACACCTGATCATTGTGGCTACCCACTTTATCTCCCGGCCAATCGGTTTTTCCGGGGGTCTCAGTAAGTTTGGGTAAAATCGCCGGAATTTTTAGTGGCTTACCGTCAATTTCAACCGATTCGAATAACTCCCTGGCGTTAAAATGCGGATCTTCCATCATATCCCTGGCATTATAAATGGGACCAGCGGGCACCCGATATTCAGCCAGCACATTCAGCACATTTTCAGCGGATAAGCCGGCACACCATTGTTTTAAAACCGCATCGATTTCAGCTTCGTGTTCGACCCGGCCAGCGTTGTTTGCCAATCGCGCATCATTGGCCAGGTCCTCTCTGTTCGCGGCCTGCATCAGGCGCTTAAAGATAGAGTCGCCATTGCCGCCAATCACCACATATTTGCCGTCCTGGCAACAATAGGTGTTGGTAGGAACTATGCCGGTAACGGTTGTTCCAGAGGCTTGTCTGATCACACCGGCACCAGAATATTCCGGGATCACAGCCTCTAATAAATTAAACATAGATTCGTACAATGCCACATCTACCACCTGGCCCTGCTGCTGCGCATCGTTTTGACGCTGAATCAATGCCAGCGCGATACCCAAGGCGGCATGGATACCCGAAATAGTGTCGCCAATACTCAGATTGGGGCGAACCGGAACTTCTCCGGGATAGCCATTCAGGTAACGAAACCCGCTCATGCCTTCACACACAGAGGCAAATCCTGGCTTTTGTGAATAAGGGCCTGTCTGACCAAACCCGGAGATGCGGGTGTAAACCAATCCGGGATTGAGTTCTTTCATCGGTTCTGGCCCCAGTCCCCAGTTTTCCATCACACCGGGTCGAAAATTTTCGATCAATACGTCGGCTTTTGCCACCAGCTTTTTAGCGACTTCACGGCCCGCCTGTTGCTTTAAGTCCAATGTCACGGATTTTTTATTGCGCCCGATACTGCGCCACCAGTATGAAGTGCCCTTGTCAACCTCACGCCAGCCTCGAATCGGATCCCCTTCCGGCGGCTCAACTTTTATCACTTCCGCGCCAAAATAACCTAAGATGCACCCGGCAAACGGACCTGCCAGCAATTGGCCAAATTCAATAACTCTGATGCCGTCAAGCGGCCTGGCGTGGTGATTAACAGCTCCGTTTTTCATTCCTCTTTCCCATTATCGTCAATTGCGGCAGACCATTCAGGTAAGTTAACCTACCCAAAGCAAGGCAATTGTTACATTTTTGTTAAAGCTCCATAATTCCTGCACATTTACAGCATACCTTGCTCACTGCCTGGTTATCTAATCCACATATTCAGGTAAACGAGGCTAAGGCTCCAGGGGGCTTTGGTGGACGAGTTTTACTAATAAGAAGAAAAAACACAACAAGAAAAATGATTGTGGATGTATACCACCTGAAAGTGAGTAATTCAGAAGGACACCAGGAAACGCATGAATTGCGGGTCCAGGCAGACTCCAGCCCTACATTGGTGTCCGTTATTTCTGAACGATGGTTAGCTGACAGTCAGTACCAGTTACTCAAAGCCCACAGCTATCAATACTCAGAATTGGCAGACTACGAATCCAGAATGGCCATTGCCCAGCAGGGATACCAAACCAGCGGTCCTATTCACGACAGCAGACCTACAGCGATATCGCCGGAGAAAGTCGCGCAAAGCGCAATAACCCCAGACTAATCAACGCCACAAGGGTAAAGCAAATAACAACGGGATAAGCTGTTGCATTGTAGAGTTGACCCACTGATACAGCCAAAGTGACTGATATTAAACTGGACAGTGCCCCCACAACTGAGTTGCCAATTCCGGCCATACCGCCCAGCCACTCCATCGACATAGCGTTGATATTGCCGAAAATAAAGCCCATAAAAAACAAGATAAACATAAAACAACTCAGGAATAACCACATTGGAGGTACGCCAGCACTGAGCCAACTACCTGCCAATAGCAGTGCCCCAACCCCAGTCATGCCCAATAAAGCCCAAACCGAAACTCTGTGCATACCATAGCGCACCACAATACGACTGTTGATAAACGCCGAAGCTCCAACGCCCGCTGCTAACAAAGCAAAATACAAAGGAAAGTCTTCAACCACCTGATAAAAATCACTAAACATAGCTTGTGAAGTACTCAGATACACCAACATAGCGCCAAATGTCAGGCCGGTAACAGAGCAATAGGCCATTACACGTCGATGACCCAGAATGAGTTTCAGGCAATGAAATAGATTGCTGAAAGACAGCGGAATGCGCTTTTCTGGTACCAGTGTTTCCGGTTGCCGCACCAAAAACCAGCTTAATACCAAGGTGGAAAACAGCAGAAACGCCACAAAAATAGCTCGCCAGCCAAACTGCAACATAATCACCTGCCCCAACAAGGGAGCCATCATGGGCACCAGAATGAATATCACCATGATCACCGACATGATCTGCGCCATTTGCTCACCTTTATACAGGTCCCTGATCAAAGCTCGGGAACCTATCCGGCTACCTGAAATGCCAAACCCTTGTAATATCCTGCCCAGCAATAAAATAGCTAAGCTTTGTGAATAGATAGCAATCAATGTTCCTAACAGATAAAAGCAAACCCCTGCCGCCACCGTCTTACAGCGACCATAAGCATCGGAAATGGCACCAAACAGCATTTCGCCTAACACCGATCCCAAGATAAACATGGTGATCACCAACTGCGTATCATTGCTGTCAGCAATCGCCAAATCCTGCGCAATTTGAGGCAACGCAGGTAACATGGCATCTATGGTCAAGGCAGTTAACGACATAAGCAGGGCAAACAGAGCAATAAACTCGGTTTTGCCCATCAGGGTGTTTTTCAAGATTTAATTCTCAGCTAGCGGTTGTTCAGTCAGCTAAATGCCTGGCGTGAAACAACATGTGTTTTTCAATAAAAGTGGCAATAAAGTAATAGCTATGGTCGTAGGATTCATGGGCGTGATATTCAACGGCAACATCCTTTTCCTCAGCCACTTTCCACAGGTTTTCCGGTTTGAGTTGCTCCTGCAAAAACTCATCCGCCAGTCCCTGCTCAATCAGAATCGGCAAGTGACACTCACTATTTCCCAGCAGGTAAGTGGCGTCATATTCGCACCAGTTACCCGGATCTTCACCCAGATATCCGGTAAAGGCTTTAATTCCCCAGGGGCAATCCATTGGATTGGCAATGGGGCTAAATGCCGAAATACTCTTAAACTGGTGCTGATTGCGCAAGCCAATTACCAGCGCGCCGTGCCCGCCCATCGAGTGACCCATAATGCTTTGTCGCCCGTTGGTGGGAAAGTGACTATGGATCAGTTCCGGTAGTTCACTGGCAATGTAGTCATACATTTTATAATGGGTGTCCCAGGGAGGCTGAGTGGCGTTAACGTAAAATCCGGCGCCCTTACCAAAATCGTAATAATCCACATCTGGTACCGACTCGCCACGGGGGGAGGTATCCGGAGCCACCAGAATGACCCCCAATTCAGCAGCAATGCGTTGCGCGCCGGCTTTTTGCATAAAGTTTTCTTCGTTGCAGGTCAGCCCTGACAACCAGAAAATCACCGGGCACTTAGCCCCTTTCAGGGCTTGTGGAGGCTGATAGATGGCAAAGCGCATCTGACAGTGAGTCGACACGGCGACATGTTCATAACGGGTTAAGTGACCACCAAAAACACGGGTATTCGAAAGCTGTTTCATGCGCTAAACCTCCTGATTTAAAAGTGAATAACTGAGCGAATGCTCTTGCCTTCATGCATCAGATCAAAGGCGTTGTTAATTTCTTCCAACGGCAAGGTGTGGGTAATAAAGTCCTGCAAGGGAATATCTCCCGCCAGATACTGCTCTACGATTCCTGGCAATTCAGAACGGCCTTTGACACCACCAAAAGCGGTACCTCGCCATACACGACCTGTAACCAGTTGGAATGGACGCGTAGAGATTTCCTGGCCTGCTCCGGCTACACCAATAATAACCGACTCTCCCCAGCCCTTGTGGCAACACTCCAGGGCACTGCGCATCACATCAACATTGCCAATACATTCAAAGGAGTAGTCAACACCACCATCCGTTAATTCTACGATTACCTCCTGAATGGGCTTGTCGTAATTTTTAGGATTAACACAATCTGTAGCTCCTAACTTTTTCGCCAATTCGAATTTGGATTCATTGATGTCGATAGCAATAATACGGCTTGCTTTGGCCATTGCCGCGCCAATAACAGCAGATAAACCGATGCCGCCCAGGCCAAAAATGGCAACTGTGTCGCCCTCTTGTACTTTTGCGGTATTGAGCACCGCGCCCATACCCGTTGTTACGCCACAGCCCAGTAAGCAAACCTCTTCCAATGGCGCCGCTTTATTGACTTTAGCCAGGGAAATTTCCGGCAACACAGTGTACTCGGAGAAAGTGGAACAGCCCATGTAGTGATAAATGGGTTGGCCATTAATGGAGAATCGCGTGGTTCCGTCAGGCATCAGTCCTTGTCCCTGAGTAACACGGATTTTTTGGCACAGATTGGTCTTTCCAGATAAGCAAAACTTACATTCGCCACATTCCGGAGTATACAAAGGGATAACATGATCGCCCGGCACCAGCCCGGTAACGCCTTCGCCCACCTGCTCTACAATACCGCCACCTTCATGGCCCAAAATGGCTGGGAAGATACCCTCTGGATCCTCGCCAGATAAGGTAAAAGCATCGGTATGACAAACGCCGCTGGCAACAATGCGGATCAGTACTTCACCAGCCTGAGGTGGCATCACATCAACTTCTTCAATTTTCAAAGGCTCACCTGGTCCCCAGGCAACGGCGGCGCGTGATTTGATGGTTTGTACTGTCATGCTTGTTCCTTTTTTTGTTACGTGAAGAATGACCTTCATGTTAGACACAGATCATGTCCAAACGATGAACGTCAGAAGATTGCACCAGCTATTCCGATGCAATGAATTAAAATAGATTTATACTGATTGGTATATACTGCTAGTGTATCAGATCAGCAACCACAAAAGATAAAAAAGCGCAAAGCTGGTTAAACAAAACAGACAGCATTTTGTAAACAAATAATACCTGTCACTGACACGACAATCTTGCGGCACATTATCCAGTTTAAGGGCTTTCATATTAAGCCAGGCAAAAAAGGGCGCAGCAAGAAATGAAACGGTTGTGGCAAAGTCCACCAGTGATTTCAGTTGTCCGGAAAACAATAAAATGATCACTAACCCGCCAATACCAATCACCGGGATAGCCAGATGATAGGTAAGTTGATGTTGCCCGGCGCTGAGATTTAATTGTTTTTCTGCAATTCGGGTGATGACCTGGCTAAAGCCATCGGCTACCGCAATACAGGTTGAAAACATCGCAATAAAAATCAGGATGGCCACTACGGGGCGGCTCCAGTCACCTAATACCTGGGTGAAAATATCAATCAGTTGCGCCGAAAAACCAATCGCGCTGTTGCTCAACTCAATGCCTCGTCCATAGAGAATTTGCGCTCCCAAAGATAAGAATAACAGCGCCAATAAACAGCAAAACAGATAGCCCATATTAAAGTCTAACAAGCGGTTTTTCAGTCGCTGCACAGCCCCTGTTTGAGCGCCTTGTCCTTCCAGCTTTTGTTGCTCTACCACCCAAAAAGAATGCCACACCGACACTTCGATGGCAGTAGGCATCCAACCCACCAATGCCACCATAAAAGCAATACTGGCGGCATCCAATAATCCAGGTGTCGCAATCAAAGCGCTTTCAGGTACAGGCGGCAATTCAGCAAACAATGTAGCCACCAGGGTGATCAGACACAGCACCAAAAACACCAGCATCATGAGTTTAATCAGCTTGTTCAAAAGTGCATAGCCACCGGAAATTAACAGCAACATGCTGGCAATTAACACCACTGCAGACCAGACACCAATGCTCCAGCCAAAGGGCAGGATATTGGCAATCACTCCGGCAGCGACAATGGTAACCGCAGCCTGAATAATAAACATAGTGCTAAAGGTGATTAATACCACCGGAATATAAAACCTGCGCCCCATTTTGTGGTAAGCATCCAACAGGTTTTCTCCGGTAGCTGCGGCGTAACGAGGTCCGGCCTGAAAAAAGGGAAGTTTAATCAGATGAGCCAAAATGATCAGCCCCACCAGCCAATAACCAAAGTCTGCGCCCGCTCGGGTGGACTGCACAACATGGGATACGCCGATGCTGGTGGCAGCAAACACCAATCCAGGTCCAAGTAACAGAAACAGGTTTCGCATTGTCATTGTTTTTATTTCTTCAGCGAATTGAATTTGAATTCCCCCACATTACTACAGAAATGCGCCAGAAGTGATAGACCATGGACATTTTCACCTCATTAGGGGAGAATCTGGCGGTCAAAATCGTTTAAGTTATCTCATGTCTGCCAGCAATAAACCGCTCAATTTAAAAGAAGTCTCCCGTCTGCTGGGGGTCTCCACCGCCACAGTCTCCAATGCCTTTAATCGTCCCGATCAGTTATCTGAAGCTTTGCGACAGCGCATTCTAAAGGAAAGCGCCGAGCTGGGTTATCACGGTCCCAATCTGGCGGCTCGCTCATTGCGTAAAGGTAAATCGGATGTGGTAGCTGTGGTATTGGCAGATACCCTGAGTTATTCCTTTTCCGACCCGGTAGCCAGCCAGTTTCTGCAAGGCGTGTCTGAAGTTTTATCGCAAAAGAAAAAACAATTATTGTTGTTGTCCAGCAGACTGGCTTCCAAAGAACAAAGCAGTGCAGAGTCCCTGCCCGATGGCTTTATTTTCTACGGTGCGCCTACTGGCGATGCCTTTGAACGTATCAGCCGCAGTGGCAAACCTATGATTGCGGTGGATTTTGAACAAGGTAAAGTGCCTTCACTGAACATCAATAACCAGGCTGCAGCCAAAGATGTGGCGTTGCACGTTATCCGCCAACCTGAAGATCGGGTGGCCGTGGTCAGCCTGAGATTAATTGCCTCAGATCGGGTTTGTCGTTTGGAAAAAGCAGACCTACAAACAGAAAGCAAAGAAGTGATTGCTTACAATCGCTTGCAGGGATATATCCAGGCCTGCCAGCAAAAAGGCGTTGAACTGCCGCCCCATATGATTTGGCACACGCCCATGAACACCCCGGAGATGGCAGAAAAAGCCGCCTATGAAGCCCTTACCATAACACCTCGTCCGAACGTTGTGCTCTGTATGAGTGACGTGCTGGCCCTTGGTGTATTGCGGGTTGCACAATCCCTTAATATCAAAGTGCCGCAAGAGCTGCGCATCGTCGGATTTGACGATATTCCCGAGGCCAATCGCAGCAATCCCTCACTGACAACTGTCTGTCAGCAAAGTATTGAAAAAGGCCGCATAGCGGCCCGATGTTTGTTTGATAGTGACAATCAACAAGCGCAGTTGATGGAGACCCGCCTGGTAGTTCGCAATAGTTCTGGCGAAGCGCAATAGATTGCCAAAACTAGAGCGTGTTAACCTTTGTTGTGCAATTTTGCAGCAAAGGTCAACACGCTCTAAACACTATGTCTGGCCAGCCATAAAACCTGTAATGGTGATAAACGCAGTTGCCCGGATTGCACCTGAGGTTTAGTGCGGGTCAACAAATCAGTACCTTGTGTCACCCAATCCAGCTCCAGGTTGTTCAACATCACGGTCTGTTCGTGTTCACTAAAATTCACCAGCGCTAACAACTCACCTTTGCCCTGCCCCTGTCTGGCATAAGCAAAAATATGCTGGTTACCGGTATCCAAAATTTGAGTGTTGGATTCGCCGAATACCGGGTTTGACTGGCGAATTTGAATCATATGCTGTAACCCTTGCGCGATGCGATTACTGACAGTACCTGCGTTATTCGCGTTAGCAATATCTTCTTCGGTTACAGCAATACGATGCACCCACCGTGCGTCGTGAACTTTAGTGTCATCCTGTTCATAGCTGTAGTCGTTGAGCAAGCCCAATTCATCGCCGGAATACAGTAGCGGCACACCGCCAATACTCAGGATCACACTGTGCAACAGCAGGATTCGGTCGATAGCGGTATTGATGGCCGCATCATCACCGCTGGCCAGCGCTTTTTCCAGGCCCGCTAAACTGGCCAGTGAACCGCACACCCGGCAATCGCCATTCGAAGGATTTTCTTGAAAAGCCACGCCTTTAGCAAAACTGCCTTCAAAGCGATCCACATAAAACTGATTGAGAAAATAACGGTGGTCATGGCCATTAATCCCCAACTGTCCCGCTACGGCATCATCAAAAGTCCAGCCAATATCGTCATGGCAACGAACATAATTTACCCAGGCACATTGCGGATTTATTGCAAAACTCTTGCGCATCGACTGGGTTAACAATCGGGTTTTGCGGGTAGCCAGACTATTCCACAACAGAGCCATCAGCAAAGGGTTGTAGGACAACTGGCATTCTTGTGGCGCTATGTACTTGTTCACTTCATCGGGGTGAACTATGGCTTCTGATTTAAATACCACAGAAGGTGCCACCACTTGTAAACAGGCATTAAAGGCCTGGATCAGGGAGTGAGCTTTTGGCTGATTTTCGCAGTTTGTGCCCAGTTGTTTCCAGATAAAGGCCAGCGCATCCAGGCGCAATGCCTCGCAGCCCATGTTTGCCAGATACAGCATTTCTTCAGTGATAGCGTTAAACACTGCCGGGTTACTGTAATTAAGATCCCACTGAAAACTGTTAAAGGTTGTCCACACCCACTTACCAGCCGCCTCATTCCAGGTAAAATTGCCACGTCTCACCTGGGGGAAAATTTCTCTCAGGTTTTGCTCGTAGGCATCCGGCAAACTGCGATCCTCGAACAGGTAATAATACTGTTGATACTCTTCGTTGCCCTGCTGCGCTTGTTTTGCCCACTCGTGTTCATCGGAAGTGTGATTAAATACAAAATCCAATACCAGACTGATACCCGCTTTTGACAAAGCATCAGCCAGATTTTTCAGATCCTGATTACTGCCCAAGTTGGGGCTGACAGTGCGGTAATCAGACACCGCATAACCGCCATCACTATCCCCTTCCGGCGATAAATACAGCGGCATCAGATGCAAATAGGTAATACCCAATTGTTGCAGATAAGGAATGCGCTGTTGCAGCTTTTGTAAATCACCAGCGAACAGGTCCACGTAGCAGGCCATCCCGAGCATGTTCTCCTGGCGATACCAGTTGGGTTGTTGCAGGCGTTGTTTGTCTTTGCGTTTTAAACTGGCGGAACGCGCCTTGTAACCTGCGGCTAAATTCGCCACCAGGGTTTGCAAATGAAAGTGGAAATCGTATCTGTGACCATAAAGCTCCAAATATAATGCAAACAGTGTTTCAAACTGACTTTCCAGACGTTGGCGAAAGGCGTTTTTTTCAGGCGTTTTAACGCCGCTCAAAAAAGAATCCACATCCAACCTGGAAAGGGTCAATTTCGCTTCTTTTGCAATATTCATAGGAATGCTCACTTAATCGTTTTAGCTAAATTCATTATATAACTTTTTCAGAACGACTCTATCAGACAAAAGTTTTAATTAACATGTGTTTTACATTTGTTAATTGTTCTGTTAACTTTATCTTAATCGTTTAAGTTAAAAGGTCAAGTGTTGTGTTTTGACCGCAATAACTTAAGCAATTCTCAAAACACACACTATGCTATTTTTTGTAGGAGAATAAGATGAGCAAGCAACACAACCCCATTGCCATGGCTGTCGCATTCGCATTAACCGCTAGTCCATTACTGGTTAACGGTCAGGAAGCGGAGGCGCAAGACAGCACCGCTGACGTTTTGGATTTTGAAAAGATTATGGTTACCGGTTCCGCCCGTGCCACATCTCGTATGGATTCCAGCGTCTCCTCCAGTACCTTAAGTCCGGGGGATTTTGCCGTGGCCACTCCCAGAGCCACCGCAGAAATCTTTCGCTCTATTCCGGGTATTCGTTCTGAATCTACCGGTGGTGAAGGTAATGCCAATATCGCTGTGCGCGGTTTACCGGTTGCCGCTGGGGGTGCTAAGTTTTTAGTACTTCAGGAAGATGGTTTACCGGTAATGCAATTTGGTGACGTTGCTTTTGGTAACGCCGATATCTTTATTCGCGCTGACTCTACTATCTCGGGTATAGAAGCGATTCGCGGTGGCTCTTCTTCTACTATGGTGAGTAACTCGCCCGGTGGTGTGATTAACTTTATCAGTAAGACCGGGGATTTCGGCGGTGGCAGTGTTGCTACCACCTTTGGCCTGGATTACGACAGCTTCCGTACCGATTTTGAATACGGAGATTACATCAACGACTCCACCCGCTTTCACATTGGTGGCTTTTTCCGCGAAGGCGAAGGTCCCAGAGAAACCGGTTACAACGGTAACTCAGGTGGTCAAATCAAGGCCAACTTCACCAAAGATTTTGAAACTGGTTACGTGCGAGTATACGTAAAACACCTGGATGATAAGAGCACAGGCTATTTACCTATGCCTATGTATGCCAACGGCGACTCTATCGAAGGCTTTGATGCTCAATCGGATACTCCTCACTCAGTATATTTGCAAGACACGCTGCGCATAAATGGTGACGGCCAGATCAGCCGTGGCGATATGCGCAATGGCATGCACCCGGTGGTAAACAGTATCGGTTTTGAAGCCAACTTTGACATGGGTGACGACTGGCAGATGATTAACCGCTTCCGCAAATCCAGCGTGTCTGGCGAGTTTGCTTCTCCCTTCCCAGCTGAAGTCGCCGGAGCCACCAGCATTGCAGAAAGTATTGCCGGTGAAGGTGCCGGGTTAGTCTATGCCAATGGTCCCAGTGCCGGACAGGCCTACACAGATAGCACGGGCAATGGCCTGGTGATGCGGGTTCACACCTTTGACGTAGAAATGGAAGACTTTGATTCCTACGCCAACGATCTGCAACTGTCCCGCGATTTCGACAATGTTTCGCTGACGTTGGGTTACTACAAAGCGCGCCAGAACCTGAAAATGTCCTGGTTGTGGAATTCTTATCTGATGGAAGTCAAAGGCGATAACGCCGCATTGCTGGATGTAGTGGCACAAGATGGCACAGAGTATTCAGAGAATGGACTTTACGCGTATGGCGTACCGTTTTGGGGTAACTGCTGTCAGCGCAATTACGATACTCAATATAACCTTGATGCCCCATACATTTCAGTGGCTGGCGAGTTTGGAGACTGGAGTTTAGAAGCCAGTTTCCGCCATGACTCAGGCGATGCAACAGGCTCCTATGCCGGTGCGGTCACCAGTAGCATTGATATGAATGGTGACGGTGTGATCTCCATTCCGGAGCAAAATGTGGCCTCTGCCGATCAAGCCAATGCCTCGCCGGTTAATTACAGCTGGAGCTATAACTCTTATTCAATTGGTGCCAACTATCGCATTGATGATGACATGGCGGTATTTGGTCGCATCAGCCAGGGTGGTCGTGCCAATGCCGATCGTCTGTTGTTCGGCAAAGTCCGCGCTGACGGCTCGGTCGCCAAAGAAGATGCCGTGGATATGGTGGATCAATACGAATTAGGCCTGAAGTATCGTCAAGACGGATTAGGTTTATTCGTTACTGGTTTTTATGCCGAAACCGAAGAGCAAAACTTTGAAGCCACCACCCAAAACTTCTTTGACCGGGTGTATGAGGCACTGGGTGTAGAAGTTGAAGCGGCGTATGTGGTTAACGACTGGACTTTCAAAGGTGGCTTTACCTGGACCGACGCAGAAATTGCCAAAGATGCACTAAATCCAGCAGTGGAAGGCAATACGCCACGTCGTCAGGCAGATGTCATTTATCAGTTAACCGGTACATATCAGTTTGACAGCGGTAGCGCCGGACTTAACCTGATTGGCACCACTGATGCCTATGCACAGGACAACAATGATCTGAAATTTGATGGCTACACTCAGGTGAACGCCTTCCTGGATTACAGCATCACTGAAAGCCTGACAGTGGCATTAAACATCAATAACCTGTTTGATGAAGTCGGCATTACCGAAGCTGAAGAAGGCAGTGCTGCAGCGACAGATATCATCCGTGCCCGGACGATTAATGGTCGCACCACTTCGTTAACCTTGAAATATCAATTCTGATAAAACTCTGGCCGCTGGGGTTTACCCCGCGGCCATCTACCTGTGACACAACACAGTCACAAATGATTTTGTACCGGAGGAGTAACCCATGTCTGAATTACAGGCTCAACATCAACGAAACTTGCAATTGATCCGTTGGCTGACTTACCTGATGTTCATGATGTTTGCCATGACTTCAGATTCCGTGGGTGAAATTATCAAAGAGGTGAAACGGGAATTTGATGTTAACAATACCCAGGCCAGCCTGATGCACTCTCTGTTTATGGTGGGTGTCGCCTTTTCCGGACTATTTTTAGGATTTTTGGCCGATAAATTTGGCCGTAAGAAAACTATTATTCTGGGGCTGGCCTTGTTTGCCGCCTCTTGTTATCTGTTTTTATTGGGCACCTCATTTACTTTTATTCTCGGGCTAATCACCATTTCAGGCCTGGCTGTTGGCATATTTAAAACTGCGGCACTGGCGCTGATTGGCGATATTTCCACCTCCACTAAAGAGCACACTGGCACTATGAATGGTGCAGAAGCCTTCTTCGGTGTTGGCGCCATTATCGGCCCACTGATTGTTGCCTGGCTGATCCGCGAAGGGGTTGACTGGAAATGGCTTTACGTACTGGCCGGTGGCTTGTGTACCTTACTCATTATTATGGCCTGGAAGGCCGATTATCCAGATCACAGCAAAGGGCTGGAACCGGATGAACCCATTGACGTAAAACGCAGCCTGATGTTGCTGACCAATCCCTATGCTATGGGCTTTTCTGTTGCGGCTTTTTTGTATGTTGCTGCTGAAAGTGCCATTTACGTCTGGATGCCCAGTTACCTGGTGTGTAACGCCACGGACCTGACGTCCACCTTCGACTGTTACCGCGAAGGTCCCGAAAAAATGCTGGCCATGTACGCAGTATCGGCGTTTTTCTCCCTGCGGGCGCTGGGACGCTTTGTGGGAATCTGGATGATGCAGCACTTCAATTGGGCTGCCGTCATGCTGATGTTCAGCTTAGCTATCTTAATCTGCTTTCTGGGTGGCTTGTGGGGTGGACCGCAACTGGCGCTGTACCTGTTCCCCTTATCGGGCATCTTTATGTCGGTGATTTATCCCACTATCAACTCCAAAGGCATAAGTTGTTTTCCAAAACACGAACATGGCACAGTAGCTGGCGTCATCTTATTTTTTACTGCCGCTGGTGCGGCAGCTGGCCCGCTAATTATGGGAATTGTCAGTGACGCTAACGGCGGCGACGCTAAGTACGGCTTTATGGTAGCCGCCGGATTTACCGCCCTGCTGTTTATCGGCTTTTTATACAATTATCTGCGCAACCCCACGGAAGCGCGATTAGCAGAAATTGAACGCACCGAATATCAGGCTTAACTTTTTTACTGCCGGAACCCAGGTTTCCGGCAAATTACAGGACCAGATGCAATGACTGAATACTATGCCGTCATCGAGGCCGGCGGCACCAAATTTAATTGTGCCATTGTTAACAACCAGCGGGACATTATCGCATCCACCCGCATCCCCACCACCACGCCCAATCAGACATTATCTGCTTGCGTGGCTTTTTTTCAGGAACAGCAACAGCAAGGATTGAAGTTTTCACAGATGGGCATCGCCAGCTTTGGTCCCCTGGATCTCAAACCCGGCTCAGCAACGTTTGGCTACATCACCGCCACGCCCAAACCAAACTGGGGTAATACCCCTATCTGCCAGGTATTCGCTGATGCACTTAACTGTCAGGTGACTTTGGATACCGACGTAAACGCAGCCGCACTGGCAGAGCATCGCTGGGGCGCTGCACAAGATTGTGAGGTGGTGGTGTATGTCACCATAGGCACTGGCGTAGGTGCCGGTGTGGTGATCAACGGCAAGCCACTACATGGTCTTATCCACGCAGAAGCTGGACACATGATTATTGGCGAGATCGATGGCGTTAAGGGTGTTTGTCCGTTTCACGGCAGTTGCGTCGAAGGATTGGCTTCCGGTTATGCCATGTCACAAATCTGGCAACAACCTGCCGAAACCTTACCTGATAATCATCGCGCGTGGGAAATCCAGGCGCAGGTGGTTGGTACTTTTTGCCATAACCTGTTGCTGAACTACAGCCCGCAAAAAATAGTTTTGGGCGGTGGCGTAATGCAAAAGCCGGGATTATTGGACAAAGTGGTAAAGCACACTGAAACCAGTCTTAACAAATACCTCACCTTGCCTCAGGCGACTCAGTTCAGCGATCTGATTTGTCTGCCGGGACTGGGCGATAAATCCGGTCTTTATGGCGCATTGGCGTTGTTACAATAGGCTGGTTAAGAGCAATTGAATAAGCGGCTAAAACGCCGCTTTTAATTTCTCTACCATGTCAGGGTCAGAATTAATGCTGGCGGCCAAATAAAGATTACTGCTCAAGCCTTCGGGTTGATGCCAGGCCCGGATACGATTTGGGTCATAGCCTTTTTGCGCTGCAATGATCTTAATTATCTCTTTGTTCACCAGCAGGCCATCAATCAACCCTTTGTAGAGCAACTCTGCCAATTCCTGCAAATCGCTGCGAATAACAAAATGCTCATCTTCGGTAAAACCGTGCTGATTTAACCAGTCGTGCACGGCATCATTGCGCACCGTGCCCAAAACCCACTTTTTGGCATCTTCGTTGCTATTTATCTGGATTTCTTCTCGGTCTGCAAGCGCTACGAAACTAAATTGAATTTGCCCCAGCGGTCCAATCCAATGGAACATAGACTCTCTGGATTGATAGCGAGCCATAGAAAAAATCAAAGTGTTTTTTCGCGACTGGGCTAAATCATAAGCTCTGGCCCAAGGGAAAACTTCTATCGGCGCTTCAATTCCGGTATCTGCCAGTAACGCTTTAACCTTATCGATGGCAGGTCCGGTAAGTGCCCCGTTAGCGTCCTGCTGCAACGGCGGTAAAATCTCGGTTACAACACGCCAGGAACCTGTATCAGCTATGGCTATCTGGGTTGCAAAAATCAGAGTCATTGCCAATAAGCCTGTTTTATTACAACCCTTGAGCCTTAAATGGCGTAACCAGGCTAAAACCCTAAATCCAGTCACCTTACCTCCAGACGCAGCAAAATTAGAATAATCCACAATAAAGGTAGTTCAAATGTCAGTTTATACCAATTGGTCAGGTTCCTGACAACGGGTTGTTGAAAAGGAAATTTCCTTTGGCAATGAAAGTAGTTATTGACTAAGCTGGTCCATGACGCTAACGCCAAAAAACAATTAGAACCCATGATAGCCAGTCAAGTTGACATCATTACGCAGGGCAAAAGTTATCTGCAAAAGCTCACCGATGCACAGTACACCTATGTTCCTAAACCACTGTTTAGCAGCAGCGCTGGTGCGCACATGCGTCATATCATCGACCACTACCTCGCTTTGATGCATCCGGTAAATAACACGGTGAATTACAATATTCGCAAGCGCTTCTGTGAAACAGAACGTCAGACGGCAGTGGCTATGGAACAGCTCACCCGAATTGCAGACTGGTTAAAGAAGCTGACAGCAGAGGACCTGGAGCAACCCGTCAGCGTAGTTTCTGAAATATCCATTAGTGAGCAACAGGATTACGCCGGTGAATCCACTTTGGGCAGAGAACTGGTTTTTGTATCCAGCCATGCGGTGCACCATTATTTTTCCCTAAAACTCATCGCCCGCTCACAGGATATTGTTCTGGAGGACAGTTTTGGACTGGCCCCGGCTACCGCCAGTTTTCAACGTACAGGGTTAACCGGTTAACGATGGTAGGATTGAAAAGCCTGCCAACCGCCAGCTAAATATTGCTTGCCTGCTTTTTCCGGCATGTTAAGCAAATCCACACACAACAACAGGCCCGGCGTCCCGGCAAAATTGTCATCCAGCCCCAGACAGTAGAACTGTGCCCCCAGTTTTTTGTAGTGTTTAACCAACACCGGAATGTCTTTAGCATCCGCCTCAAGGGTTCTGATAAATGTGGATAAATGTTCTTCCATTGAATATTGCTGTGAAAACTGCAGCAGATCGGGATGCAATGGCATTGACCAGGGCGTTTTCGCCTGCACGGAATGTATGGGGGTCAGCAATGCTTCTTCCATCAGGGTGATACTGCGCTTATCGTATAACTTACTCAACGAAACTGTACCGTATAGGCGTCGATATTGCGGAAATTTGCAGGCAAATGCACCGATACCACGCCATAACAAGAAAAGCCCATAATAACTGCGTTGATATTCAGGAATAAGAAAGGAGCGGCCCATTTCCAGACAGGGCTCCTGACGATTGTAAAAGTCCGGTGCAAAGTCAAACATTTGTGATAAATACAATCCCTCAACACCGTTTTGTGCCAGTAGCTTATCGGTTTGTCCCATGCGATATGCGCCGATAATACGACCCTCTTCCCGGTTTACGATAAACAACTGGGTATAAGTTGCATCAAATCGATCGCTATCCTGAGGCTCACCACTGCCTTCGTTGTGTTGCCGGAAAACCAGCTCCCGCAGACGCGCGATTTCCTGCACCACTGCCGGAATTTGCTGCTGATAGCCGTAGTAGACATCAAACTCTTTGTATGCCACCAGATGTTGCTCTGGCGGCAGGCTGGCAATTTCATCCAGTATTTGTGACGACGAAGTTTCGCTGGCCAATGGTTTAAACTGTGATTCATCCGTATCCGGCCAGGGCTGACTCCAGCTATCGGAACAGGCAATGCTCAGGCAGCGGGCTAAATCAGCCTGCTCCTGTGGGCCCTTGCTGGCAGCCAGATCTTTAGCTTTAACAGCGTTACCAGCTCTAAGCTGCACTCTGGCCCGGGTTTTGTTCAATAACTCCCTGCCCAAAAACAACATGCGCAAGGGATAATAGATAGCTTCAATGCGATAAAACAACTCACTGTTTTGCCCTTCTACCCATAAAGGTAAAAACTGGGCATCGGCACTCTGTACCAATTTGCTCACCAACCGGTTCCAGGGATGTTCCACTACTCGTTTTTGTTGACGGTCTTTGTAACTGACTTTACCCGAAGGAAACAACAGCAAGGCCCCCCCCGATTTAACATGGGCTAAACTGCTGCGCAGTGAAGGGCCGTTGCGGGGATCCCGCTCCGATAAAGGATTGGTGAAGATAAAATAGTCCTGAAGCTCCACAAAAATCTGCAGACCGACATTGGCCAGCACTTTGAGATCGGGTCGTACTTTGCTAAGCAGACGCGCCAAAATCACCCCTTCAAGCCCACCAAAAGGATGATTACTGGCAATCACCAATGGGCCAGTTTGCGGTATTTTAGCTAAAAGTTCAGCCTCCCCTTCCAGCATAATATCCAGCACAGATAACAACTTATCGGCGAAATCTTCCTTCGAGAGGCCCTGCATCTGATGATCTTCATACAGGCGCTGCATTTTGGCCAGTCCCATAATCTTATCAATCAGACGAATCGGTAAAACAATGTGCGGTTTTTGCTTTTCGGCAGGCAGCAAAGAAGCCAGACTGATTTGAGCGGTCATGTTATGAGTGAGCTAAGGCGTAAAATTGCATATAATGACGAGTAGACCGACATTGGCACACTTTTCTGTCAGAAACCATAGCGTCGGGGCAATTTTTCGTTGCCCGGATGTCCGGCAAGTGGCAATTTGGTTTATTCAACCCATAATGAAACCAACAGGTAGCCTCAGATTTATAATCAGGACTTTACATGACCCATCTCACAATCACGACCCCAGATGACTGGCACTTACATTTCAGAGATAACGACATGCTGGCGGAAACTGTGCCCGCCACTTCACGTTGCTTTAGTCGCGCTATAGTTATGCCTAACCTGGTTCCGCCGGTAACCGACCTCAGTTTAGCCAATGCCTATCGCGAACGCATCGAGCGTGCCATTCCATCGGGACAAGCATTTACACCGCTGATGACCCTGTATCTGACGAACAGCACAACGCCTGAAATTATCAAACAAGCTAAAGCCGGTGGCATCGTCGCTTCCAAGCTTTATCCAGCAGGGGCGACTACGAATTCTGCCGATGGAGTTTCATCACTTCAGACTCTGTATCCGGTTTTTCAGGCCATGTCGGATTGTGGCATGCTGCTGTTGGTGCACGGTGAAGTTACTGAATCTCACATCGACATTTTTGACCGCGAAAAAGAATTTATTGAGCAACACCTGGCGCAGATCGTCAGAGATTTCCCCAAGCTGAAAATCGTATTGGAGCATATCACCACGGCTGATGCCGCTGAGTTTGTAGCCAATGCTGGCGATAACATTGCCGCCACCATCACACCACAGCATTTATTGTTGAACCGCAATGACTTGCTGGTAGGTGGAATTAAGCCACACAACTATTGTCTGCCAGTATTAAAGCGCAATACCCATCAACAGGCGTTGCGGGCGATGGTGCAATCCGGAAACAAGAAATTCTTTCTGGGAACGGATTCAGCCCCTCATGAGAAAAGTAAAAAAGAAAGTGATTGCGGCTGTGCCGGTTGTTACAGTGCCTGGAGCGCGATAGAGCTATACGCGCAAGTTTTTGAAGAGCTGGATGTACTGGATAAACTGGAAGGTTTTGCCAGCCACTATGGTGCAGACTTTTACGGCCTGCCCAGAAACAAAAGCAACATCACGCTGGTTCAGGAAAACTGGACAGTACCGGAATCTATCGTACTGCCCAATGGCAATCCAATCGTGCCATTTTTTGCCGGACAAGAGTTGCGCTGGAAGCTACAAAGCGCATAAAGTGAATAGCCGCATTGCCCGTCTGCAATGCGGCTGTATCCTTCTAGTTAGTCAGCAAGATTGCTGATAGCGGCACTACAAAGAATAATCCGGCGATATAGGCCAGTCCCCAAGCCTTCTGATCTGCCACTTTTAAAGACAACTGGTGCGAAAGCATTACCGGTAATTCTCTTAAAAATTTAATGCCATAAATAAGTAATACCCCCAACACATTGTAGAGCAAGTGCACCAAAGCAATTTGCAAAGCAAATCCTGCATTCTCACCGGTAACTGCCAGTGCAGCGATAAGTGCGGTTATGCAGGTGCCAATATTCGCCCCCAAAACAAAGGGATAAATATCCCGATGACTCAATACATTACTGCCCACTAAAGGCACAATCAGGGAAGTCGTGGTTGATGAAGACTGCACCAGCACTGTGATAAAGGTACCGGATGTAATTCCTGTCACTGGTCCTTTCCCTATGCTGCTATGCAATATATCTTTGGCCTTACCTACCATCAGGGCTTTCATGATTTTACCCATATAGGTGATAGTCAGAATGATCAGCGCCACGCCCAACACGGCCATAAAAATACCGGCCCACAAATCCGGCAAAAATGACATTACATCTTTTACTGTCTCTGCCACCGGCTTGGTGATGGCTTTTAGCGGATTAAAGCCTCCCAGAGCAAAACCACTGCCGATGTGGAAAAGCGCCATCAGTGCGGCACTTAACTTTTCCAGAAGATTAAACGCAATCTCCAGCGGCAAGAAAATCACAACACTTAAAATATTGAAAAAATCATGAATGGTGGCAGAGGCAAAGGCCCGCTGAAATTCTTTTTTGTCAGCAATGTGTCCCAGACTCACCAGCGTGCTGGTGATACTGGTGCCAATGTTGGCCCCCATAATCATGGGGATAGCGATAGTAATAGGTAAGCCACCGGCCACCAGGGCCACTATAATCGAAGACACAGTGCTGGAAGATTGAATCAGCGCGGTACAAACCATGCCGATAATCAGGCCCATGATTGGATTGGATGCAAACTCAAACAATTCTCTCGCCTGGTCGCCGGTCGCCAGCTTAAAACCTGAGCCAATCATGGCCACAGCCACCAGGATGCCGTAAACCAAAAGAATCAACAGCGCCCAGTTTTTAGCATTATTAGAGGATTGTTTTAGTAACACCGGGTTGTTTTCGTGGGCATCGGGTGCCGTAGAATGCATCATCAAATCATCCAACCATAAAGTCAGTTAAGCTATTGCAGTGGCTCAGCAGAAAAATAAAGCACTCTCACTTTGTTACACACCACAGCGTTTTGTCGTTTGTAACGACTCTGGCGGAAATTCACACACTTGTGTTGCAATCTGATGAAACTGCTAAAATTTGTTGGAAATTCAGCGCTTCCCGTAAATATTTGTGCAGATTGCTAGTTTCAGAGGGAGGAAGTGCGCTATCATTCGCATTTTTTCCACAGCGTAAAACCGAGGTATACATGGCAAAAGTTGCGATCGTAATGGGCTCTAAATCTGACTGGCCCACTATGCAAAAGGCGGCCTTAATGTTACGGGACCTTGAAGTCGAATATGAAGCTCAGGTGGTATCGGCTCACCGTACCCCAAATTTACTCACCGAATTTGCAGAAACCGCTGCAGACAACGGCATTGAAGTGATAATTGCCGGTGCTGGCGGCGCAGCTCACTTACCAGGCATGATAGCGGCGCATACCCATTTACCTGTTCTGGGTGTACCAGTGCGTTCTTCGCAGTTAAGCGGCCTGGACTCCTTGCTATCAATTGTCCAAATGCCCAAAGGTGTGGCGGTAGGTACCCTGGCCATCGGCGAAGCCGGTGCCGCCAATGCCGGTTTATTTGCTGCGCAAATGTTAGCCAATAATGACGCCAACTTACGCGACAGAATAAAAGCCTTCCGTGAGAACCAGACCAAAACCGTACTGGAACAAGGCAAGCTGGAGTTAACCGAATGAAGGTACTTGTTTACGGAGGCGGCCAACTGGCCCGAATGATGTATTTGGCAGGATGCCCTTTGGGGATTCATGTCAGAGCCGTCGATGTTAACAAAGATCAGGTGATCAACCCCATCAGCAAAGCCCCCAGCACAGTATCTTTGCAGGAAGCTATCGATGATGCTGATGTTATTACCGCTGAATTTGAACATGTGCCAGAACACCTGCTTAAACTGGCGGACGAATCCGGCAAACTCAAGCCCAGTGTTGCCTCTATTCGCGCCGGAGCCGACAGAGTCAAAGAAAAGGGTCTGATGACCGAGCTGAATATTGCCACCAGCGAATATCAGGTAATGCGCAATATCAGTGAATTGCCCGATATCGCAGAAAAACTAAGCACTCCACTGGTGCTAAAAGCCAGTCGCGACGGTTACGATGGTTATGGACAATGGCGCTTAAAACAAAAAGACGACATTGCCGCCCTGTCGCAAAGCCTGAGCAAGCTGGACTTGCAAAGCGTGCCCATTATCGTGGAAAAAATGATTAATTTTTCCCGCGA
>JYMV01046780.1_pt1 | contig 27558 bp, 25 predicted proteins | sample 338911 | NCBI WGS metagenome assembly JYMV01 (sample SAMN03354496, study PRJNA234377) | hydrothermal vent metagenome | biome: Deep sea; feature: Hydrothermal plumes at the Eastern Lau Spreading Center, Western Pacific Ocean; material: Seawater | place: Tonga | collected 2009 | depth 2000 m m
TGGACGTTTGTTATTATTCGTTGCTGTACTAACCTTTAGTTTATCAACAATGTTTGGCTATTCTTATTATGGTCGTAAGTGTGCCGGTTATTTATTTGGTACTCAATGGAAACCATATTACAACTATATTTATGTATTGGTAATAGTGATTGCGTCTGTTTCTACCATTGATATAGCCATTAATTTTGTAGATAGTTGTTACGCTCTTATGGTTATACCAACTATGATAGGGACTATTTTATTATCACCAAAAGTTATGCAAGCAGCAAAAAAATATTTTGCAACCCTAGAGCAATAACTGTAATCACTTTTTTGAATGATGAAAATAGTTAATCCTTCCGACAGAAAAAAGCTACCCACCGAACAACAAAATATCAAGTCTCGGCAAATTGATAAATTATCCATTTCTGAAATACTTCATATTGTTAACAATGAAGACCAGACAATAGCTCAGAAAATTAATCAGGCTTTACCTCAGATTGAGAAAGCTGTCAATGTTGCTGAAGAAGTTATACGTTCAGGGGGAAAAATATTTTATATAGGCGCCGGAACCAGCGGAAGGCTTGGTGTATTGGATTCTACAGAAATGCCTCCTACTTTTTCAGTTCCAAGAAAGTTATTCCAAGGAATTATTGCTGGTGGAAGGGAAGCATTAGTACGATCCATTGAAGGTGCAGAAGACAAACCTGAGGATGCAATTACCGATCTAAAAAAAACAGGGTTCAGGAAAAGTGATTTTCTTTTAGGAATTGCCAGTAGTGGTGCGACCCCTTATGTTGTTTCAGCATTAAAATATGCAAAAAATATTGGCTCTAAAACTGCATACATCATTTGTAATCCTGAGCCATTAATTCCTGTGAAAGTGGATGTACTCATTCCTATTGATGTAGGCTCAGAAATCATTACCGGTTCAACACGCATGAAATCCGGCACAGCAACAAAGATGGTTTTAAATATGATTTCCACTACTGTTATGATTAGACTTGGAAAAGTATACGGAAACTTAATGGTAGACCTTCAAGTGGTTAATAATAAACTACTTGATAGAGGATCAAGGATTATTGAGCAACTTACTGGCTTGAATTATGACTCTTCAAAAGAGAAACTCGCAGAAGCTGATGGATCTGTAAAAACAGCTGTTGTCATGACTTTAAAAAAATGCACAAAAAATGAAGCGGAGGAAATGATTGAAGATAATGATGGATTGTTAAGAAAGATAATTGGTAATAAATGAATAGTCAATATTTTATAAATGGTAAGAAAATTACAATTATTGATTCAAGAGATCGGGGTATCCCGGCAAATATCAAGACAGGCTATCTCCCGAATGGACAGTGGGTTATTATCAAAGATAGAAAGAGCCGAATTATAATGAAAGATGGCCATATAATTAGGGAACAGGGTAAAATAGTTATTGATACTGTAGGTGCCAAAGCGGTCTGTTTTGGAACAACTGCATCTGTTTGCTCCAAAACAAAATTATTTCTTGAGGAATCAAATATAGCCGTTTTTTCTCTGGATCAAATTCAAAAATAACCTGATACAATTAATGAGCATATCTCAAAGCTGAGTTTGATAACTCATCTTTTTTGTTATAATGATAAAATCTTTTGAAACTTTGAGGCGTTATTAATCTTAAACATATGGGTAAATACAAATCATATGCTGTATTTTTGATCATCTTAGATAGGAAATATTTTGGATATAAATAAATATATTTTTCGTGAGTATGATATTCGTGGTAAAGTTGCTGAAGATTTCCCACCGGATGTTGTTGAAGCTCTGGGAAAGGGATTTGCTACATATGTCAAGCGTAATGGTGGTATGGAGATTGCCCTGAGCGGGGATGTTCGATTAACAACACCATCCCTTATTGAATATTTTAAAACGGGGGTTTTATCCACAGGGGTTGATGTAATCAACATTGGCATTGTTCCCACTCCTGTTAACTACTACAGCATGTTCAAACTGGATGTTGTGGGTGCCGTTCAAATCACTGGAAGCCATAATCCCCCTGAATTCAACGGGTTTAAAATGTCTATGTTGAAAATGGCAGTTTACGGAAAAGCAATTCAGGCAATACGAAAAATTATTGAAAAGGAAGATTTCGAGGAAGGCGAAGGCACTGAAGCGCGCTACAGTCTCCTTAAAGAGTATGAGGATATGATTCTGAGTAAAATTACCGTAGAAAAACCATTGAAAATTGCTATGGATTGCGGCAATGCAGCAGCAGCAATTAATGCACCTGCCATATTCAAAAAACTTCCCAACGTGGAATTAACGGAATTATTTTGTGATATTGATGGCACATTTCCCAACCATCATCCGGATCCTACAGTAAAAGAAAATCTCAAGGATTTGATTGAATTGATGAAAAAAGGACAGCATGATATTGGAATTGCGTTTGACGGTGATGGTGATCGAGTCGGTGTAATTGCTGAAAATGGAGAAATAGTTTGGTCAGATCAACTCATGTGTTTATTCCTACCAGAAATTATACATGGCAATGATGAAGTTCTTTTTGATGTGAAATGTTCCCAAGCACTGGAAGAAGAGATTGTGAAGCATGGTGGCACGCCGGTAATGTGGAAAACGGGTCATTCACTTATCAAACAGAAAATGTCCGACCTTCAATGTAAATTTGGAGGGGAAATGAGTGGCCATATCTTTTTCGCAGATGATTATTTTGGTTATGATGATGCCACTTATGTTGCTGCCCGGACTGTTCAGATGTTATCCAGAGTAAATAAAAAATTATCAGATCTTGTAAATAATCTACCAAAATATTATTCTACCCCTGAAATGAGGATGGCTTGTGAGTCAGATGAAGAAAAGTTTCGAATTGCAGAAGAGGCCGCTGACTATTTTAATATCAACTACGATTGCAGTACGGTTGATGGAGTCCGCATCAAATTTGGTGATGGGTGGGGACTGATACGAGCTTCAAATACTCAACCTGTGATCGTATGCAGATTTGAAGCCAATACCTTTAAAAGAATGGGAGAGATCAAAAGTATTGTTTTAAACAAGTTGCAAAGCATAGGAAAAGTTGAGATTGAACCAAGACACTGATTTATTTTCGGATCAAATAAAATCTCTACGAACTGAAATTGATGGAGCACTTTCCACAATTGATTTACCTTCTCGTCCGGAATACTTATACACACCTATTCGTTATACTCTGTTAGGTGGGGGAAAACGACTGCGTGCTATTTTGGTTCATCTTGTCGGCGAGGCTCTTGGGGCAGATCGGGAAGACTTGATCAATGCAGGATTAGCGGTTGAACTCCTACATAGTTTTACCCTGGTTCATGACGATATTATGGATCAGGATAATATCCGTCATGGGCAGGACACTATCCATGAAAAATGGGACGAATCCACTGCAATTCTTTCTGGAGATGGTATTTATGTGGTATCCCAACTTATTATTTCCAAGATCAAAACAAAAACACTTCTGGCTATTAAAGCATTCAACAAAGCAGCCTTGATTGTCTGTGAAGGACAAGCTTATGATAAGGCATTTGAAAACAATTATGATATTTCTCTAAGTGATTACTTTTTGATGATTGAAAAAAAGACAGCATGGCTTATTGGTCTTTGTGCTGAGTTGAGTGGTATTATAAGTGATCAAACTGAAGAAACAAATACCCAGCTAAGATCGTTTGGATTAAACCTGGGCAGAGCATTTCAAATTCAGGATGATATCCTTGAAGTTTATGGAGATGTGGAAACTGTAGGAAAGAGTCTTGGGAGTGATTTGATTTCTGGAAAACAAACAATATTGACAGTGTTAGCCAGGGAAGACAATCAAGAGGAGTGGTTATCCTCTTGGAAAAATATCAAAAAAATGGAAACCCAGACTGCTATTCTTCGTCTTCGGGATTATTTAAACAGAAAAAATATTATAGATAAAGCATATAAATATGTGGAAGAATATGTGGGTAAGGCCAGAGGTAAACTGGATGTTATTCCCTTAAGCCACCGTGATAAATTAAAACAGTTCACGAATATAATTCTTAAGAGGGTAAAGTAATTATTCAAGAGGATACAAAGGTGAATAAACAGAATATAGACATAGATAATATGCACGGGGCTATCTATAATTTTCCAGACCAAGTTCGCCATGCTGTAGATATAGGCGGACAGATCGCTTTAAAGAAACAAATTACTTCTTTGCAGAATGTAATAATTGTAGGAATGGGAGGTTCTGCCATCGGCGGGGATATTCTGTGTGCTCTCATTAAAGATGAATTGAAGATACCTGTAGTTGTTTCACGGCAATATTCAATTCCCAATTGGGCGAATGAAAAAACATTAGTGATTTGCTCCTCCTATTCCGGGGATACAGAAGAGACTCTTTCAGCCTATGAAGATGCCCTGCAAAAAGGTACGGAGATTATTGGAATTACTACTGGTGGCGAACTGATGAAACGATTGGACAAGGAGAGTTTTGATTATATTACAATACCAGGGGGGCTTCAGCCAAGGGCTGCCTTGGCCTATTCGTTTATTCCAATGCTATTTTTAATACAAAAACTGGGATTGATAAGTGATCGGTTTTGCTACAATCTGGAGTCACTAATTGATCTGCTCAATGTAAAAAGAGAAGAATACGGATTGGTTAGTGGCAAGAACCCTACCTATTCTCTTGCACAACAAATTTATACTAAAATACCAGTGATTTATGGAGAAGCTGATTCAACAAATATTATTGCTATGCGATGGAAAGGACAATTTTGCGAAAATGCCAAAATGCTTGCTTATCATAATGAATTACCTGAGTTAAATCATAATGAGATTGTTGGTTGGGAAAATAATTCGGATTTGTTTCAATATATCGCATTGATTTGGATTAAAGATAAGTCTCACCATGACAGAGTTGGAATCCGCCAGGAAATAACCAAAACAATATTAAACAATTCAGCCATTTCGCAGTATACCGTGGAGGTTTTGGAAAAGAATCGAATGGTACGGTTTTTACATTTAATTCATTTTGGTGATTGGGTCAGTTACTGGTGTGCTATTGCTCATGAGACTGATCCATCGCCAGTAGCAAAGATTACTCAGATGAAGAAAGAACTGAGTAAATTGTAATTAATTATCATATGTCAGATAAATACATCAACAATTTTTTGACAAGAATATTTTGATGATAACTATCAAACGGGTAAAAAGGATTGTCAGTCAATCGGCCAACTGTTTAAATTGAAACTATGATTCCCGTAACAGTTCATAAAATTACGTTTCATCCTCCAAGTAGGAGTTATGCAGTCATTTTAAAGGAAATTGATGAAGACCGAAGTCTTCCCGTAATTGTTGGGTCTTTTGAAGCTCAATCCATTGCTCTTGCGATGGAGAATGCTGAAAGTCCCCGACCCTTAACCCACGATCTGATAGGTTCTCTTATTCAGGAAATTGAAAGTAAATTAGTTGCTGTTAAAATTACCGACCTGATTGATGGCGTGTTTTATGCTCGAATGGAATTAAAGGGGAAATTAATTGGGAAGCGATCACTGGATGCGAGGCCAAGTGATGCAATTGTTGTTGCATTGAGGCTGAGCGCACCGATTCTGGTTGATGAAATCGTTATGGGAAAAGTAGGAATTATAGAGGATATCGACCATGATTTAAAAGAAGTTTCTCAATCCATACAGAAGCATTTGGAAGATCAGTTATCAAAAGCAGTGGAAGTGGAAGATTATGAAAGAGCGGCGCTGCTCAGAGACAGGATCAAGGAGTTAAGTGATTAAATTTAATTAGTAAGTATTTCGAGGGTATTTTGGGCCGCTGATTGTTCAGCGGTCTTTTTGTTTGAACCCATCCCGGGAGGAAATATTTTGTCATCAATCTGGACATGGACTTCAAATATTTTTTGATGATCAGGTCCTGTGATGTTTGAGACTTGAAACTTAGGAGCTCTCAACGCAGAAGAATGACAATATTCGATAAGCCTCCCTTTGTAATTCGTGGATTTCCAGGCTTCAATCCTATGAGTCCATATTGTACTAAGGATGAGTTCTTTACATGGATGTAGTCCACCATCTAAGTAGAGAGCACCAATGAGAGATTCATAAAGATTAGCCTCTTGTTTATTTGCAATTTTTTCTATATCGAGGTTCACTGTTGACTCAATTTTTAGGTATGACAAAAGGTCAAGTAATTTCCCCATAGTTGCAAGGAACTCTTTTTGGACAAGTGTGGATCGTTTTTGGGTAAGTAATCCTTCGTCCCCTTCCGGAAATTCTTTCATGAGAGCCTTGCTGACTACGATATCAATAATTGAATCTCCTAGAAATTCGAGTCGTTCATAATTTTGGTGTGGTTTTGGACTGATTGAACGATGTGTAAATGCCTGTTCTAGGTACTTCAGGTTATTAAACCTATAATTAATCTTTTTTTCGAGCTGTGAATAATGATTCGTGGTGGATATTTTATGACGTAGAAAAAAATTTAGGAAAGACAAGGAATCAGCTCTCCCACCGCTTAATCAGTATCACTGCATTCTGTCCACCAAAACCAAATGTATTTGACATCACGGTATCAATTGGAAATTTTTGGACGGTGTTTGGAACATAATCCAGATCGCAATCAGGGTCTGCTGTGACATAATTGATTGTGGGGGGGGCGAGGTTATGTTCAATTGCTTTTAAAGATGCAATGGCTTCGATTGAGCCGCTTGCTCCAAGGAGATGTCCTGTCATGGATTTTGTAGAACTTATTTTTAAAGAATATGCATGTTCACCAAAAACCTCTTTAATCGCATTTGTTTCATTTTTGTCATTAAGAGGCGTAGATGTACCATGGGCATTAATATAATCTATATTAGCCGGTGATAGGCCAGCATCCTGAATTGCTTTTTTCATGGCGAGAACTGCTCCTTCTTTTTGTGGTTGAGTTATATGGAAGGCATCATTTGTGGAGCCATAACCCGCAATTTCACCCAGTATTTCAGCATGACGGTTTTTGGCGTGTTCTTCGGATTCTATTACCATGATTCCCGCACCTTCTCCCATCACGAATCCATCACGGTTTTTATCAAATGGACGACTTGCGGTTTGATTATCCGGATTACGGGATAATGCTTTCATATTCGCAAATCCTGAGATTGTCAATGGAGTGATGCTTGCTTCTGTACCACCAGCAACGATCATATCGGCATCTCCTGTCTGGATGAGACGTGTTGCAATTCCAATAGCATCCGTAGCGGATGCACAGGCAGTGGTAACTGTATGATTTGGACCTTTTAGTCCCCATTTTATAGCCACATGTCCTGCAGCAATGTTTGCGATCATTTTCGGGACAAAATATGGAGAAACCCTACGGGAACCACGATTCATAAGCACACTATGTTGTTCCTCCATTGTGTAGATACCTCCGACACCGGTTCCAAGTATGACGCCTACCTGGTGCAGATTAATATTATTCCAGTTTATCTTAGCATTTTCGATTGCCTCCTGCGCTGCCACCAAAGCGAATATTGAAAATGGATCCAGTTTTCGGATTTGCGAAGTCTCTAGATGTTCTTCAGCTTTAAATCCATTCAGTTCTCCAGCTATTTTTACAGAAAATCCTTCAGTATCAAAGTATGTTATGGCATTAATTCCAGATTTCCCCTGGCAGAGAGATTCCCAGAATTCATGAATATTGTTTCCATTGGGAGCTAATACTCCCAACCCTGTTATAACAACTTTTTTCTTAGACAAGAACTAATCTCGCATTAGGAGTTTTTACTAAAAGGAAAAATGGTCATAGTGAAAATGGATGAAAAGTTTAGCGTGAATCATTACGCCCGGTACAAGCAAATCGGATTTATTTTCCGTCGATATATTCTACTGCAGCACCAACCGTTGTCATTTTCTCAGCATCTTCATCAGGAATTTCAATTCCGAACTCTTCTTCAAATTCCATTATCAACTCAACTGTGTCTAGGGAATCAGCACCCAAGTCATCTACAAAAGATGCTTCCATATTGATTTTACTATCTTCAACTCCTAGTTTGTCCATGATGACGTCTTTTACTTTATCAAGCGTTGACATGTATTCCTCCTTTTTATTTTATAGTATCATTCCACCGTCCACAGTAATTGTTTGGCCGGTGATAAACCCAGCTTCATCAGAAGAAAGAAATTGGACCATTGAGGCAATGTCTTCAGGTTTTCCGATTCGGCCTAAAGGTATTTGTTTTATGAGTGTTTCTTTTTTCTTTTCATTGATTGCATTGCTCATATCCGTTTCGATATATCCTGGTGCGATGCAGTTTGCTGTAATATTTCTTGATGCGAATTCTTTCGCAGTTGTTTTCGTTAAACCGATGAGCCCCGCTTTGGAGGCAGCATAATTAATCTGCCCGGGATTTCCGGTTAACCCAATTATTGACGAGATATTAATTATACGCCCGGTTCGATTTTTCATCATTGTTCTGGAAACTGCTTTTGTCATGTTAAACGCACCCTTCAGATTGGTATTTAAAACATCATCCCAATCTCGTTCTGACATCCTCATGATGAGAGCATCCTTTGTAATTCCAGCATTGTTAATGAGGATATCAATCCGGTGGTATTTCTCTATGATGGATTGAACAAGTGAAGTTACAGACTTTGTATCTGATACATCGCATGCAAACCCCATAGCCTCTGATCCAGCATTACCCAAATTATCAGCGATTTTCTGAACGTCTTCCAAGTGACGGCTGATGCACATGACTTGAGCTCCAGCTTTCTCAAGTGTTTCTGCAATACTTTTCCCAATCCCCCGGGATGCGCCCGTTACGATTGCAATTTTATCCGTTAACTTAAACACAATGAATAACGTCGTCCAGCGTTTCTATCCCAGTTGTTTGAAAAGTTCTATTAATTCTTCGATTCAATCCCTGTAAAACTCGGCCTGGTCCAATTTCAAAATATTTGTTTATTTTATTTTTATTCATGGTAGTTATAGTCTTATGCCATAAAACAGATTTTTCCAGTTGGCTAATCAAACCGTTCCGGATATCACTTCTTTTTGTAACTGGTTTTGCAGAAACGTTTAAATAAACCGGTATAATCGTATCGCGAATTTCGATGGAATTTAGTATCTCTGCAAGTGCTTCTCTCGCTGGAGTCATCAGGGGAGAATGGAAAGCACCACTGACATTTAATCTAATTACATTTCGAGCACCTGCTTCTGTTGCTTTATTCATAGCAAGATGAACTGCACTAACTTCTCCGGAAATAACGACCTGCCCAGGAGAATTATAATTTGCCGGTACAACGACGTTTCCATTACTACATGATCCGCAAATTGATTTAATTTCATCATCGGACAAACCAATGATTGCAGCCATTGTCCCATTTTGAATTTCACCTGCAGTTTGCATGCTTTCAGCGCGGCATTTGACCAACTTCAGTCCAGTGCGAAAATTGAATGCTCCTCCAATGGTGAGAGCAGAATATTCTCCCAAGCTGTGTCCCGCTGCAACCGTGGGAGTGAATCCTTTATCAAGGAGTAATTTCCCAAGAATCACACTCACAACATAAATTGCAGGCTGAGTATATTTTGTCTGTTTCAGAATTTCTTCTGGCCCATTGAAAGAAATATCCTGGATGTCACAATCCAAGATATCATTCGCAAGATCATAATATTTTTTCCCCAGTTCTGATTTCTGGAAAAGATCAAGACCCATACCAATTTTTTGGGATGCCTGCCCCGGGAATAGAAATGCAGTATTCATCAATTTACCCCCCAACGCACAAGCATACTGCCCCATGAGAACCCTGCTCCGAAAGCGGAAAGCAAAATTAAGTCACCATTTTGAATGACACCATCGTCCACCGCTTCATCCAAGCCGATAGGGATAGTGGCTGCTGTTGTATTTCCATACTTATTGATATTGATAAGTACCTGTTTTTCTGTAAATCCACATCGCTGAGCTGCAGCATCTATAATTCTCTTGTTAGCTTGGTGTGGAATGAATAATTTAATTTTTTCACTGGTCATGCCATTTCTTTCTAGGATTTCTGAACAAACATCAGCCATTTTTTTTACTGCAAATTTAAATACGGTTTTTCCTTCCTGTTTGAGATAATGTAATTTTTTGTCTACTGTATCGTGGGTAGCAGGGAGGAGACTTCCTCCTGCTGGCATGTGGAGATATTTTCCGCCGGAACCATCGAGAAACAAGATAGAATCCATTACACCATTTTCTTTTTTTGAGGACTCTAATAATACGCCGCCAGCACCATCACCAAACAGAACACAGGTATTCCTATCGGTATAATCCAGTATTGAGCTCATTGTATCAACACCGATAACAATTACTTTGTTGTATTTACCTGATTCAACGAGAAGCCTACCGGTTTCCAAAGCATAGAGAAATCCTGTGCACGCGCCGGAAAGATCAAAACCCCAAGCCTTGTGAGCACCAATATTATCTTGAACTAAGGCAGCTGTCGCGGGGAATAACATATCTGGTGTGACCGTAGCGATGATGATCAAATCGATGTCTTCGGGGGAGGTCTTGGATTTATGTAATAAAATTTTAGCCACTTTTGTAGCCATAAAAGATGAGGTCTGTCCCTTTTCAACAACGTGTCTTTCAGCAATACCTGTACGGGTTCGGATCCACTCATCACTTGTTTCGACCATTTTTTCAAGGTCAAAATTAGTCATGATTCGTTCAGGAACATACCGGGCTGTAGTGGTTATTGCTGCCTTCATTTAATTAAGTTCTAAATAGTTAGAAATACTGTTTTTGGTATCTTCGATTAGATTTTCATCTATACATTTTTTTGCAGCTAGGATAGAATTTTTTATGGATTTAGGCCCTGCACTTCCATGGGCAATAATGGAAACACCATTTACACCTAAGAGGGGAACTCCTCCATGCTCTTCGTAGTCGTAGTTCTTACGGATATCTTCAAAGACTGGTTTTAGTAGAAAAGCACCAAATTTATAGGAAAGTTTCTCTTTTATCTTCGTCCTGATTTCTGACCCGAAAATATCTATCCAGCTTTCTGCAAATTTAAGAAGGGTATTTCCAACAAAACCGTCACATATAAGAACATTTGCTTCACTGTCCAGCAAATTTCTTCCCTCAATATTTCCAACAAAATTAGGAAGGTTATCTTTAAATATTTTGTATGTTTCCCGGTAAAGGTCACTTCCTTTATTTGATTCTTTACCAATATTCACTAAGCCGATCTTTGGATGTTTGCACCCTTCGATATGATCAAGGTAGTGGGAGCCCATTGTGGCGAATTGGAAAAGGTGAAATGGTTTTGCATCAGGATTTGCACCCACATCGCAAAGAATTTTTCCACCCACATTGGTTGGGATATATACCCCAAGGGCTGGGCGCCGAACACCGGGAATCCTTCCAAGAATCAGAAGAGATGCAGCTAACACAGCACCTGTATGACCGGCACTGATAAATCCATTTACTTTATTTTCTTTTACCATTTTGATCCCTTTTACAATGGAGGAGTCAGGCTTGGATTTCACTACAGTTGAAGCACGGTCTTGGAAGGTGATTGAATCTGGGCAATGATGAATAGAAATTCTGGAGGGGAGAAGAGAAGAGAATTCTTTTTGGATGAGATCTTTGTTTCCCAGGAGTATTAATTCGACATTTTTCGGAGTGCATGACAATGCCTCTACAGCTCCTTTGATGACAGCAGTAGGAGCAAAGTCTCCTCCCATTGCATCAAGTGCAATTTTCATATTTTTTGGAATTTACTCCGTAGCAGATAAAACTGGACGACCACGGTAATACCCACAATTTGGACAAGCTCTGTGGGGCATTTTTGTTGAGTCGCACTGTGGGCAGTTAGTATAGGAAACAGGTGTGGACTTGTAATGGGTGCGGCGTTTTCGGCTGCGTGCTTTTGACTGTCTTCTTTTTGGTAATGCCATAGTTTATCCTTTAGATATTGTTCAGTATATTATGTTACCTGACCATGTTTTCCAACATATCAAATGGAGTATCTGTTGAAATAGTAACACAATTACAGGAATTGTCATTTAAATTTAATCCACAATGATGACATAATCCTTTGCAATCATTACTGCATAAATATTTCAAAGGGTCCTCAAGAAAAATGAAATCGTGGAAGAAGTTTTTTAGGTCTATATTACTCATGGTATTTGGAAAGGGGATTACATCGATATTTTCATCTTTAATCAGATCCATATTGGATGTTAACCAGAGTTTAAAAGCAGGATTATGAACATCTTCGAATTTCTCTAAACATCGGTCACATGATTTAAGAAAGGAGAATACCAGGGAGCCTTTCAGCTTGAATCCTTCTGGAATAGAATCTTTTCTGCTAAATGAAACTGCTGTTCTATTTACTTAAAGAAAAAGAAGTTTAATCCTCATCTGGTTTTTCTTCATCAGTCTCCGTTTCTTCGGAATCTGAATCTTCAGAATCTTCTTCATCAGGCGTCTCATCTGTCTCAAATTCTTCCTCTTCTTCCAGCTCATCTTCATCTTTTCGTTCCAATAGATTATCATCATCTGATTTCTTTTTAAAAATCACAAACATGATGGTTTCACCTACAGAGAGTATTGATAAACCATAGGAAATAACAGCAAGCACAAGCAAAAAGAGAAAAATTGCCAGAATTACACCGGCAATTGTTTCCGAACCGGATATGGATGCTAAATCAACATTAGTAGAAATGGCACAGCAAGAAGATACATTACCGACACAGCAGGATAGACCAGAGCCAAAGCTGCAAAATGAAGATGACAGTCTGCATACACTTTCAGGACAGATAATATTAGAAGCATAGGCAACAATATTTGCCAGTTTTGTACCCATGAACCATGAGCAACCATAGACGCAGTTGATTAATTTGAACGCACCCAACCAAAAATATTTGAATATCCAAATACCTACATATCCAATTGGCAAAAGAGCCATATGATACAGGATTACCCGCCAGGGTTGAGACCACGCGATGGAATAATTTTGGAAAACAGCTCCCATCGTATCTTCCTCGCAAGTAGCAACAATTGCTGGAGTGTAGATGAGGGCAATGAAAAATACAATCGCTGAATAGATCGTAAAAACAGCTCCAAAGAAATAGAAAAGATATGGAATGACAAACAGAAATTCACCCACGTAGGGAATCTTGCCAAAAAGGGCAAAAGTCATAGCCCCTATGAGAAAAAAGACGATGATCAAAAACAATGAAATTGAAGAAAAAATAACGGGATGCCAGTGTTTCTTTACAAAAGCACAGGCATCACCGGAAGAGAAAAATTCATTGCCCTTTAATTGTTTGTATGTGACTCTGGCAACTGCTGTGCAGGAGAGTGATACTGTAAAGAACCATATTACTACACCAGCTAAATACACTATCCAGGCAAAACATGATGCCTCATTTCCAAATAAGCACGGATACAGTCCATAATCAGACCATGCCTGGGAAAAGTTTATGCCGGCTAATGCAAATGCTACATAAGTCAAAATCCAGTAGGAAACATATCCAACAATGTTACCTACAATAAATATCCAGATTTTTTTTCCGCTTAGAGCGAGTCTAGGAGCACGAAAAATGTCTCGAATATCAAAATGCAATTTCATTGGACCCATAATATTTTTCTCCTTTTAGATATTTTAGTTATTCGTTTCGAACATTGTCAACCCAAGTGTGGACGTTCTTAGTTGTAGAGATGGTTGTGGCTAAAGAAACGGCGCTAGCATAGTTATCATAACTTCCAACTCGTATGCGATACCAGAATTTATTCTTCATTTTAATAAATGATTTTTCAATATAGGCATCATATCCAATTTCAATAAATTCAGAAGCAATGGCTTTAGCTTCATTAAATGATTGTTTTGATCCTATTTGAACAGTAAAACGTTTTTTATTGGAGTAAGCAGCAGGGCCTGATTTGGATTTTTTTGTACTCGTATTTTTGATTGGCTGCTTTTTTGGTTCGGATTTTTTTAAAACTGGTTTCTGACTAATCTTTTTCACTGGTGGTGAAGGTGGTGGTGGACTTTCTATTTCAGACTTTTCCTCTTGTTCAATTTTCTCTTGAAGCCATGCATCAATATCGTTACTGCTGGACGCCACCTCTATCACTTGATCACCATTCTCCTGATCTTCTGCAATTAAATAAGCTGAAATGTTAAATGGAAAAGATTGAACAGATAATTCATCATTATATTGAGAGATAGATACTTGAAAGATATAATTCCCTTCCACATCTGGTATGAAAGTCATCACTGAATTATCTGTATTAAATATAAGATTTTTCTTGGAAAGATTACTTGCATCTGGTTGAGCGATAATAGACCATTGAAAGTCAAAGGAAACATTTTCTTCTGGAAGGATTGCGTTAATTGTATGGAAACTGCCCACAATGCCTTCCTCTCCTTTTTCACCACATGCTTGAGCAAATAATAAAAAGAAGGGTACTAATGTTACTAAAAACAGTTTGTTCAAAGATTGAATGATCATTTTTTTATTAATTATACTTGCAGAATTTGAGGGGATGAAAGGTAATATGCAATTTGAATTATAGGTTTATTTATTCCCAATAAGTTCCGCTTCTGAAAAGAAAAAGGTTATTTCTTGTATTCCACTCTCATCGGAATCCGAACCATGAACAGCATTTTCACCAACGTTTTTTGCGAATTCTTTTCTGATTGTTCCTTCATCTGCTTCTTCTGGATTCGTCGCTCCAATTACTTCACGCCATGAATCTACAGCATTTTCTTTTTCCAATGTTAAAACAATGCAGGGACCGGAGGACATAAATTGGGTTAATTCCTCAAAAAATGGTTTTCCTGTATGAACAGCGTAAAAGCCTTGTGCTCGTTGTAAAGACATTTTTATTTGTTTCAGTCCGAGTATCCTAAAATCTTCTTGAATTATTTTATCCAGTATTTTTCCTGTATACCCAGCGTTCACTGCATCCGGTTTAATGATTGCCAAAGTACGAGTTATCATTATTTTTTCTCCAAAATTATGATTGAAGTGCTTTTAACATGGTGATACCAATTTCTGCAGGACTGTCTGCAACATGAATACCCGCTGACTTCAGAGCGTTTATTTTTTCTTTGGCAGTTCCTTTCCCGCCGGAGATAATAGCGCCAGCATGCCCCATTCTACGGCCAGGAGGAGCTGTTTGCCCTGCAATAAATGCGACAACTGGTTTTGTAAAATTATTATCTAAAACCCATTGTGCAGCTTCTTCTTCCGCAGTACCGCCAATTTCACCAATGAGGACTACTCCCTCAGTTTCCTCATCATCTGTAAAGAGAGCGAACATATCAATAAAGGTTGTACCGATAATTGGGTCACCCCCAATACCAATTGAAGTCGATTGTCCCAGCCCGGCGGAGACCAGTTGATGAACAGCTTCATAGGTCAAAGTCCCTGACCTGGAAATAACTCCAATATTTCCAGGCTCATGGATAAATCCAGGCATAATGCCCACTTTTGCTTTCCCGGGAGAGATAACACCGGGACAATTTGGTCCCACTAACCTGGTGGGGAGATCTTTCAGTTCATGATTCACCTTCACCATATCGCTGGTGGGGATGCCTTCCGTGATACAAATGACTAAACCCATGCCGGCTTTGGCAGCTTCTAAAATTGCCGCCGCTGAGAAAGCAGGGGGGACGAAAATAACAGAAGTGTTTGCATCAGTGGCATCTTTTGCTTCTTTAACAGTGTTAAATACCGGTACTTCCAACGCTTTTTCCCCACCTTTACCTGGAGTGACTCCAGCAACAAGATTGGTGCCGTAATCCCGAATTTGCTGTCCGTGGAAGGTGCCTTCCTTGCCCGTGATTCCCTGAATGATCAAACGTGTATTATTTCCTACCAGCACGCTCATTGGTGACCTCCGGTAGCAGCGGAGACTGCTTTTTCTGCAGCATCCTGTAAACTGGTAGCGACCAGGAATTCCAGGGATGAATTATTTAAAAGCTCTGCAGCCTCTTTGGCATTCGTGCCTTCAAGGCGCACTACCACAGGAATTGTCACATTCACAGTGTCCATTGCATGGATGACACCTTGAGCAACCCGGTCGCACCGGACAATTCCACCAAAAATATTAATGAGGATTGATTTCACATTCGGATCAGAAAGGATGATCTTGAAACCATTGGCAACTGTTTCTGCATTAGCAACACCGCCTACATCCAGGAAATTTGCAGGTTCACCACCCGTGAGCTTGATAATATCCATGGTTGCCATCGCTAACCCTGCACCATTCACCATACAGCCTACGTTGCCGTCCAGATTAATATAATTTAGGTTATATTGACTGGCTAAAAGCTCTGCAGGATCTTCTTCACTCTTATCCCGGAGCTCCAGGAGTTCCTTATGGCGAAACAACCCGTTAGAATCAAGGTTCATCTTGGCATCCAGAGCAATAACCTGTTCCTGGCTGGTCACTACCAACGGATTGATTTCCAAAAGGGAGCAGTTCAGATCGCTGAATACATTCCATAAAGAGGTAAAGATATCTACAGCTGAGGAAATCTGGCCATTAGCCAGTCCTAATTTTACAGCTAATTTTTCCCCCTGTTTTTCGGTGAATCCGTTTTCAGGGTTAATCCACTCTTTAATAATCTTTTCTGGAGTTTCGGCTGCAACCTTTTCAATTTCAACACCACCTTCAGTGGATACCATAAACACATATTGTCTGGCAGCCCGGTCCAGCACTATTCCTGCATAGAGTTCCCGTTGGATATTTACACCTTCTTCAATAAGAAGGCGCTGTACTTCTTTCCCTTCGCTTCCGGTCTGGTGAGTAACCAGGTTCATTCCCAGTATTTTGTTGGTTAATTCTTCTACTTCCAACCTGGAATGTGCCAGTTTCACTCCTCCGCCTTTTCCTCTGCCGCCAGCGTGTATCTGGGCTTTTACCACTACTGTTTCCGTATTGAGCTTGTCGTAGGCTTCCAGCGCTTCTTTTACGGAAAAAGCCGGATATCCTTCAGGTACAGTTACGCCGTAGCTGCGAAAGAGATCTTTTGCCTGATATTCGTGAATTTTCATGCTGCCGGTAAATTTTCAGGGAAAATAGTTGTGCCTGCCTGGTTATTCATTGCTTTTGTAATATTTTGTATATTTGTGATAACGGCCTTGCTTCCGCCGTGTTTCAGGAAATGAACCGCAGACCGAATTTTCGGGCCCATACTTCCTTTTTGAAAGTGTCCTTCCTCTTCGTATTGTTTTGCTTCTGCAGCGGTCATTTGAAGGATGGGCTCTTGTTGTGGTGTTTTAAAATGTAAATAGACCTGGTCAATATCGGTAATAATATAATACTCCTGGGCTCGAATTACCCATCCAAGTTTTGCAGCTGTAAGATCTTTATCAATCACTGCGTCCAGTCCTTCGAGTTTGTAGTCTTTATCGTTGTAGACAGGAATGCCTCCACCACCTGCGGCCAGGACGATGGTTCCTTTTTCTACAAGAGTGCTGATGCTGATGCCATGCATGACGTATTCTGGATCAGGGGAGGGGACCACCCGACGCCATTGACCAGGTTCCTGTTCCTTAATTGTCCATCCGAATTTTTTCGCAAGGGCTTCTGCTTCTTTCTTTGGATACCGTTTCCCAATATATTTGGTTGGGTTGGAAATTGACGGATCATCTTCATGTACCCGCACCTGTGTAACAAGTGTAACCACTTCCCGATCAACTTTCTCACCCCTGAGAGCATTTTGGAGGGATTGCTGGATCATATAACCGATTGTGCCCTGTGTTCCGGCTACGCAAACGCCTAATGGAAGAGGTGGGACAGTGTTGTGAGTTAAATCCATTCGCAAAAGTTCATGGCCTACCTGTGGCCCATTTCCATGTGTCAGGCAGATATTATACCCTCTCCGGACAAATTCCATGATTTCTACCATACTTTCCCGTGTATGTAAAAATTGCTCAGCAATTGTACCCGCTTCCCCTTTTGGAGATAAGGCGTTTCCGCCCAGTGCAATGAGGCATGTTTTCGTCATTAAAAATATGTTTTCAACATATCGGTTAAAGTCGGTTTTCCGATTTCCTGCAGGCTGTAAGTAACTCTCACTGATGGCTGTTTGATGTCAATGATCCGGCGCAGATCGATGGGTGTTCCAATGATGACAACGTCGCAATCAGTTTTCGCGATAGTTGTTTCCAAATCCTTAATCTGCTCACCACCGTATCCCATGGCAGGTAGGAGAGTGCCAATATCCGGGTAATGATCAAATGTTTCCTTCAGTCTTCCTGTGAGATAGGGTCTTGGGTCTACGACTTCACTTGCACCAAATTTTTCTGCAGCGACCATACCGGCGCCGTAAGACATTTCACCGTGGGTCAGGGTTGGGCCATCTTCCACAACAAGGGCTTTTTTCCCGAAGATAAGGGAAGGATCTTCAACCTTGATGGGTGAAGCACAATCGACAATCTTTGCATCAGGATTGGCCTCCCGTATATTCCAGCGAACCTCATCTATAGATTCAGGGTCAGCCGTATCGATTTTATTAATGACTACCACATCAGCCAGAAGCAGGTTCGTCTCACCGGGATAGTATGCCAGTTCATGCCCGGGACGGTGTGGATCTGTTACTACAATTAACAGGTCGGACTTATAAAACGGCATGTCATTGTTTCCACCATCCCAGAGGATGATATCAGCTTCTTTCTCAGCTTCCCGCACAATGGCTTCATAATCAACCCCGGAATAGACAATTGTTCCGGTGCTGATATGGGGCTCATATTCTTCCATTTCTTCAATTGTACAATCGTGTTTCTTCAGGTCATCAAGTGTGGCAAAACGCTGTACTGCCTGCTTTGCAAGATCTCCATAGGGCATTGGGTGGCGGATAGCTGCCACTTTTTTCCCGCTGTTTTTCAGGATTTCTGCAACATGGCGGGTGGTCTGGCTTTTTCCGCATCCTGTACGAACCGCGCACACAGAGATTACAGGCTTGGTTGACTTTATCATGGTAGGACCGCCACCCAGCACCTTGAAATGTGCCCCGGCAGCTATCACCTTTGAAGCTTTATGCATCACATCTTCATGAGAAATATCAGAATAGGAAAAAACAACCTCCGTGATATCCAGCTCCTTAATGAGTGATTCAAGTTTACTTTCATCATGAATGGGGATTCCATCCGGATAGAGATCACCTGCCAATTCAGGGGGATACACCCTTCCTTCGATATCAGGGATTTGAGTAGCAGTGAATGCTAATACATCATAGAGCTCATTGGATCGGTACATCACGTTGAAATTGTGAAAATCCCTTCCGGCTGCACCCATAATTATTGTATTAATACGTTTCATTGTATTCCTTTCAAATTTTTTTGTTAAATGGTAGAGTAATTAAAAAGAAGGATGGTTTTTAACTGAAACCAAAGTGCTGCCTAAAGGCTATAATTTGGAAAAAATATTTTTTCATTTCTCTTCCATGAAAGGATACCTGTAATCTTTTGGTGGTTCATAGGTTTCTTTGATGGTCCTCTGGGACACCCAGCGGACAAGGTTGAACATGGACCCGGCCTTATCGTTGGTCCCGGACGCACGACCGCCGCCAAATGGCTGCTGTCCAACCACTGCACCTGTGGGCTTGTCATTGATATAAAAATTACCTGCGGAATGATTGAGGGCTTTTGATGCTTGTCTGATGGCCTCCCGGTCTTTTGCAAATACTGCTCCCGTAAGAGCGTAAGGGGAGGTTGAGTCTACCAATTTCAATGTTTTGTCCCAATCCTTTGGATCGTAAATATAAATAGTGAGGACCGGGCCGAAAATTTCTTCTTCCATAGTCTTAAAATTGGGATCTGTGGTTACAATTGTAGTGGGTTCAATAAAATAGCCGGTGGAATCATCATATTTCCCGCCGGAGATAATCTCAGCATCATCAGCATTTTTTACATAATCAATATAGCTTGCAATCGTATCAAAAGCGGACTTATCAATCACAGCATTCACGAAATTAGTAAAATCTTCCGGGTCACCCATTTTGATGGTAGCAACCTCTGAAAGATATTTTGTTTTTACACCATCCCAAATAGTGTTGGGGATATAGGCACGGGAGAGAGCGGAACATTTTTGTCCCTGGAATTCAAAGGCACCCCGAACCATCGCTGTGGCAAGCCCATCTACATCGGCAGTCTTGTGGGCAATACAGAAATCCTTTCCGCCTGTTTCTCCCACAATCCGCGGATAGGATTTGTAGTTTTCAATGTTGTTTCCTACTGTGGTCCACATATTCTGAAATACTGCTGTGGAGCCGGTGAAATGAACCCCGGCCAGGGCAGGATGCTTCATCACCATTGGGCCCACTGTTGACCCTGACCCAGGAATAAAATTTATGACCCCATCCGGCAGGCCTGCTTCCTTAAACAGTTTCATGAGAAAATAGGCGGGATACACAGCGCTGGATGCAGGCTTCCAGAGCGCTACATTACCCATGAGAGCTGGAGCTGTAGGCAGGTTCCCTGCAATACTGGTAAAATTAAAGGGTGTCACTGCAAAGACAAATCCCTCCAGCGCCCGGTGTTCAGTGGTATTTTTTATCCCATCAGGGGAGTACATGGGCTGGTGCTTATATAATTCCTGGGCGAACCAGGCATTAAAATTCCAAAAATCGATGAGCTCACAGGCTGAATCGATTTCCGCCTGGAAAGCGTTCTTGCTCATGTTCAACATGGTAGCAGCATTGATAACATCACGGTAAGGCCCTGCCAAAAGTTTAGCCATTTTCAGAAAAATTTCCGCCCTGTACTCCAATGATTGTGATGACCATTCTTTCCAGGCGTCAAGCGCAGATTCTATTGCCATTTTCACTTCTTTTTCGCCTGCTTTGTGGTAGGTAGCCAGCACGTGTTTATGATTATGGGGCATAACGCAGGTTCCGGTTACTCCTGTTTTAATCTCCTTTCCACCGATGATGAGGGGTATTTCAACCTGGGTGGATTTAAGCTCCTCCAGTTTTCTTTTCAAGGCTTCCCGTTCTGGTGAACCGGGAGCATAGGACCTTATGGGCTCATTAATGGGATCGGGTATAGTTTCAGTCATATTTACCATATGATAATGTTATAAATTTTCTGGCGAATTTACCGGAACAGTTTCATGTAAATCAAGCCTAGCAATGATTCAAAAGGAAAGTCTGTTGATTTATTTGCAAAAGGTTAGCTGATTGGGAAAAAAGGGGATTTAGGGGTAAATTAGCTAGATGAAACGCTTTTTACTTATACCATTAGTCTTATTTTTGTCTTATACAATTGCAGACAATAGGAATGAATGTGAGGTTTCCATCAGTTACCAGAGTGGCTGGAACCTCATAAGCCTGCCGGTTGAAGTTGGTGATGCTCATTATCAGTCATTGTTTCCGAATTCTATAGAAGGTACTCTGTATTCTTTTACAGATAATGTGTACAGTGGGGAAACTGAAATGAATTTAGGACAGGGTTACTGGCTGTTTTTCAATACGGAGGGTACGGAAATACTTACCGGTGAGTGTGTGAACAGTTTAATTATCTCAATGAACGAGGGCTGGAACATGATCTCTGGTGGTTCCTATTCTGTAGATATCAGCGATATTGGAGACCCTGGTGGAATTATTATTGAGAATGCTGTATTCGGATTTGACGGAAACTACTTTACACCCACCACCTTGGAACCGGGGATAGGTTACTGGATCAAAACCAATAACACCGGATTTATGACCATCGGCTCTGCGCCACCGGAAGGCGCTATTGAGATCTTCCCCGGAGACGACATCAATTATATCGTGGACAATAATCCTGAAGGAACAGCTTTCATCATAAAAGCAGGTATCCACCGCATGCAGGAAATATATCCAAAGAATGGCAATACCTTCTGGGGTGAAACCGGAGCAATATTAAATGGCAGCCGTATACTCACTGAGTTTGAAACGGAAGGTGGATTATATTATGTTGCAAATCAAACTCAGGGTGATTGGTACGGTGGGTCAGATATATGTCAGGAGGGGTGGGAACGATGTAACCATCCGGAAGATTTGTATTTTGATGACGAACCCCTTCGTCATGTAAACACCTTGGCTGACGTGGCACCCGGGAAATGGTTTTTTAATTATGATAATGACCGCATTTATTTCGCTGATGATCCAACCGGACACACAGTTGAAACCAGTGTTACCTACTTTGCTTTCACCAATTCAGCGAGTAGTGTGACTATCCAAAATCTGGTCATAGAAAAGTTTGCTTCTATGGTTATGATGGGCGCTGTGGGATCAACCGGCGGTGAAAACTGGCTGGTGGAAGGGAATGAGGTCAGGCTCAATCACGGTGTGGGTGTATTCGTCCGGAGTGAATCCATAGTTAGAAATAATTACATTCACCATAATGGGCAAATGGGTGTTGGTACGGGTACTGAAGAAGGATTTTGGGTTACCAACGTCTTATTTGAAGCCAATGAGATTTCCTACAATAATTATGCCCATATTAACCCCGGATTTGAAGCCGGGGGATCTAAATTTTCATTAACGGATGGATTAGAGGTCATTGGGAATTATGTTCATCACAATATTGGACCGGGATTATGGACCGATATAGATAACACTAACATTCTTTATGAAGGGAATTGGGTCTGGTGGAACCAGAACGAGGGGATCGTTCACGAAATTAGTCACGATGTAGTTATCCGTAACAATGATGTGCGCTATAACGGGATTGATCATGACGTTTGGTTGTGGGGTTCACAGATACTCATTCATGTGAGCGATAATGCTGAGGTGTACAATAATACAGTGTATATACATGCCGGTGACTATGGTGGTAACGGCATTGGAATTATGAATTACAATAGACCAAGCGAGGAATATGGTGATTTTTATGGAATGAACAATTATATCCATCATAATGAGATTACACACTTAGGGTTATATGGTTCTCACGGGATTGTTGATGATGGGGAGGTTGGAACAGATTATTATTATGATGGTGATGGTGATGGAGCTCCAGATTGGGGTTGCAGCTCAGAAGCAAATAACCTGTTTGACTATAATTCCTATCACCATAATGGGGTTCCTGAAAAGTTTGAGTATTGTGAAACATGGTATCTAAACTGGGAGCAATTCCAAGCCGCTGGACAGGAACCAAACGGAACCATGGATTCAAATGTCATTCCTCCCGATGACACACCGCCGCTTGTATGTCCAATTTGTCCCGGTAATTAGCTTTGTTGGTGATGAGAACGTACCTCAAGGAAAAAAGAGGTAAATAAATTGATTCTAAAAATTTCCTTTTATGCTATCGTACTCTATTTATCAGTTATTGTTTATTGCCATCTAAAATATCCTGAACTACGCTGGAACTGGGAGAATATATCAACGGATAAAATTTTATTTCCTTCAACATTTATCTGGGGCACTGCCACTGCGGCGCATCAGGTGGAAGGGAATTGTGTAAATAACTGGTCTGAATTTGAGAAAGGGTCAAAGGATGATGGGCAGCCCAATATCAAGGATAATCAGCAATCCGGCATTGCCAGTGACCACTGGAACAGGTATCCCGAAGACATAAAACTGATTAAAGAGCTTGGTGTATCTCATTATCGGTTCTCTGTAGAGTGGAGTAAAATTCAACCTGCACAGGATACATTTAACCAGGATGCATTGGATCATTATTCCAGAATGATTGATATGCTTTTAGAGAATGATATTACTCCTGTTCTCACTCTTCATCATTTTACCCATCCGCTGTGGTTTGACAAACTGGGAGCTTTTGAAAAAGAAGAGAACATCAGCATATTTATTTCTTTTTGTGAAAAGGTGTTTCATGAATATTCTCATAAAGTAGAATACTGGTGTACAATCAATGAGCCGGCAGTTGTAGCAACCCAGGGTTATTTCAGCGGCATGTTTCCGCCAGGCAAAAAGGATTCACAGCTCTCTGCGGAGGTGTTAAAGAATTTACTGGATGCCCATGTTCAAGTGTATCATTCACTGAAAAAGATGGAGAATGGACCCAAGGTAAAAATTGGCCTGGTGAAAAATATCAACCAGTTTGAACCATGGAGAAGATGGCACATCCTGGATTGGATTATATCTAAGGCAGTCAATCATTTTTTTAATGGGTCAGCCATTGATTATTTACGTACAGGAATATTCAAAATCCGGATACCCGGCCTGGCCTGGATCTATCATGAAAATCCGAATGCCACTAATTCTATGGATTATTTCGGACTTAATTATTATTCTCATAACCATTTAAAATTTCAACTGTCCCTAAAAGAACCTTTTACAATGGAATTTCGGGATGAGGATACTATGACGGATATGCCATACACGATTTATGGTGAAGGATTGTACAGAGCCATTGAATCAGTATCTGCTCTGGATGTCCCCATTATGATTACAGAAAACGGCATTGCAGATGCAGAGGATAGCAGAAGAGAGCTGTATATTAAAAGGTACCTGTATGCCGTTTCAAAGGCTATCAAAGATGGATACGATGTGATCGGTTACTTCTATTGGAGCCTGATGGATAATTTTGAGTGGGCATTTGGGTATGATATGAAATTTGGGCTATTTTCCGTTGATTTTGAAACCCAGGAAAGATCACTCAGAAATGGATCTAAGGCCTATATACAGATAGTAAAGAATGAAAATTGATGCCACAAAATGCAAAACTCTTATGATTAGCATTAAACCGGGTACCTTTTGCTGTAATTTATTAATGAAAATGAACCATCACATCCTATGTGTAAAAAAAGTATTCCGGTTAAGCGTGAAATCGGGAATAGCGTTATTATTTATTCAAACTATCTTTTCTCATGAAAATGACAGAAAAATTATTTTTCCTGATATACAGGGGTATAAAACTCTCAAGTGTGACCTTCACATGCATACAGTTTTTTCCGATGGAAGTGTCTGGCCGGATATAAGGGTTCAGGAAGCAGTTAAAGACGGCATTGATGCCATTGCCATAACCGAGCACATTGAATATCAGCCACATAAAAATGATATTCCTCACCCCGACAGGAACCGCTCCCATGAGGTTGCAAAAAACGCCCTTCAGGAGGCAGATGATTTACTTATCATAAACGGGTCTGAGATAACCCGCAGAATGCCTCCCGGTCATTCTAATGCAATTTTTCTCGATGATGCTAATAAACTTTTGACAACTGATGTGATGGACGTGTTTGAGGAAGCTGGGAAGCAGCATGCCTTTATTTTTTGGAATCATCCAGACTGGGTTGCGCAGGCACCAGATGGCGTCCCACCCCTTGATTCCATCCATCATGAACTCATCAAAAAGGGCCTTTTACACGGAATAGAAATTGTGAATGACCTGACCTATTCAGATGAGGCACTCCAGATTGCTCTGGATAATGACCTTACCATTTTAGGTACATCTGACATTCATGGTATTGTTGACTGGCAGTACAAAATACCGGAGGGAGGGCACAGGCCTGTGACCCTTGTTTTCGCCCGCGAGAAGACAGAAGAATCACTCAAAGAAGCTCTTTTTGATAAACGGACGGTGGTCTGGTTCAACAACACCCTCATAGGACGGCCTCAAAACCTTGTACCTCTTATTGAAGCATGTATCACCGTGCAGGATGTTCAGTACTACAGGGATTATTTAATAGCTAGGGTGAGCCTAATAAATCATTCTGATGTAGAATTCATATTAAGAAATACAGGTGAGTATAGATTTGATACCTATGCTGATGTGGTTAATATCATGCCAAACAGTGTAACCCAGGTAGGTGTGAAAACCTTGGAAAAACTTGACGAATTTATTATGAAGTTTGAGGTTATGAACGCAGTAACAGCCCCCGCAGAACATCCTGAGATTATCATTCGTATTTCCACAAACCAAAGTGAATGAAAATAATCTTGTTCAATACAGCAATGATTCAACAGGAAAGTCTGCTGACTTTTTTGATGAAATAGTCGCCATTTCCCTTTTGTGACCCACATCACACTTCAAAATCACAAATTGTTATTTCCCTGATTTCTGTGTAATATTTGTGTCCTATGAAGATTGTGGATATGAACACATCAATTAAGAACCCGTTATTTTTTTCTCATTTCCCAGCAAATGTATCCGAAAAAGCTTTCATAAAAACTTAACACAGGGCCCGCTATGAAAAACCTGATAACAATAATTCTTACCATTACCTGGCTTTTTGCCGATCCACCGGATATCTCCGTGAACCCCCAGCAGATAAATATGAGCATCCCTGAAGGGTATAGCGGCGCTACCCGGAGCCTGTACATTAGCAATAGCGGTACCGATGACCTGGAGTGGAATCTGGCGATTGAGGAAAGCACCCGGGAGACTGGTTGGACCTTTACCAACTGCGGGCAAACGGGACGCTACGGACCTTCACAAAGCCAGTGCGATAGCGAATATGGCGCTGGAGAGGTAAACGTAAATGGTGGAATACAGGAATGGACCGTTCCCTACACGGACACCTTTATGATAAAAGTTTGGGGAGCGGAAGGTGGTGCAGCAACTTATAGTGGTGGGGATGGAGCAAAAATGAAAGGTATTTTTGAATTAACTTCTGGCCAAACTATCCAAATACTGGTAGGACAAAAAGGAATAAGTAATTCAGCCAATAGTAGAGGTGGAGGTGGAGGTGGTGGATCCTTTGTGGTAGATGGTTCCGGTGATCCATTAATTATTGCTGGTGGTGGTGGGGGTGGAGGTCAATACAATGAATATGGTAATGGTCAAACTGGAACCAGTGGAACACCTGGAGGAAACGAGGGGGGTATTGGTGGCTCTAATGGAACTGGTGGTAATGGTGGAATGCACTCTGGTGGCGGGGGTGGATTGAATTCAGATGGTACCAATGGATATTCAAATAATACTGATGGTGGTGATGGTTTTATTAATGGTGGATTGGGGGGTTGTGCTTATGGTGGCTGTGACGATTCTTATGATGAAGATGGTTCTTCCGAGTATGGGAAAAACGGTGGTTTTGGTGGTGGTGGTGGCTCTTTTGCAGGTGCAGGCGGTGCTGGTGGTTACTCCGGTGGTGGAGGTGGCGGCTGGTCTTCGTCTGGAAATGGCGGCGGCGGCGGTTCCTATAATGCTGGCACCAACCAGGATAATGAGAGCGGTGTGAACGAGGGCCACGGCCAGGTGGTAATATACTCCATTAGTCCCGATACATGGGTCAGTATTGATTCTACACAAGGTACAGTTTCCGGTGGTTCATATGAAGTGGTCACCTTTACCTTTGACGCTTCGGTCTTAGATCCCTCCGATTATTCTGCGATTGGACATATTTATTCCAACGACCCGGACGATCCGGATGTCATCATCCCCATCTCACTGACAGTATTTTCAGAAGAAACCTCCTACATGCACGTGGAGCAACAGCAGGTGGCCCGCAATTACGATGTTGCCATTCCCATCCGGGTCAATGCCTCAGGACAAGACAGCATAGCCGGGATGGTGTTTGCCCTTTCCATCCTGCCCAACCTCGATGCGCCTGGGATCGGGGAAGAACTGGGACTCAGCGTTGTCAGCGGTTTTGGTGCCGATGGTACCATAACCCAGACAGGTCCCGGTCAGGCCTCCATTGCCCTCTCCGGCTTTGACCCGCCATTATCTAAT
>JYMV01032231.1_pt1 | contig 27553 bp, 22 predicted proteins | sample 338911 | NCBI WGS metagenome assembly JYMV01 (sample SAMN03354496, study PRJNA234377) | hydrothermal vent metagenome | biome: Deep sea; feature: Hydrothermal plumes at the Eastern Lau Spreading Center, Western Pacific Ocean; material: Seawater | place: Tonga | collected 2009 | depth 2000 m m
GCTATTCTCGAGTATTAAGGCTTCGCGTTCCGTTCTAGTAATTGTAACTGCTATTGAGCCTGTAGCCGCTAGAACTGCTTGGGTTTTAGGGAGGTGTGTGGTTTTGCCAAAATAGCTACTGACACGCTTTTTTAGGTTTTTTGCCTTGCCAACATAAATAACTTTCCCATTTTCATTAAGCATGCAATAAACACCAGGCTTTGAGGACAATCTCGCACTGTATTTCTTAAGCTTTAAATATCTTTCTTGATCAAGAGACGTCATGTTTTACTCTTAACCAGCTCCCAGAGTTTATCCATTTCATTAAAAGACAAATTTTCAAGTTTTTGATTGGTGGTGTGAAGGTGATCTTCCATGCCTCTGAAGCGAGCCTCAAATTTTTGATTTGCTTTTCTCAGTGCGGTCTCAGGGTTTTGCTGAGTGCTCCTGGCAATGTTAACAACACTAAATAAAAGATCGCCTACCTCTTCCTCAATCAATGCCGCTTCTCCCGATTCAAGAGCCGAAGTTAATTCCTCCAACTCCTCCGAAATTTTGGCTATGACGTCTTCAACCGAGTGCCAATCAAAACCTACCGAAGATGCTCTTTTACCAAGTTTAAAAGCTCGGTTCAAGGCAGGCTGATTCTTACCAATACCATCTAGAGCACTTGTCTTTTCTCCAGATTGCTCCATTTCTTGAATTTTTTGCCGCTCCCAAAGATCTGTCTGAGTTTTAACATCGTCAATTGTTGTTCCGCCAAAAACATGGGGGTGTCTGGAAATTAGTTTTTCTGAGATTGCATTCACCACATCATCAAAATCAAATAAGTTCATTTCTTTTGCCATTTCAGAATGAAAAACCACTTGAAAAAGTAAATCACCGAGCTCGTTTTTCAACGACTCATAGTCTTTTTCCTCAATTGCTTCCACTACCTCATATGCTTCCTCAATCGCACAGTATGAAATAGAACTGAATGTTTGCTCTCGATCCCAAGGACAGCCCGTTTTAGGATTTCTAAGCTCTCTTGTAACTTCTATCAGCTTATCCAATTTTTCACCTCTCTTGGTTATTGAATGATCTTATTGCAGAATTTTCGGATGATTTGAGCCGTCAAGCCCCAGATTAGATAATCCTCATAATGGTAACTGTAGACAGACCATTTGATCTGATCAAAAATTCTGTGTTCATGATTTAAATTGTTATTGTTGGTAAAGAAACTTAGCGGCACGGAAAACAACTCCTCAACTTCATTGGCATCTATGAGAGGAACAAAACTGCTTTCTATGTGAGCAATAATTGGAGTCACAATAAACCCAGTACCAAGACTAATCTGTGGCTCAAGAAAACCTAAAATCTCTGTCTGTTCAGAACTCAAGCCGATTTCTTCTTTTGCTTCTCTTAAGGCTGTACTTTGAATATTTATGTCTTGATCTTCGTCAAACGAACCACCCGGTAAGCTGATCTCTCCCGCATGATGTTTAAGGTTTGTAGTCCTTCTTGTTAGCAATAAACTTAATCCATTTTTTGGATCATCCATGAGTCCGATTAAAACTGCTGCGTGCTTCAGTTGGGTTTTTTTAAGGTAGTTCTCAACGATTTCTTCAGGCAACCTATCCATGACTTGCATGACTGGGTCACTCGAAGGTTGACTGTTGAAAAATCTCTTTCTTATATCGTTAAGCATGAGCTAAGAAAGCAGTGTTGACCAATATCAAGAATTATTGCTGGTCAAACGAAATGGATCTAATAACTCTTTTAATTTGCCCTCATCTAATTCAGTCATTTCAAGGGCAACCTCGATGATTGTTCTTTTCTCTGCATAAGCTTTCTTAACAATTTTGGCTCCCAGTTCATAACCAATAACCGAATTCAATGCCGTGACTAAGACCGGGTTTCTATCAATGACTGAGTCAATTTCTTCCTGGTTAACTAAAAAATCCTTGATAGCCTTATCTGCCAGTGCTCTGGAAGCATTGGATAAGAGGGATATGGATTGCAATAAGTTGTGGGCGATAACCGGAAGCATGGTATTCAACTGAAAATTACCCGATTGAGCTGCCAATGATATGGTTGCATCATTGCCAATTACTTGAGCTGCAACCATGGCCACCGATTCAGGAATAACTGGATTTACCTTGCCCGGCATGATGCTGCTTCCGGGTTGCAGCATGGGCAGTGAAATCTCTGCCAAACCAGCCAGAGGACCACTGTTCATCCAACGGAGATCGTTGGATATTTTTGTCAGAGACACAGCAAGGTTTCTTGTATTTGATGATAATTCAAGGGCAACGTCTTGTGAGCTTATTGCCTTGAATAAATCGGGAGCCGACTGAAATTCTATGCCTGTTTTCTGTTTCAAAAGAGCCACTACTTTCTGTGATAAATCAGGGTGTGCATTAACTCCTGTACCAACTGCTGTTCCTCCTATGTCTCCTCAAATTGCTCTCTAGCAGCTTTGATTTGGTTTGCCCAGGCTCTTAATTCCTGTCCAAAGGTCACAGGCATCGCGTCCATTAAGTGAGTACGTCCTGTCTTGACAATGTCTGATAGACTTGTCGCTTTGTTCTCAAGGATTTCTTGCAAATGATTTAATTCATCAAGAAGATTGTTTCGAACAGCAATGCTTGCTGCTATGTGAATCGTTGTGGGAATAACGTCGTTGCTGCTCTGGCCCATATTTACATCATCATTGGGATGGATTTCGAGATTTTTTGTCGATGCCAAATTGGCAATCACTTCATTGATATTCATGTTGGTGCTGGTTGCGGAGCCGGTTTGAAATACGTCAACTGGAAAGTCCTCTAAATGATGACCTTGTGCTATTTTGAGTGCAATATTTCCAATCGCCTCAGATTTATCTCTTGCCAACAGGCCTAGATCGAAATTTGCGGATGAAACAGCCCATTTTAACAAGCCCAATGCTTGCAGAAATTCGGGTGGCATTGTCATACCGCTAATGGTGAAATTTTCAATGGCTCTTTGTGTTTGAGCCCCCCAGTGTCTATCAACAGGTACTTTAATCTCTCCCATACTGTCTTTTTCCACGCGATAGCCTTTTTCACTCATGTTTTACTCCAAATCTCCATATACGATAATACACACAGAATGGCAGTCACGAAAGTAAGATTAGTGTATGATTCACTTTTGTAAGTAGAAGTGGTTCTCATGAAAAAACATCAACTGCAAACATTATCACCAATAGATGGTAGATATGCAGAAAAGTGTGCTGCTTTAAGAGATCTATTCAGCGAGGCATCGCTGATCCGCTATCGGGTAATCACTGAGATAAGATGGCTCCAATTTTTAGCCCAAGAAAGAGACATCACACACATCAAAACAATGCCTGACTCAATGAATCGTGCATTGCAAAAAATCATTGATGATTTCTCTCTAGATGATGCAGTCGAAGTAAAAAAAATTGAATCCAAAATCAATCACGACGTCAAAGCAGTTGAGTATTTCCTGCAAAATAAGCTATCGGAGGTGCCTGGGAGTACCGACTACATATCATCCATCCACTTTGCCTGCACCTCTGAGGATATAAACAATGTCTCCTATGCAATGATGATCCGAGACGGTGTCCAAGTTATACGCTCAAGTTTGGAAGAGATTGGATCAAAATTCCGTGCAAATTCACATCAATGGTGTGACTCTGCAATGCTTTCACACACACATGGTCAACCGGCAACACCAACCACAATGGGCAAAGAGTTTGCAAATTTCCTGCATCGCCTTGAACAACAAATGGGTCTTTTAGATGGGATGCACTACAGAGCTAAAATGAACGGTGCTGTTGGAAATTTTAATGCCCATAGAACCGCCTACCCAAATATTGATTGGCCCAGTATTTCAAAAACTTTCGTTCAAAACATGGGTTTGGAGCACAGTGCATATACCACCCAAATTGAACCCCACGACTGGATGGCGGAATTACTTCATTGTTGCATTAGAATTAACAATATTTTGTTGGGTTTTAGCCGCGATATTTGGCTCTATATTTCATTCGGTTATTTCAAACAAGTCCTGAACGAAGATGAAGTTGGTTCCTCAACAATGCCGCATAAAATTAACCCCATTGATTTTGAAAACGCCGAAGGTAATCTTGGATTGGCTAATGCCTTGTTTGCCCACCTATCTTCAAAATTATCCATTTCTAGAATGCAAAGGGATTTGAGTGACTCCACTGCCCTTAGAAACATTGGGTCTGGCTTTGGCTATGCAGAAATAGCATACACTTCACTGAAACAAGGATTGGATAAAATAGAACTAGACAAAGAGACCATGCACAAAGACCTTGAATCTCACTGGGAAGTGATTGCTGAAGCCATCCAAACCATTTTGCGTCGAGAGCAAATTGAGGGTGCTTACGAAAAACTGAAAAACCTGACTCGCGGTCAAGATTTAGAAAGACAACATTTTACTGCATTCATCGAATCGGTCGATTTGTCAGATTCGGTCAAACAAGAGTTACTAAATCTAACACCCAATAACTACCTTGGGTTTGCTGCAGTTCTTGCAAAAAAAATCTAGAGTGCCGAGTGATTCCATAAAGATATTTGAAACTTCTTGGAGCCAATCTTCGAAAGAGATTTCCGAGGTCAGACACAATGTTTTCGTTGTAGAACAATCCGTGCCCTCAGAAATAGAAATGGATGGAAAGGATTCCGACTGTATCCATTTCCTGGCCTTAGAGAAATCTAAACCAATTGGAGCAGCCAGACTGCAAAAATACGGTAAAATCGAACGGGTTTCTGTACTTCGCGAGTACCGGTCTAAAGGTATTGGGACTGCCATTATGAAAAGGGTTATTGAATCAGCTATGGACTTGAATGTAGAAAAAATTTATCTCCACAGTCAGATGGACTCTAAAATTTTTTATCAAAGACTGGGATTTATTGAACTAGGTCAAATATTTTATGAAGCGAATATACCGCATATTGAAATGATCTTGAAATGATGGCTGTTTGGCAATGAAAAAAAAAGAACTGATTATTGTAGGAATGTCAGGAGGAGTCGATTCTGCTGTATCGGCTTCCATGCTTATAGAACAAGGCTATGCAGTTGAGGCCCTGCACATGACCAACTGGGAAGATGATGAACCCTATTGCACGGCTGCACAAGATCTTCAGGATGCTCGGCAAGTCTGTAAAGAATTAGGAATTGCACTGCATCATGTCAATTTCTCAAGGGAGTACAAAGAAAAAGTATTCAATAAAGCGTTGGAAGAATTTGACCAGGGATTAACTCCAAATCCGGATGTGCTGTGTAATAGGATTATTAAATTTGCTGAGTTCACTAATTATGCCTTTCGACTTGGTGCAAAAAAAGTAGCCACAGGGCATTACGCTAGAATTGAAAACGGAAAAGGAAAATTAAGCTTACTCAAGGGGCTGGATAAGAGCAAAGACCAAAGTTATTTCTTACACGCAATCAATCCCTCAATAATGAGATCTGTACTATTCCCGATCGGACACACAACAAAACAAGAGGTCAGAGAATATGCAAATAAAAAAGGGTTGCCTAATCATGACAAACCTGACAGTACTGGGATTTGTTTTGTTGGGGAGCGACCGTTTAAAGAATTTCTAAAAACCTTCTTGCCACCAAAACCGGGATTAATAGTCTCAGAGGAAGGCAAAGAGCTGGGCACCCACGAAGGGCTCATGTATTTTACAATCGGCCAGCGCAAAGACCTTGGTATAGGTGGGCCGGGCGAGCCATGGTATGTGGCTGACAAAGACATGTCAACCAACCGGTTGCTAGTCGTTCAAGGAAGGAATCATTCGAGGTTGTGGAAACAAAAGGTTTTCGTGGAGAATTTGCATTGGTTGGATCCAGATATTAAAGGGGTTTTAGAAAATAAACAAACCCTTGGATGCTTTGCAAAAAATCGCTACCGACAGAAAGATGCAAAGTGCGAGATCCGGATTATTGCGGGAGGGTTGGAAGTTGATTTTAATGAGCCTCAATGGGCCATTACATATGGTCAATACATGGTGTTTTATCTTGGAGATAAATGTTTAGGTGGGGGCAAAATTATGCCCAAATATTGTGAATTGGACTAAAGACAAACTGACACTATTCAGATACAATCCTCGTCCGAGATTAGTAAAAAAGATTTACAGGTTTTTCCAATGACTAAATTGCTTGCTTCGTTTGAAATCGACGGGAAAAAATACAACTATTACGATTTAAAGTCGGTTGGGAAATCGCAATTAGACAAGATTCCTTTTTCACATAAAATCCTTTTGGAAAATGCATTAAGAAACAGCGATACCGAAGGCTCCAATGCAGATGATGTCGATGCAATTCTTAATTGGGATCCACAGTCTGGAGCTGCAAGAGAAATTTCATTTAACCCCAGTCGGGTACTCCTGCAAGACTTCACCGGTGTGCCTGCTGTAGTTGATTTTGCAGCGATGCGGAATGCGGTGTCTACTATGGGCGGGGATCCAAAAAAAATCAATCCTTTATGCCCAGCAGAACTGGTTATAGATCATTCAATCCAAGTGGATCACTTTGGAACACTGGATGCTTTAAAAAAGAATAATCAGATTGAATTTGAGCGGAATCGTGAACGTTATCGATTTCTAAAATGGGGCCAACAATCGCTGTCTAACTTTATCGTTATACCACCCAATACAGGCATTGTTCATCAGGTCAATCTTGAATTCTTAGGTCGCGTGGTTTTTTCAGAACAAAGCAAAGGCGGTTTGCTTGCTTACCCGGACACACTGGTGGGCACAGATTCACACACTACCATGATTAATGGCATTGGCACACTGGGATGGGGAGTGGGTGGAATCGAAGCTGAAGCAGCCATGTTAGGTCAACCGATCACAATGCTTTTGCCGGATGTGATAGGAGTTAAAATTAGTGGTGTGCTGAAAGAAGGGGTGACAGCCACTGATTTGGTTTTGACAGTCACTGAAATCCTGAGATCCTATGGTGTTGTTGGAAAATTTGTTGAGTTTTTTGGAGACGGGCTTTCCCATTTACCGGTAGCTGACCGAGCTACCTTGAGTAATATGGCACCTGAATTTGGCAGCACTTGTGCCATCTTTCCCATCGACAATGAAACCATCCGCTATTTGCATCTCACAGGGAGAAAAAAAGAGCACATACAGTTGGTTGAACACTATGCTAAGGCCCAAGGTCTCTGGCGTGAGAACAAGCAAAAGGAAGCAGTCTACACGGATGTTATTGATTTGGATCTCAGTAAGATAGAACCCTGTCTTGCCGGCCCAAAACGACCTCAAGATAGGGTGCTCTTATCTCAAGTCCCTAGTGCTAGCAAAAATGACATAAATGGCAGAGAGGTAAACACAGGAGAATTATCCAATGGTTCGGTCTTGATTGCAGCAATCACCAGCTGCACCAACACATCAAACCCCGTAGTAATGATTGCAGCGGGACTTTTGGCAAGAAACGCACAAGAATTAGGTCTCACATCGCAACCCTGGGTTAAAACAAGCCTAGCTCCGGGCTCAAAAGTTGTTACTGAATACCTTAGGAAAACTGGTCTTTTAGATGATCTTGAGTCGCTGGGATTTAATGTCGTGGGATACGGCTGTACTACTTGTATTGGCAATTCTGGCCCACTGAGTCCTGAAATTACTGAAGCAGTAACATCGAAAGACCTGGTCGGATCAAGCGTGCTTTCAGGAAACAGAAATTTTGAAGGTCGAATCCACCCTTTAACCAAACTTAATTTTCTCGCATCGCCGCCTCTGGTCGTGGCATATGCCCTTGCCGGTTCTGTGATGGTCAATCTTGAAAAAGAACCCCTTGGGGTTTCTAATAAAGGGCATCCGGTTTACCTCAAAGATATTTGGCCATCGCAAAAAGAAATTCATGACTTAATTAATAAAACCATCAATCCGAAAATGTTTATCCAAGCCTATCAAAATGCCCTAGATGGAGATTCTGATTGGCAAGAATTGAAAATACCAAGAGGTGAGATGTTTGAATGGGAAGAAGATTCAACTTACATCAAAAAACCGCCTTATTTTGAATCAATGACCCAAGAGGTGCCGCCCATAGATGACATCACTCAAGCAAGAGTCCTTGCCCTGCTTGGTGATTCTGTAACCACCGATCATATTTCACCTGCAGGCAGCATTGATCCCTCCTCTCCAGCTGGTCAGTATTTACTGGAGCAAGGGATAACAAGGAGGCACTTCAATTCGTATGGTTCTCGAAGAGGTAACCATGAGGTAATGATGCGGGGCACTTTTGCCAACATCAGACTCAGAAATCACTTAGCACCTGGAACTGAAGGTGGATGGACAAGGGTGCTGGAAGATTCTGAACCGATCTCCATTTATGAAGCAGCGATGCAATACCAAGAAAATAAAACAGCTCTTATAGTAATTGCGGGCAAAGAATACGGCACCGGGTCATCAAGAGATTGGGCAGCTAAAGGACCTGCTTTGCTCGGCGTCAAAGCAGTGATTGCCGAATCATTTGAGCGAATTCACAGATCAAATTTGATTGGCATGGGTATTTTGCCTTTGCAATTTGAGAATGGTGAGAGTGCTGAACAATTGGGATTAAATGGATTTGAAAACTATGCGATCCAAAATATTCAACCAAGCACGACTCATATTGGAGTTCTTGGCACTACAAACAGTGGAGAATCCAAAAAATTTAGAGTAAGAGTGAGAATTGAAACTCCTAAAGAATGGGAGTATTTCCAACATGGAGGTATCCTCCATTATATGATCAGACAGTTGGTAACTAAATAAAGGACATAGATTCCATCAGAGGCCAACGATGTTAAAACAAGTTCAACTAAGGTAAAGCCCACCCACACCGGTTCTGATAGGATGCCCAATATACTTGAAGTTAAGGACTTGAAAAAAGAATACCCCGGTGTCAAAGCTGTTGATGGAATAAGTTTTTCAGTTAAGAAAGGAACCTGCTTCGGTTTGCTTGGGCCCAATGGGGCAGGAAAAACCACTGCGATTGAAATTATTGAAGGCATTACTGCGTCTGATGGAGGCAGCATTCTGTATAAAAATCGGCCAATAGGTCGGGATTTTCATAAAGAAACGGGTATCCAGTTTCAAGCAACAGCTCTACAGGATTTTCTCACTGTTAAAGAAACATTGCAGTTGTTTCATAAACTGTATCCTAATCCTTCCAACTTTGATGAGATTGTTGAAGAATGTTCCCTGAAAAATCTCTTATCAAGAGACAATCGGAAATTATCGGGAGGCCAAAGACAGAGATTACTGGTTGCAATTGCACTGGTAAACCAACCTGAATTATTGTTTATGGATGAACCGACAACGGGTCTCGATCCTCAAGCTAGACGAAATTTCTGGAACATGGTGGAGAAAATTAAATTAAGAAACACAACCCTCATACTTACCACTCACTATATGGAAGAAGCTGATTTTTTGTGTGATGAGATTGCGATAATGGATAAAGGTAAAATCATAGCCTATGGTGAACCAAAACAATTAATAGCCCAACACTTTAAAGAGGTTGTATTGGAGTTACCGGAAGATGAAGTGAAAAATCATGCGTTAAATATACCTATGGAATATGAATTTAAATTTGGGTATTTAGAAATATACACACATGACATTCCGACTGCCTTAAATCTCTTGAAGGAACAAAATATACCGCTTGATAAATTAAAAATCAGGCCGTTTAACTTGGAAGATTTATTTCTCAAATTAACAGGGAGTGAACTCCGATCATGATAGCAAGGATTTTAGCAGTCTTTCATGCAAGAAACCTTGAATTTGTAAGGGACAGGGGCACATTGTCCTGGAATATAATGTTTCCAGTCATTGTTCTTTTTGGTCTAAATTTTGTCTTTTCTACGGGAGAACGAAATCAGTTCAAAATTGGAATTCTGACTGACAATGAAGTCGTTAATGAAATTGATCATCCTTTCATGGATATTCGATACATTAATAAAATCCAAATAGTTGATCAAGATGCTGGGTTGGAATCTGTTAGAAGGCATAAATTAGACATGCTTGTTGACCTTGATGACCCTGTTGTTCGTTACTGGATTAATGAAGAGTCACCAACGGGGTACATTGTGGAGAAACTTCTTCTTCAATCTTCAACGGATGAATTCATTAAAGGTGTAGTTCAGGGAAGAAACATCCGTTACGTTGAATGGCTCCTGCCTGGGGTCCTTGGAATGAATTTGATGTTTGGCTGTTTGTTTGGCGTGGGCTATGTCATTGTGCGTTATAGAAAAAATGGTTTCCTTAAAAGGCTTAAAGCAACGCCGCTACGCGCAATAGAATTTATTATTGCTCAAGTACTGTCCCGATTAATTCTTGCAATATCTATGGCAATTTTTATTTATGTTGGGGCGAGTTTTATTCTTGAAACAAGAATGGAAGGAAGTTATTTCACATTACTGCTAGTTGGTATATTAGGTGCCACTTCACTCATTTCATTGGGTTTACTGATTGCCTCGAGGGTCTCTAGTGAGGAACTGGCTGGAGGATTACTCAACCTAATGACATGGCCGATGATGGTTTTATCTGGGGTATTCTTCTCTCTAGAAGGATCGCCTCAGTGGATACAAACTTTTGCTAATATTTTTCCTCTTACCCATACATTAACAGCAGCAAGGGCGGTCATGATTGATGGGGCAACTATTTTAGAGATTAGCTATGAACTAGGTGTTTTAGTTGCCACATCAATTATTTTTATGACTGCCGGAGCACTTCTCTTCAAATGGCAAAGTGATTGATATTGGCGCAAATCTAACCCACAAAAGCTTTGATCATGATATAGATGCTGTGATCCAAAGAAGTTTGGATGTTGGAATTGAAAAAATAATCGTTACTGTAAGCTCAATCCAAGACACAAAAAAAGCCATTGAATTGACTGATCAATACCCCAATGTACTCTGGGCAACAGCAGGGGTTCATCCACACAATGCCAAAACGGCAGAAGAACAAACTGAAATCATGCTGAAACAATTATTGGCTCACCAAAAGATTGTAGCCGTCGGTGAAATCGGCCTTGATTACTGTAGAAATTTCTCAGAACCGAAAGAACAAAAAAAAGTATTCGAAATACAATTGGGTGTAGCTGCTGAAAAATCTCTCCCAGTATTTTTACATCAACGCGACTCGCATCAGGACTTTGTAGGGATCTTAAAAGACTATAAATCTTCTTTGACCGGAGGTGTTGCCCATTGTTTTACCGAAAGCGTCCAAGAATTAAAGGATTATTTGGATCTTGGGTTGTACATTGGCATTACCGGTTGGCTTTGCGACCCGAGACGCAATCATAATCTTATCGATTCCATAAAATACATCCCTATTGATAGATTATTGATTGAGACCGATTCACCCTACCTTCTGCCGAAGGCATTAGAGAAGGAATTGAAAACAAGGAGAAACGAGCCGTGTTTTTTACCCCATATTGCCCAAGCAATTGCTGAATATAAAAAAACAGATCTTGCAGAAGTGCTGTTAAACACTATTCAAAACGCAGAGAAACTTTTCTTTAGGCAGAAGCAATAGCTTCAATCAATTGATTCAGTTCCGGGTCGATTGTTACAAAAGATGAATCGAGTTCAAGAAGGGCTCTAAGCCTTTCTGGTACTGCAATCTCTTCGCCAATGATTGGTTCAACTGTTTGTTCAAATTTTGATGGATGTGCTGTAGCAACGATACACCAATGTGTCTCTTTTTTTTCTTTGTTAGAAAACTCTCGATAAACATGCAAAGCAGTTGCTGTATGAGGACAACAAAGTATTTGGTTGTCTAGATACTCGCTTCTGATTTGGTTGGTTATCTGTTCATCGGTCACCGATACGGCTCGAAGAGTATCAAGCAAGGTTTTACGATCATCAAAAACATGAAAAAATCTTTCCATATTACTTGGATTGCCAACGTCCATAGCTGAGGCCAGTGTTGGCGTGGTTGGTCTGGGTTGCCAAAATCCTGTCTCAAGAAAATCTGGTATGGTTCTATTGGCATTTGTTGCAAATACAATATTCTCTATGGGGAAACCCATCTCTTTTGCAATAAAGCAAGCGAAAGCATTGCCTAAGTTACCCGTAGGAATAATGAAGCTGGTTTGCATCCCATGTTTTAAGAAATACCGCTGGCTTGACCAAGCATAATAGGTTGCCTGAGGCAGCAATCTGCCAATGTTTATACTGTTGGCAGAACATAAAGTTTGGTTTTTAAATTTCCCCTCTTGAGCAAAAGCTTCTTTGACAAGTCTTTGGCAATCGTCAAACTCTCCATTAATTGCAACAGAAACCACATTATTGCCCCAACAAGTAAGCTGCTGTTGTTGCCTTGGTGAAACACGTCCCTTTGGAAAGAGAACAACCACGTTAAATCCCTGCCTATTATGAAAGGCAGAAGCAACCGCACTGCCTGTGTCTCCAGAAGTGGCCACCAATATTGTGACCGCTTTTGGATTTGCTTGTTTCTTTATTATTTTACTCATTGAAGCGGCTAAAAAACGAGCACCAAAATCTTTAAAAGCTGCGGTCGGGCCGTGAAATAATTCCAACAAAGAAACTGGCATTTGATCCTTAGATAAATCTCTTTGAATAACTTCGAAATTTAGGGCCTCGGATACTATTTCATTGAGATCATCTTCAAGAACGGTTTCGTTAAAAAAAACACCAAGCATTTTATTAGAAAAAAGTTGGAAGTTTTCAGTATTGTTATACGCACTGGGTTCAACTTTTGGGATCACTGACGGCATAAACAAACCACCATCAGAAGCTGTTCCACTAAAAATGGCCTCCTCCGCCTCTACTTCAATCTTATTTTTTGTGCTTACAAATTTCATTTAAAAATTGCTTGGACAAGGAATTCACTTAATCTGTATTTAATCCCTTAAAACGCTCAAGTTGAATGGAAACCATTAGTAAATCTGCAAAAATACCAGCAGCGGTAACACTGGGCCCTGCACCTGCGCCTCTGTGCACCAACGGGTAATCAGAATACCTTTCGGTTTTAAATATGATTATATTCTCACTACCTTTCAACTGAGCAAATGGATGGTTCGAATCCACTTCTTCAAGTTTTACTGTGGCACTCCCACTGGAATTTAGTCTGGCAATATACCTTAGGACTTTATTGTTTTTCTGTGCTTGATCGAGTTTTTCCTTCATCTCAGCATCGTAATCTTTTAGTTTTTCAAGATACCCATCCACGCTGAGATCTTCCAGGTCGTGATCGACTAAACTTTCCACACTAACGTCATCTGTGGTAATTTTTAAATTCATCTCCCTTGCGAGAATGACCAGTTTTCGAGCGACATCCATTCCAGAGAGATCTTCCCTGGGATCCGGTTCAGTAAATCCCATGTCCTTAGCATCGGAGATAACCTTTGAAAAAGGAATGCTGCCATCATAGGTATTGAACAAATAAGAAAGTGTTCCGGAAAATATCCCCTCGATTTCATTAACTTTATCACCAGTCAAAATAAGGTCTTGCAAGGATTTGATAAAAGGCAGTCCGGCACCAGCTGTGGTTTCGTAATAGAAGCTTTTCCAATTGGATTTTGAGTGTCGCATGATCTCTTCATACAATTCTATTGACCCACTGAGACCTTTTTTATTGGCAGTAATGACATGGATACCAGAATCAAAAAAAGATTTATACATTGCCGGAACATCTTCGGATGCAGTGCAGTCAACCATAACTTTTATTGCTCCTGGGGTTGCAACTAAATGTTCCAGTATCTTATTAAGGTCTGATTTATTCTCTGAGTTTTGTTCTTGACTTAACTGATTAATTTCAGATTCTTTAATTGCAGATTTCTTAAGAATCATGTTCCTAGAATTGGCAATAGCCACAACCTTAAGTTGGATATCAGAGTCTGCTTCTATAGCTTTAGATTGTTTATGCAACTGGTTAAAAAATTCTCTGGCAACATTACCAAAACCCACGATACCAATAACCATATCAATGCTTTGACTAAAAAAAGCAGAGTGTATTGACTCCAGTGCCTTTGTGGCATCGCTTTGACTGACTACTGCAGAAATATTTTTTTCTGACGATCCTTGTGCTATGGCTTTCACATTAACTCCGGCATCTGATATTGCTTTGAAAAAGCGTGCAGCTATTCCTTTTGTTCCAGTCATCCCAGATCCAACAACTGCGATAATATTGCAGTTGGTTTTTATTTCAAGATCTTGAAGATCCCCTGATGTAAATTCCTGTGCAAATTCTTTTTTTATTACTTGCTCAACAAGATTGATCGATTCATTTTTTACGGCAAAACAAATAGAGTGCTCAGAGCTTGCTTGTGTAATTAAAATGACAGACACGCCAGCTGCTTGCAAACAAGAATACAAACGATTTGCTGTACCGGGGACACCTATCATTCCTGTGCCTTCAAGATTGACCAATGCTACATTGTCTATGGTAGTGATGCCTTTAACAGTTTGCTTTTTATTGGTTGTGGCTGAAATCTCTGTTCCCAGTGAATTTGAGTTGAAAGTATTTTTGATAAAGATTGGAATATTTTTTTTAATCAAGGGCGACATCATTTTTGGGTGAATTACTTGTGCCCCAAAATAAGCCAGTTCAGCTGCTTCGTCATAAGACATCTGATGGATAATTTTTACACCAGAAACTTGGTTGGGATTACCAGTCATTACCCCGTCAACATCTGTCCAAATTGTCACTGATTCTGCATCTGTCAAAGAAGCAATTATTGAAGCAGAAAAATCACTTCCGTTCCTCCCCAAAGTTGTGGGATTTGTGTCTAGGTCTGTTGCTAAAAATCCTCCCATAACGAGGATACCTGTTTTTTTATTTTTCTCTTTTTCAAGACCCAACTGACTTTTACTCCAATCCACAATTGGGCCCATCTCGCCATGAGAAACATGAATAATTTTACGTGCATTGAGCTCATGGACCTCTCGCATAAGAGGATCTTGGGAATTTTTATGTGCCAGTAAACTGACCAACAGCCTAGCTGACCAAATCTCACCAAAACCTATAATAATGCTTGTTGCTGAATGGCTCAGTTGATTTGATTCTAGTGAAGCAAAAATTTGTTTTATCGTCTCTATGTCTGATTCAAGACTATCTTGTAAGCCCCTGGTGACACTGGGGTCATTTATAAGATTCTCTACGGTTTGCTGATAGAGATCCAAAAATGGGTTGATAGGTTCCAAATGTTTGGTTTGAGCCACTTTCAACAGTGAGTCAGTCACCCCAGCCATTGCTGAGACCAAAACAATAAGATTGGGGCAAACATTCTGGTGAATCAACCCACATACCTGTTCTAGGCATGTTCCATCCGCCAAGCTGGTTCCGCCAAATTTATATACTTGCCAATTCTCTTGTTTCATTTCCTCTGCTGTCAACATTAAAATTTTATGCCACTAAAAAGTCGACCATGATACTCTTTTCCCAAGCAATTTACAGGGAAAAAATGGATCTCTAAGTGTGGCTATATTGGGTCATTTATATCAGAATAACAATAATATGTGGAACCACCCTCCTAGTGAGGCATAGTTATTAATTAATTAACAACAGTACAACCATTATGAAATTATCGGCATCTGAATTCACCCAGTGGTCCAATAAGGCGATCACCTTATTGGGTATGTCGGGTATTGGTAAAACAACTCTTGCCAATAAACTCCCTAAATCCAAATGGTTTCATTATTCAGGCGACTATAGAATTGGAACTAAGTATCTTGAAGAACCCATTTTGGATAACATTAAGGAAAGAGCCATGGAAGTTGTTTTTCTGAAAGATCTTCTAAAAACAGACTCAATTTACATTTCCAGCAACATCACGGTTAATAACTTGGCTCCAATATCAACTTTCCTAGGAAAAATTGGTGCACTTTCAAAGGGTGGTTTAAGTCCTAAAGAATTCCTCAGACGCCAAGAGCTGCACAAAAAAGCGGAAACTGAAGCGATGAAAGATGTGCCCGATTTTATAGAGAAATCCAAGAGAATTTACGGTTACGACCACTTTATCAACGATGCCGGAGGCAGCATCTGTGAACTGGTCGATACCGAGGCTATGGACGCGTTAGTAAAGAATACAGTGATTGTTTACATCGAAGAAAACCAAGAAGTTAAAGACACTTTGATTGAACGAGCAAAATCCCATCCAAAACCGTTGTATTACAACAAGGATTTTTTAATGAGAAATCTAGAAAACTATAAAAATGAAATGAATGAGAGTCCAGAAACAATGGATCCAGATGAATTCGTTCGATGGATTTTTCCTAAACTTTTGGAATATAGAAAAACAAAATATGAATCAATCGCAAGCCAACATGGGTATACCATTCAAGCATCAGAAGCTGTAAATGTGAATAATGAATCTGACTTTTTAGAGCTTATCGTTAAAGCCATTGAATCCCAATGAATTCGATCATGTTAAAAAAGCAAAAAATATCCATAAACAATAAAAATATAGCCTATGCTGAGTCGGGCTCTGGAGATCCAATTATATTCCTCCACGGGAATCCAACATCCTCATATCTTTGGAGAAATATTACTCCCCATTTAGAGTCTCAGGGTCGCTGTATATGTATTGACCTAATTGGGATGGGAGACTCGGATAAACTGGATAATCCTGATGAGAACTCCTATCAATTTGAAGAACATTATCATTACGTTAATGCTGCAATAGAATCTCTAACCAATGGTGAGAATACCACTTTTGTTATACACGACTGGGGCTCAGCATTAGGTTTTAATTGGTGTTATCACAACCCCGATTCTGTTAAAGGAATTGCCTATATGGAAGCGATCGTAAAAGAGATGACTTGGGAGGATTGGGGAGATGAAGCCAAAGGTATTTTTCAAGGTTTCAGATCCGATGCAGGAGAAAGTTTGGTTTTAGAAAAAAATTATTTCGTAGAGAGAGTTCTTCCAGGTTCAATCATCAGAAGGCTAAGAGATGAAGAAATAGAAGAATACAGAAGGCCCTTTCTTAACCCTGGTGAAGATCGAAGGCCTACCCTGTCCTGGCCACGCGAAATACCAATTGAGGGTCAACCAGCAAACGTTTGTAAGATTGTTAATCAATACGCTGAATGGATGCAAACAAACGACATACCCAAACTGTTTATTAATGCAGAACCTGGTGCAATTACCACAGGAAGAATTAGAGATTTTTGCAGAAGTTGGAAGAATCAAACTGAAGTCACAGTTAAAGGAATACATTTTATTCAAGAAGATTCACCCGATGACATTGGAAAAGCCATATCGACATGGTATAAAAATATTCCGTAGAATAAACATATAATGATTTTTAGCAGGATTAAATGAGCCAAAACAACAATGTAAAACCCCTTGATGGCATGAGAGTCATTGAAATGGGACAACTCATTGCAGGTCCTTTTACCGGCAGCGTGCTTGCCTATTATGGTGCTGAAGTCATCAAAATTGAGCCACCCACAGGCGATCCTGTTCGATACTGGCGATTGACTGAGAACAACACTTCCTATTGGTGGCACAGTGTTTCACGAAATAAAAAATCAGTGACCCTGAATCTTAAAACTGATAAAGGCAGACAAATTGCCAAAGATTTGATATTAAAATCAGATGTTTTGATAGAAAACTTTAAACCTGGAACTCTAGAGAGGTGGGGGATAGGTCCTGAGGATTTAAAAAAAGAAAACCCAGGGTTAATTACCGCAAGAATATCAGGCTATGGGCAAACGGGTCCGAAATCTCACCTACCAGGCTATGCATCTGTTTGTGAGGGTTTTGGTGGCTTTAGATACGTCAATGGTTTCCCGGATCGCCCCCCTGTAAGGCCCAATTTAAGCATTGGTGACACCTTAGCCGGTCTGCATGCAGCTATGGGTGTGATGCTTGCTTACATTCAAAGACAAAAAGACCCTCAAAGCAAAGGCCAGGTTGTAGATACTGCAATTTATGAAGCCGTTTTCAATATGATGGAGGCCGTTGTTCCAGAATACTCTGGTTGTGGCGCTATTCGGGAGCCTTCCGGGACAACCATTACCGGCATAGCTCCAACCAACACCTACATTACTTCAGACGACAAGCACGTCATTATTGGTGGTAATGGCGATTCCATTTTCAAAAGATTGATGATAGCGATTGACCAACCAGAAATGGCAGAAGATACACGATTTGAACACAACATGGGAAGAGTTGAGCATGAAAAAGAAATTGATGCCGCCATTGAAAAATGGACTCGAGCACAGACATCAGAAGAAGTGCTTTCCACCATGGATGAAGCCTCAGTTCCTGCAGGTCCCATCTATAGTGTTGAAGACATGATGAATGACGAACACTATATCGCCAGGGGCATGTTCCAAGAAGTTGAGGCAAACGGGAGAACCCTACATATTCCTGCAATGATTCCTTTATTGACTGAAACCCCGGGTGGTACTGAATGGTCAGGCCCAGAACTCAGTGAACACACCCATGAAGTACTTTCTGAATTGTTGGGTAAAAATGCAGAAGAAATAAAAAAACTTGGAGATGAAGGAATTCTTTAGGCCGCTCTCTTTCTTCTTCTGCGTCGGCGAATCAATAGAACGATCAGTAACACCAAAATCAGCATCGAACCCCAATAACTGAATGGTAATCTGCCTGATTGAATTTTCCCGTATTCTCCAGTTTTTAAGTTTTTAAACTCGTCTTTCCATGCATCTACGAGCAGAGATTCATCGTTGATAACCTCAAAAGTTTTGTTGATCGCATCTGGATTGTAAACAGATTCAACCAAAACTGAAGCCACATCTCCTCTGGGGATCGAACCAATGATTTTATCGCCTTGGTCAAATTTAATTCCCTGAGTTCCCGAATCACCGTATAAGCCACCAGGTCTGACAATGGTAAAGTCGATGCCGCTGTTTCGGATGTACTCTTCCCCAAGCGACTTCCACTTCATGGTTTTATTCATAAATAAATTCAAGAAAACTGTGCTGAAATTTTCAGCACCACCGGCTCCAATGGAGGACATATAAATAATATGTCGAGTCCCTGCTCTCTTTGCTTCATCGACTAAATTTATAACCCCTTTGTAAACCACCGATTCTGGTCCATCCGGTCCCTTTCCAGGTTTAGCTCCTATCGTAGAGATAATAATATCTGAATCTTGCAGTGCCATGACCAAAGTCTCTGGCTGAGTCACATCTGCCTGGGTCCATTGATAGTCTCCTCCTATGTTCTCTTTGGCTTTTTGTATATCCCTTGAAAGCGCTCTAATACGAACACCGCGAGCTGATAATTCTTCTAAAACATATCTTCCTGTTCTTCCGGTGGCACCAAATACTGCAATTAGTGGCTGGCTGTCTTCAGCTAAAGGGCCAGAACCTAAATCTTCGCCAGAAAATTTTACAACTTCTGGTTGGATCATGTTTCTATTAAGTGGATCCAACGATCTTGGAATGAGTCTCTCTAAACAAGGTCTATTAAAGTTGGAATTCAATTGTTCCTGACATTCGGATTGGTGTGCAAGAAGTGGTTTTGCTGTAAATACAACGAAGAATGTTAGGATAAATAATTTGGTAAACTGCATGGCATTATTTTCACTATAATATTATCAGATTAATATACAAATTTTACCGGATGAAAAAATATATAGCATTCCTTTCTCTTTTTATATCATTGAGCTGCCTTGCCAATGAAAATCCCGAAGAGATTACTGTTATTGGTTCCTACATAGATAAGGAATCTGATTCCAACCCTGTTGAGGTAATCGATGCGGCTAAATACAGAAATCTTAATATCACCAATATTGGAGAAATTAGTAAATATTTAAACATCTCAGCAGGATCACACTTTCAGACAAACACATTGGGTGGTGTTGACCAAGGAATGTCAGCGGTGACTTTGCGTGGATTGGATCATGCTTCAACGCTTGTTTTGTTAAACACTAAACGGCAAACCATTGCAGGCACACCATCGCATGAAGGTGAAGGCTACATTGATGTGAATATCATTCCTGAAATCGCACTTGAACGTATAGAAATTCTTAAAGAAGGTGCCACTTCTCTCTACGGATCAGATGCCGTAGCTGGTGTTGTCAATTTTGTGACTCACAAGGAATTTGAAGGCATAAAATTAAGTTTAGGCAATCAAAAAACAACTCATTATGACCAAACTGATAAAACAGTGGGTTTGATATATGGGAAAAAATTTGAGGACGCACACCTAGTCGTTGCTGCAAATGTTTTAAACAGAAGCTCTTTGTCATCATCGGAAATCCCAAGAATCGCTGAAATGGGTCTGAGCACTCTGGGCAATACTTTCAGGGTCAGTGAACAAGATACGGTTACATCGGGTAAATATGCCGGCGATTACAGTGCTGGTCAATGGGTGGCAGATCCTGATTGTGAAACCAATGGTGGGGTATTAGCTGGTCCTTTTTGCAAATTTTTGTATGGAACCAGATTCAACATTGTCAATGACGAAAATCATAAAAAAATCTACCTTAATCTGAATAAAATTGGGGATCGTTTTACATATAACTTAACCGCTATAAGCTCCCATGTTGAAGTGAATGACAATCCTCAATCACCTTCTTACCCTGCACTCTCATTCATGTCTAGATATATAGACCCAGGTCACGGAGGCAGTCCATTTAACGTTCCGGTCACCTGGTTTGGACGACCATTGGGCTCTGCTTTCCCCTCCCCTTACTCTCCCAAAGACATTAAGCAATACCATGTAAGCAATGCCTTGTTTTTTGATCTCAATGAATTTACCCATGCGGAAATATCCATTACTCAAAGTGAGCATGAGAATTTTCACAATAGACCTGACACCATTGACTCTAGATTTGAAGCTGCTGTGCTTGGTAATGGCGGACCAAATGGAGATTTGAGTTGGAACTTGTTTAACCCCTTGGAAAATGATCCTCAACTAATTGAATACTTAAAAGGCTCGGAACAATCTTTTAAAACCGGCAAGTTGACCAACGTAGATGGAATTATTAAAACTCTGATACGGGGTACCGACGTTGTTTTTGGATTCCAGTGGAGCGAAGAATCTTTAAAAATAGATTACAACGATCTGGGCAGAGCAGAATTTGACAACTCAGGAAAACTGATCAAAGCAGCCGATCTCTTGTTTTTAGGCGGTGGCAAAAATGTTTCCTCAGATAGAACCAAGAAAGCTTTTTTTACAGAAATTAAAAGGACCTTCTCCGATAATTTTGATCTAAAAATTTCTGGCAGGTATGAAAAGATTGGGAGTTTTTCTTCTTTTGATCCAAAAATTTCCTTGAGATTTTCTCCTTTGAATAACTTAACTTTCAGGGGTTCAGTTGGAACTTCTTTTTCAACTCCATCTATGGCTCAACTTAACAGTTCAGATATTCAGCTAGGCGGAGTTAGAGATGTTCAAAATGGAATCGAACAAGCAAACACACTGTTTGTAAGAATTGTCCAAGTTGGTAACCCAGATCTTGATCCTGCAACTTCAACCAACGCTAATTTTGGCTTGATCTGGGATATATCGGAAAACCTTAACTTTGCAATGGATTACTGGACAATTGATTACAAAGACCGATTGGAACTTGAGGACGCTCAAACTAAGTTATTCTCTGATCCTAATGGGCCCGATGTCACCAGAAATCAATTTGGTACTTTGATTGCAGTGAACACAACATTTTTTAATGAGGAGCGAACTGAAGTCAAAGGCATCGATCTTTCATTGAGTTATTTTAAAGAAACAGAAAAAATAGGAAGTTTTGATCTAAGCATAAAAGCAACCAACCTCTTTGACTTTCTAACTCCCGATGGCGAAGTTATGGTAAATAGAGTAGGACGATTTAATTATGCTGCTCACACTCATTCTCTACCCAGGCTGAGATTAAATACATTCCTAGATTGGACTTATGGAAATACCAGATACAGTCTTATAGGAAGGTATGTAGATGGATATAAAAACTTAAGGGTAATTCCAGAGGCAAGTTTGGCCAACGGTTATACAAATAAAGTGGGTTCTTTTTTGGTTTTTGATATTGCAGCTGTAAGATTGATTGAATTCAAAGATCAGCAGCTAACCCTCGGCATATCCTTGATTAATGCATTTGATGAGTCAGCTCCTCTCCTCTATAACGCCCCTGATTTCAGTTTTGATACCAGGCTCCACGATCCAAGAGGAAGACTTCTCAACTTCTCGCTAAATTATGAGTTCTAATCTTATTTGAAAGAAGGAAGAACTTCTTTTGCAAAGATTTCTGTCTGATCAACCATGGCTCTGAGTCTTGCGTCTCTGGGCTCTGGAACTGGTGAACCTCCAAGCAAATAGACGTAATCCAATCCTAAATCAATAAGCTCACCCAGTCGATCGATGCATTTTTGAGGGGGTCCCGCAATGGAGAACCAATCAATAAATGCATCATCAATTAGATTCAAATGCTCACCTGCTTCACTGGAATGATTTTTCATATCGTATTCGGATTGAAGCTTTTTGGTAATTGGCTTTAGTTGTTCAGGCAAATGTTCCGTGGGTGCATCCTTCATGGCAGTAAAGTGGGCTACGAGTCCCGCTAGCATTCTCGCCATAGAAATTGCTGCTTTTTCATCAGGATCGCATATCAAATTCACATACGCCCCAATTTTGAAATCATCTCGACTTCTACCGGTTTCACCAATACGATCTGAAGCGGTTTGCATCGCCCACGAGACTCTCTCGGTTGCACTCCCGACCGCAAAAGTGACGCGTTCAGCGACGTCGCACGCCATGGCAATAGTCTTAGGACCCGTGCAAGCAATATCGATTGGAACAGGGGTGATCACTTCAGGATCAATCCATCTTATTGGGGATTGCATCGTACCGACATCAATAGCTTCCCCTCTAAAATAACTTTGAACTCTCATGACGTAATTCCTTAGTTCTTCTGTGGTGGCTTGCTTCTTGCCAATATGGGCTGCAGATGAGTCGCCGCGACCAATCCCACAGATAGCCCTGCCACCCGATTCTTCTTGCAATGAGGCCATTGCAGACGCAGTTACGGCCGCCTCTCTAGTAACCGGATGCGTAACACCGGTTCCCATTTTTAAGGTTGAGGTGGCATTTGCAATCAATGATAACTGGCCGTAGGGATCTGCAGAGAGATTCTGGGTGTCTACACACAGAACAATATCAAAGCCCATTTGTTCAATTAAAGTAGACATTTGTGCAGAACATCTGGGAACGGGCTCCATTACTACTCCGAATTCAGTCAATCTCGTTCTCCTAAAATATCTGTGTCAATTATATCTCAAGTCCAAGTGATAGCCTCTTTCATTTCTTCTCAAACAAGGCTATCAAAGCATCACTTCCTGGGCATTGCACCAAAAGTGAGTTGCAGTCTCCATAATCTCCAATTGTTAGTAGAGCATTTTGCCATAAAACAACATTCAACTCTTTGCAGGCTTGGATTGCTCGATCCAGCGAGTCAACAAAAAAACCTTGGGCAAAATAACCAATATTAGGCGGCCTTGCGATATCTATTGTGTTTGGGATCTCGTAATTCAACGGTTCAGAGAGTACTACTTTTCCATAATGATGACTGCCTTGCAAAAAGGTAATTTGAGTCTGGCCGTCATAAGGTCTTCTCAGGAACAAATTTGACTCCGGTGACTTCAGAGTATCTTGAAACATCACATCCATACCTAAGACATGTTGATAAAACAAAGCCGCGTCAGCGGTTGACTGAACGCAATGAGAAGTTGTAACGACTTCAGTAAAACCAAGTCTTGTTGTTCCATTGGATTGAAAGTAATCACATATTTCTTGGATGGACTGGTTCTCTGAATTTTTTGGCAATTGAACTAAATTGATTGCGATTCGATCGGGGCCATCTAAAATCACTTCGATTGGCGACCCAACATTCTCTCCTATTTTATGGAGAATCGGATCCGTCCAGGGACAATAACCCTTTGATTTAAGTACTTGAACGGATGTAAGAATATTTTCCACATAAAAATTAATATTCCACAACCCTCGAATCATTCCAAAATCCTGATCAGGTTTGATATAAGTTTTTTCTTTGTTTGAAAACTCTATTAAAAGAATCTGGCCAATTTCACTGTTATCTCGAAAACACAAAACTTGTCTAATATTGGTATCCGAAGGCACAGACCAAAAATCTTTTGTTGTGTTTTCACGACATTCCTCAATCGGGCTATGGTTTAATCCGATAGTATCTGTATAAAAACGAAGACTCTCTTCTAGGTTCTCGACACTTATAATCACAAAATTAAGCTGGGTGTAGATGGGTTTGGTTGTTGTCATTTCCAAGCCTTTAAGCAATCCTTTTTTATCGTCAATTGAATCATTCGATGTTATTTTTACCAAAGTTTCTTCAAGATTATATTCTTTTTAAATACTTAACAGTGTAGCCAAAAGAAATTAATCCATGCAGAATAAAAACAAAAAGGAGCCTTTCATGGATAAATTGCAACAGGAAATTGAACAAGTATTTCGTGATGCTGAATCTATTTGGGATTCCCAAGAATATGGCAACTTGAAGACACTCTGGGATGAAAAAGACCCCTATCCATTTTATTTGGCTGAAGAACAAGCGAACTGGAAAATTGGCTGGCATGCTTTGAAGACTTACTGGGAACCGATACCTGGAAAACGAATGATTGAAGCAATCCGCATGCGATTTTATGACATTAAAATTAAAGAATTATCCCAAGACCTTGTTTTTATAGGCGGATGGGTCAGGCACGACATGAAAATACGTGGGCCGATGAAAGCATGGGGTGGCGACGCAAGAATGAGTGCGGTTCTTAGAAAAAAAGAGGCTGGCTGGAAATTCGTTGCCTATACCGAAAGCCACAGAACGCCCTTAACCTATATGATGGATCTCTACAAAAAACAACCATCAATACCCATAGTCAGAACTATTGTTCAAAGATTTATGACAAGATTGTATGAAAAAAATGTGCATCCTGAATTTGCAGCTTTTCACAAAAATATAATGGAAACAGAAAAAACTGAATACAAAGTTAACTTCTGGACAAAATTGAGTTTTATTGGACCAAAATTTATCAATTCATTTGCCAAAATAACCGGCAAAAAAACAATACCCAAATCTTATATTCCAGGACTGATACCTTGCCTCAACGGAAGAGGGTTTATGGAGAAAGATCTGAACGGTATCTCTGTAAGATTCGTTGATGAATCTGCAAAAATGGAAGGCATATCACTGGATGTCGGTTGCGCTTATGGAATAGCAACATTGGCTGCTCTTAAAGGAGGATCTGAAGTAGTGGCATGCGATATGGATCAAGCACATTTAGATATTCTCCTCAAAGAAACACCTGAAAAAGACAAGCCAAGGTTAACAACTAAAAAAGGCACTTTGCCAGGAGTTGATTTTAAGAACCAATCATTCGTTGCAATTCACTGTTCAAGATGTCTTCATTTTTTGGTACCAGAGGAATTAAAACTAACCTTAGAAAAGATGTATAACTGGCTTCAACCTGGAGGCAAAATTTATCTGATCACTGATACCTGTTTCTCTGGGCCATGGAAAAAATATTTGCCAGAGTTTGACAGAAGGAAAGCAGAAGGTGACCCCTTTCCAGGTTTTATTGAAGACGCTCTACAGTGCTTGCCTGTTTCCAAATTACCTAAAGGCATGACACCCCATATGAACTGTCTGGACCCCGATACCCTTGCTCGGGAATGCAAACTTGCAGGATTTGAGATTATTGAGGCTGATTTTTTAGGCCCGGCCCGTTCTGAGGTAAAATATGCTAAGGATCATGCAGGAATCATTGCGATCAAAAACTAATTTCTTAAAGGCTGTTGTACTCATCGACGGAAAAAGTTTCAAGGCTTAAAGCATGTAATTTATCAGCAAGGAATTTGGCTAAAACAAAGTATATTTTCTGATGCCTTTCAATTTGATTTAGGCCCAAAAATTCATCGGAAACAACCAACATCTTTAAATGCAGTTTTCCTTCTTTTGCAGGTTTGTGTCCTGCGTGTAAGTGGCCTTGATCTTCTATTTGAAGAAAATGAACCTCCAGCCCTTGTTCTAGGGTTTTTTCTATTTCACCAATACTTTTTCTCAAATGATACTGCTCCACTGAAATAATTACAGTCCATATATTTTAAGCTATTATAGGGTCGAAAGAATCATGATTTGTTAACAATCATAGGATTGCACTTGGAAACACTAAGTTTAAATAATTTTATCATTGATCCCAAAAACTCAGCTGCACAGCAAGAAGTTAAAAAATTAAAAGAAGCACTTTTAGGAGAGGGCTTCTTTCTTTTGATAGACCATGGTATAGAAAATGAAATAATCGACAAAGCCTACGAGCAATCTGAAACTTTCCATAATTTGGATGACGATGACCCTAGAAAGCAGGCAACACATTACCGTTACGCGCACTTTGGCAGAGGTTGGTCACCTTGTGGGGAAGAACCTGCTTACTCTGCAGGTACAAAAGCAACGTGCTCTGCTTTTGATATGTGTTATGAAATCGCAGAGATTGATACTGAGCATGAAAACTACGGCCCAAATCTCTGGCCACTTGAAATGCCAGATTATCAAGAAGCTGTTTACGACTATTATCTTAAATTCTCCGAACTTGAACAGAAAGTAGCTAATGCAATTGAGGAAGCTCTAGGACTTGATAAGGATCACATTACCTCAAAAATGACTGAAAGATCGCCGTCAACAATGCGATTAATTTATTATCCTCCCATCAAAGAGAAACCAGAAAACAATCTTTTTGGTATCAGTGCTCACACAGATTATGAGGTTTTTACTCTGCTGACACAGTCTCAACCTGGATCACAATTGCAAAAACGGTCTGGTGATTGGCATACGGTTGAATCAGATCGGTATCAAGTTATCGTGATGATTGGAGATATGCTGGAGGTTTTGACCAATGGGCAAGTGAGAGCTACACCACACAGAGTTCCACCGGTGTCGTGGGTAAGATATTCCATTACCAGGTTTTGTGCTATTGATGGGCACTATGTAGTAGAACCACTCGAACAATTCATTGATCCCAAAAAAGGACCCCTGTACGAACCGGTAAGTCAACAAAAAAACATAAAAGATGGGTTAGAGCAAGCAGCAGCTAACTCTGAAGCCATGGTTCAACAAATTCGGGCATTACAAAAAGTCAGTAAAAAAACCAACTGAACTCATAATCCTATAGTAATACTACCTAAGAGGTGGTTTTTTCTAAATGTAATATTCTCTTTCTTTTATAGTTGCATCAGGACCCTGATGATGGTCTATCAATCCAAGAACATTGACCATTTTGCAAAAGGAGTTATCCAAGCAATTTTAACAACCATACATAAGAAAATATATATGGTTAAAACCAGTGCAATATTTCCTCTAATGAGACCGCTCATCATCCCATGCTTTGGATCGCTGGCATGTCTGTTTCTTCCATACCTTATGACATCTGGAGTAATGCTAACAGCTGCCATAATCCAAAAGGCAAAATACGAATTCCATGCCCAGGGTGCATTGTGCAGACCTCCCCATGACTCAATCAACATCAATCCTGCAATTGTGATGATGATGGATGTGGTCATTGTAATCGATAAAGCAAGTTTCCTAAGAAAAGACCTTGCCCAAATACCCACCTCCTTACTTTGGTTGAAACGTATCTGCATGGCCC
>JYMV01051841.1_pt1 | contig 27510 bp, 25 predicted proteins | sample 338911 | NCBI WGS metagenome assembly JYMV01 (sample SAMN03354496, study PRJNA234377) | hydrothermal vent metagenome | biome: Deep sea; feature: Hydrothermal plumes at the Eastern Lau Spreading Center, Western Pacific Ocean; material: Seawater | place: Tonga | collected 2009 | depth 2000 m m
TTGTTTCGTGCGACAAATGAACGCGCAGCTTCTTCACGTTCGGGGTGAAGGAATCGGACAGCAGCGTGGAGCCACGAAAGGTGAACATGGGCGCGAGAAGGCGCTTCTGGCTTGACTTTCCGCCTTCCCATGGGGTAGATGTGGAGATTGCCAGTCTTGAGCCTGGGGCGAGAGTGGCGGAATAGGCAGACGCGCAAGATTTAGGATCTTGTGGGGAACCGTGAGGGTTCGAGTCCCTCCTCTCGCACCAGTTCTCACACGTCGTATTGGGACCCATTTGGAGAGTTGATGAAAGTAGATGTTGGTGAAATCAGTTCGGTGAGGCACACGCTTACCATCGAGATTTCCGAAGACGATGTTAAGAAAGAGTTTGCCCGTGCCTATACCGATCTCAGAAAACGAGTTCGCGTCCCCGGGTTTCGACCGGGAAAGGCACCACGGGCTCTCCTGGAGAGAAGATATGCGCATGCCGTGGCGGAGGATGTCGTACAGAAGCTTGTTCCTGACTATTCCCGTCGTGCAGTTAAGGAAGCCGGGATACACCCAATCAGGGTCGAATTTCCGTCCATTGACCATACGGCCATACAAGAGGATAAGGCATTCTCCTTCACCACAACCGTTGAGATTGAGCCACGTTTTGAAATCAATGATATTGTTGGGATCCCACTAAGCAAAACGACACGCACGATCACGACAGAAGACGAGGAGAAAGCTCTTGACACGCTGCGACATCGCCAGGCTGAGTTACACACAGTCACGGAAGAGCGAGAGACAGTCAAAGGTGATTTTGTGAGCGTTGACATCCAAGGTTTTGTGGGAGGTCGACCAATTGAGGCCCTCACGCAAACGGGGGTTCTCATCCACCTCGGTTCCAAAAGTTCGTATATGGGTACGGAACTCGATCCTCAACTCATCGCACGGCGAAAAGGTGATGCTATTGATGTGACTGGTACCTATCCCAAAGACCCGTCACGTTCTGCCCTGAGCGGTAAACCTGTCACGCTCGCGATGCACATTCGCGAAGTGAAGACGGCAGTGTTACCTGAACTTGATGACGAATTCGCGACCGATTTGGGGATGACGTCATTGGAGGAACTCAAAAAGAAGGTGCGGGAAGGACTGGAGTCACAATTAGAACACGACACCGAAAAACTGTACAAGGATCAGCTCATGAAACACCTTGTCGACTCACACACCTTTGATGTTCCTCCGTCTCTCCTCCAAGAGGAGATGGCGCTCGCCGTGCAGCACCTGGAACACGATCATCAGCATGATCATGGGGACGCCGATGCGGCACACACACACCAACATGTGAATGAACCCGATCCTGAGCAACAGGAGAAGCTGCGAACATTGCAATCAAATATTCAGGAAACGGCCACGATGCAGGTCAAAGCACGATTGATTCTCGATGCGATTGCAAAAGAGCAAGGTTTGAAATTATCGGATGACGAAATCGATACCGAATACAAGCGCCTTGCCGAACAGATGAAGATTTCCCTCGCGGAGGTGAAACGGAAGGTCTACGCCGGAGGAGATCGTGGGGTCCAGCGTTTCAAAGCCCGGCTGCTGCATCAAAAAGCCATCCAGTATGTCTACGCCCACGCACACATTCAAGACTGAGCATGTTACGTAAGGAGCAACCCGAATGTTAATTCCGATGGTCATCGAACAGTCCAGTCGCGGAGAGCGCGCGTACGACATTTACTCACGGTTATTGAAGGACCGAATCATCTTCGTCGGTGAGCCGATTGATGATAACGTTTCGAATCTCGTCATTGCGCAATTATTGTTCTTGGAAGCCGAAGATCCAGAAAAAGATATCAGCATCTATATCAACTCTCCAGGAGGCATGGTCACCGCGGGCCTTGCGATTTATGACACCATGCAATATATCAAGTCTCCGATCTCGTCAATCTGTGTGGGACAGGCATCCAGTATGGGTGCCCTACTCCTGGCGGCAGGGACGAAGGGGAAGCGGTTTGCGTTGCCCAATGCGAGAATTATGATTCATCAACCCATGGGAGGCTTTCAGGGGCAGGCTACGGATATCGATATTCAGGCCAAAGAGATTTTAAAGATGCGTCAACGGCTGAACGAAATCCTTGTCCACCATACCGGGCAAACGATTGAAAAAATCCGAGCGGATACCGAGCGAGATTACTTCTTGAACGGAGAGGAATGTCGCGAGTACGGCCTGATTGATGAAGTCATTTCACGCATGGGTGACGCGCGCAAGAGCGAGTCGACATAGGGAGACCCATATGGCAAAAGCAGACAAAGGACAGGAGCAACTTCGATGCTCCTTTTGCGGCAAGGGTCGGGACGAAGTCCACAAGCTGATTGCCGGACCTGTGGTCTACATTTGCGACGAATGCGTCGATTTGTGCAACGATATCATCGCAGAGGAGTGTGAGGAAGAGCGAGAGGCGATTGCCGGACGGCTGGTCAAACCGGCAGAAATTCGAAAGATTCTCGACCAATATGTCATCGGGCAAGACCGAGCCAAGAAGATCCTCTCCGTTGCCGTTCACAACCACTACAAACGCGTCGCGGCGAGCACGATTGATGATGTAGAACTCCACAAAGGGAACATCCTCATTATCGGGCCAACCGGAACCGGAAAGACGTTACTCGCGCAGACCCTTGCGCGCATTCTTGATGTTCCCTTCACCATTACCGATGCCACGACACTGACTGAGGCCGGATACGTCGGGGACGATGTCGAAAACATCATTCTGAAACTCCTTCAGGCGGCGGATTATGATGTTGAGCGCGCAGAACGCGGCATCATCTACATTGACGAAATTGACAAAATCAGCCGCAAAAGCGACAGCCCATCGATTACGCGGGACGTATCTGGGGAAGGTGTCCAACAGGCATTGTTGAAGCTGATTGAGGGCACGGTAGCAAATGTTCCACCACAGGGAGGACGCAAGCACCCGCACCAGGAGTTTATTCAGGTGGATACGACAAATATACTATTCATTTGCGGCGGTGCATTTGTTGGGATCGACGACATCATTCGGCGACGTGTGAATCAGAAAACACTTGGGTTTGGCGCCAACGTCGTTGGGCCCAAGGACCAAACCACCGGAAATATATTACAGAAAATCCAACCAGAGGACTTACTCAATTATGGGCTCATTCCAGAATTCGTCGGCCGGCTTCCGGTCATCGCGACACTCGACTCGCTGGACGAAAAAGCCTTCATGCGAATTCTCCGTGAACCTCGCAATGCCCTGACCAAGCAATACGAAAAGCTATTCTCCTTTGAAAAAGTGAAGCTCAGGTTCACCGAGAGTGCGCTCTCGGCCATTGCAAAAAAGGGGTATTCTCGCAAAACCGGAGCACGAGGACTTCGATCGATTATGGAAGAGGCGCTGCTCAATCTGATGTACGATCTTCCATCGCGTAAGGACATCAAGGAATGCGTCATCACCGAAGAGACCATCTCGGGATCCGGACAGGCGGTTTTGATCCCACATCAGGACACCGACGTCAAATCAGCGTAACTCAACACAGGGGGTAACCACGCTCATGGAAATTCGGGTATTTAACAATAATGTCGAGAAGGCATTGAAAGTCGTGAAAAAGAAACTTGCCGGGGAGGGCCTCTTTCGGGAGCTCAAACGTCGGCGATTTTATGAAAAGCCAAGCATGCGGAAAAAGAAGAAGGAACGTGAAGCCAGCCGGCGTCGTTTGAAATGGTTGATGAAGCGACGGGCGAGTTGAGCAGACCTATGTCACGCGTTCCTGACCGGGAATTGGCCTCGCCACTCACGTTTAGAACGGTTCGTTTCTCATCGCGCAGTGATCATTTCCGAATCGTTGCCCACGCACGCTGATAGTCCTCAAAGGTATCAACTTCCATCCAGCCTTTGTAAATTTTGACACAGGCCACTTCAAGGCCGGCTCCGATAAGTTCTTGGACCATATCCGTGAAAGCCGCTTCGCGAAGCGTCGGTGATTCGTGAAAGGCCTTCCCTTGATACTGTTCGAGTGCCGCGTGGTATCCCTGCTTGAGGCATTCAGTCCCCTGCTCCGAAAACATAGCCATCCCAATAAATTCTCCATGCGCCTGATCATGATCCAACTGTTGGCCAATGTGTTCTACCATGGGAAAATCATCATCAGGAACGAAGCGGTACGCTGCGGTCGGGGCCGCCTTGAGCTTCACCAAGTCCGGATTCAGGTGCGGAGGCGCCAGGCCTTCGCGTTTATTGTCATACCAGGCGTGATCCACAACCAACGTCACGTCTGCAGGACTCCGTAAGAGTTTTTCCAGAATCACAGGTTCAAATACAATGTCCGAGTACATCACGATCACTTTTCCGGTCAGCTCCGGTTCTGCAGAGAACAGCGAGAACAGTTCACCGGTGTTTTCATAGTCATCATTGTCGTAATATCGTAAGTTTGGAATGGTGATGGTGTCCTTGAGGTAACCCCGAACCACCGCAATGCGCTTGATATTGCATTCGTTGAGGGCAGTAATTTGATGTTCGAGGATGGATTGCCCCTTGATATCAAGCAAGCACTTTGGCCGATCTTTGATCAAGGGCATAAGATTCTGGTCGAATCCAGCAGCCACGATGACTGCCGTAACATCCTCCGCACCAACGGGAAGAAAGTTTCGTTCATCGGACTCGAGCTGTGACACGCCCACGATCTGATAGACGTCTTTCAGCGGCACGATGCGGTCCGAAAGATGTGCGGCTGCCTGCCCCTTGCGGAGCACTTCGAGTGATTCACGCGATGTCTTGATAATCGCACGCAGGAGCTGGTTGGCGTAGATCACCAATTTAAACCCTGCCTTTTCGAGTTCTGACTCGGTAACGTCAGGAAAGATCGTTGGAACGATCACCAATGGTTTAACGATATTCCATGTCGATGCGAAGGCACGAAGCTCGTCAAATGTCGACGATTTAGAATGGACAAGAATGGCATCGGCCCCGGCTTCTGCGTAGGCATCAGCCCGCCGAAGAGCCTCGGCCATGCCCCACCCGGCAATGAGTGCTTCCGTACGTGCAATGACGACAAAATCGGATCCAGCCTGTGCGGCTTTCGCTGCACGGATCTTCCCAGCAAACTCCTCAACACTCACCAGTTCACGTTTGACGCCAGCATAGAAACTGCACCGTTTGGGGAAGACATTGTCCTCGATACAGAGTCCAGCGATACCAGCCTTTTCAAAATCAGCAACCGTTCGCATCACGTTGATGGCATTACCATACCCCGTGTCACCATCCACGATGACCGGGATATTTGCAGCCTCGGCAAGGTTTTTGGAGACATCAAGGGTCTCCGTCATAGTCAGGCCGCTGGCATCTGGGACACATTTTTGGGCAGCGGAAATCCCGAACCCCCCAGCCCAGATGGCGTCGAAACCCGCTTCCTCAATGAGTTTGGCGCTGAGGGCATCGTGAGACCCAACCGCAGCAAGAAGCCCGGGTTCATGCAGCTTCTCTCGAAGTGAAGGACGATGACGCATGGGTGAGACTATAGGAATGCAGATGCAATGGTGTCAACATGAAGGCATCGTATAGGGACCGCATGAAAGGCGTGTCAACACCGTATTGCATATCCTTTGTGGGAGTTATGGCGGACCATCATGCCCTTTTGTTCACAGCCTCCTCAACAGAAAATGCGTAAATTTCCACAGGACAACGATTTGTTATCAACAGGAAAACCACAGTATCTAGTATTTAATTAAAAAAAGTATTGGCTATTTAGTGGTTTTTCGTTTATCCTGAATCCTTCTGATTTGCATGGTTTTCTTCAGTAACGTCTGAGAAATCTATTGCGGTAGTGGAGGGTACATATGAGGATCCAAAGGCGGTTTACGCAAGAGGGAGCCAGCCCTTACAAAGACATTCAATTTACCAAGCGCTCCTCAGAAATCCGAAATCCAGACGGTTCCGTCGTCTTTCATATGGACCAGCTGGATATACCCGCAGACTGGTCCCAGCTTGCGGTTGATATCCTCGCGCAAAAATACTTACGTAAAGCCGGCGTTCCCCAGACGCATGCAAATGGGAAAACGAAGAAGGAGTCGAACGGGAAACCTGTGTTGGGGGGTGAACATGATGCCCGTCAGGTGTTCCATCGGCTTGCGGGGTGTTGGACCCAGTGGGGAAAGGAGGGAGGGTACTTTCAGACCGACCAGGATGCCAGCGCCTTTTACGACGAAGTCTGTTTCATGCTGGCGACCCAGATGGCTGCACCAAACTCGCCGCAGTGGTTTAACACCGGCCTTAACTATGCCTATGACCTCGTGGGCCCGTCTCAGGGGCATTTTTATACGGATCCGAAAACCGGCAAGGTTCGCAAGACAGAGAACGCCTACGAGCGTCCCCAAGTACACGCTTGCTTCATTCAGTCGATCAACGATGATCTGGTCAACGACGGCGGGATCATGGATTTATGGGTTCGAGAAGCTCGTCTGTTCAAATACGGATCGGGCGCGGGAACCAATTTCTCAAATCTTCGAGGGAGTGGGGAACGGTTGTCTGGAGGCGGGAAATCATCTGGACTCTTGTCGTTCCTAAAAATTGGCGATCGCGCCGCGGGGGCCATCAAATCCGGTGGGACCACCCGACGCGCCGCGAAGATGGTGTGTTTGGATCTTGACCATCCTGATGTTGAGGAGTTTATCGACTGGAAGGTCATCGAAGAACAAAAAGTTGCGGCGATGGTCACCGGCTCGAAGATCTGCGCGCGCATGCTCAACGAAGTGTTACAGGCATGCTACGTCAAAAACGGGAACGGCCATCCGCAAGTCCAAACAGATGTGAAGAAAAATCAGGTTCTCAGACACGCGGTGCACGCGGCACGTCGAGAGTATGTCCCCGACGCCTATATCCAACGCATGTTCGCCTATGCGCGAGAAGGATTTACCCATTTTGTGTTTCATGAATATGACACCAATTGGGACAGCAAAGCGTACCAGACCGTCGCAGGGCAAAATTCAAACAACAGTATCCGCGTGCCCAATGAATTTTTCCAAGAGCTTGAAAAGGATGGCGATTGGGCGTTGCGACAGCGGACCGATGGTGCAGTGGCAAAAACCGTCAAGGCACGAGAACTGTGGGATCGCATTTCATGGGCCGCGTGGATCTGCGCGGATCCGGGTATTCAATACGACACGACGATCAATGACTGGCATACCTGTCCGGAGGATGGGCGTATCAACGCGTCGAATCCCTGTTCAGAATATATGTTTCTTGATGACACCGCGTGTAACCTCGCATCATTGAACCTTGGAAAATTCGTGAACACCGACGGGTCGTTTGATCTCGATGGTTTCAAGCACGCCGTTCGGATTTGGACCATCGTGCTTGAGATTAGTGTGCTCATGGCATCGTTTCCAAGCCGGACCATTGCCGAGAAGAGCTATGTGTTTCGTACCCTGGGTTTGGGATATGCCAATCTCGGGTCGATGTTGATGCGCCAGGGCATTCCGTATGATTCGGTTGAATCGCTTGCGATATGTAGCGGGATTACAGCGATCCTGACAGGCGAATCGTATGCCACGTCAGCGGAAATGGCCGCGGAGCTTGGCCCCTTCGCCGGCTTCGAGAAAAATAGAGAACACATGTTACGAGTGATGCGTAACCATCGTCGTGCCGCCCATGATGCCGCGCCTGAGGAATACGAGAACCTTGGAATTGCGCCCAAAGGCATCGATGTCGCCCATTGCCCTCCGGAGTTATTAGTGGGCGCGCGCGACGCGTGGGACCGTGCGATGGAACTGGGAGAGACGCATGGGTATCGCAATGCGCAGACAACCTGTATCGCACCGACCGGAACAATCGGTTTGGTGATGGACTGTGATACCACCGGGATCGAGCCGGATTTCGCGCTCGTAAAGTTCAAGAAACTTGCGGGAGGAGGATACTTTAAAATCATCAATCAGAGTCTGCCTCCAGCATTGACCAAACTCGGGTACTCGGAGATCGAAGTCCAAGAGATTGTCGCCTATGCGACCGGGCGCAGGACGCTCAAGGGCGCTCCTGAAATCAATCATGAGACGCTCCGGGAGAAAGGGTTTGACAACGCCGCCATTGACCGCCTCGAAGCCTCGTTGGAACAGGCATTCGACATTTCGTTTGTGCTGAATCCTTTGACGCTTGGCGAGGAGTTTTGCCGAGAAAACCTTGGGATTGCCAGCGAACACATCGGAACGCCCAGCTTCAATCTGCTGAAAGTGATCGGATTTACCCGGGCCCAGATTGATGCCGCAAATGACTATTGCTGCGGCACCATGACCGTCGAAGGGGCTCCTCATCTCAAGCCAGAACACCTAGCGGTCTTTGACTGTGCCAACAAATGTGGACGCGTTGGGAAGCGGTTCCTGGCGGTCACGGCCCATATTCAGATGATGGCAGCGGCGCAACCCTTCATCAGTGGAGCAATCAGCAAAACGATTAATTTACCCGCTGAAGCCACAGTTGAGGATGTGATGGCCTCATACATTCTCGGATGGCGGAGCATGCTCAAAGCGGTCGCACTCTATCGCGACGGATCGAAGCTGAGCCAGCCGCTGAGTGCGTCGATCGATGTGGGCGATGTCGAAGAAACTGCTGCTGAGCCGGTGGTAGCGCCGGCTACCGCATCGGTGGTGGAAGAACTCAGCCAGCGAATCCTGGTGAGGTACTTGGCAAAGCGACGGCCATTGCCCGGACGAAGATTGGGCTACACCCAGAAAGCGGTGATCGGGGGACACAAACTGTATCTTCGAACCGGTGAGTATGAGGACGGCACCATAGGTGAGATATTCCTCGATATGCATAAAGAAGGGGCCGCGTTCAGAAGCCTGATGAATTGTTTTGCCATTGCGGTGTCACTGGGACTCCAGCACGGTGTACCACTGGAACGTTTTGTCGACGCCTTCGTGTTCACACGGTTTGAGCCCAATGGACCGGTGGGAATGAACGACCGCATTAAAATGAGTACGTCGATTATCGATTACATCTTCCGTGAATTGGCAATTACCTATCTTGGACGGGACGACCTCGCGCAAGTGGTTGAAGAGGATCTCCGAGGGGATTCCGTAAAGAAAGATCCGGAATGTCTCGATGAAGTCTCCCCAGATGAACATGAACTTGCTGATGCGGCTATCAGCACAGATCTCTTTCCAGCACGGAGACGATCAGGCAATGGGAACGAAAACGGTCATGGCAACAACGGCAATGGTGATGTACACCAGGTGTTGGAGGTTGTGCAGAAGACCGTGACGGCCACCGAGCTGCGAGTGGCACGCATGAAAGGATACGAAGGCGACCCTTGCCCTAACTGTCGACTCTTTAGATTGGTCAGAACCGGAACCTGCCTGCGATGTGACAATTGCTACGAAGCAAGCGCGGGGTGTTCGTAAAAACAGCGTTCTAGGCTGTCAGAAATACGAAGGCTGGGTTGGCATGTACTACTGCCCAGCGACTGTGCTCAGTCTCTGTACTTCTTCATCCGTTAGCTTAAACATCCCTGCAGGAATGCTTTCCGCAAGCTGGTCAAGGGTATTGGCACCGATGATTGGCGAGGTGATGGCTGGATTGCTCAGCAGCCAGGCGAGGGCAACGGTTGCCGGCGGGACATGACGATCCGTTGCAACTGCAAGAACCTCATTGAGAATCTCGAACCCGCGGGGGTTCAGAAACTTCTTCTTCACCGTCTCGATTCGTATTGAATCCGGAAGGGTTTCTCCCTGCTTGTACTTTCCCGTCAGGAATCCCATTGCCAATGGAGAATACGGCATGATCCCAATCTGTTCTTTCTGGCACAACTCGAGAAGGTCAGGGCCACATTCCGAGTTGTCTGCAAGATTGTAATACGGCTGAAGGCTTTCGAGCCGTATGACGCCCTCGTTACGGCTTGCTGAGAGTGCCTGTTTGAGATCTTTGGCGGCATAATTCGAGCATCCGGCGCATCTGACCTTTCCTTGTGTGACCAGGGTATCCATCGCGCCGAGAGTTTCTTCATGAGCGATTGCGGGGTCAGTATCGTGAGTCTGATAGAGATCAATATAGTCAGTCTTGAGGCGGGCGAGGCTTCCGTCAACGGCTTTCAGGATATGGGCACGGCTGAGACCATCACCATCCGGTCCGTCCCACATGCGGGCGTGAACCTTGGTAGCCAATATAATATTATTTCGATTTCCTCGCCTTTCCAGCCAACGCCCGATGATCTCCTCGGACTTTCCTGCATAGCTGTCGGGTGACCACCTGCTGTAGACATTCGCCGTATCGATAAAATTCCCTCCCGCGTCCACAAATGCGTCGAGAATCGCATGCGACGTATTTTCATCAGCCGTCCACCCGAATTGCATGGTTCCTAAACACAAGATGGAAACCTTGAGGTCGGTTTTCCCTAAAACTCGATATTCCACGATGTACTCCCTTCCGCGTACCCTGGCTGGACCTTAACACAGCACTCCGTCAGCCTCAATCCTGGACGAACCGCAACATACCATCAACAGACAATAGGCTTGCTGTTGTCACTATGGCCGAGCATATACTTTTCTATCACTGCGATGGGCCTTGTATGCAAAGCGATGACGAAAGGAGAGCAACGATGAAGAAGTTCAAGGTAATGATTCTCACAATAGGATTGGTGTTTGCATTTTCTGCTTCACAGGCCTGGGCTGATCATGTGGCCTTTGCCAGCGCGACCGGAAGCCAGGAAGTAACAAATCCGGTCGGCGGGATCGAGACAGATGGAACCTGTCAGCTTTATCTCGAACTGGTTCCCATGACCGAGGTGAAATATAAACTGCAGTGCTTTAACATTGCGGGGGTCACCCAGGCCCATATTCATGCCGGCAACGCGCAGGAAAACGGGGGTGTCGTCACGTTCTTGTTTGGTCCGACTGACGCGACCGGTGAAATTAATGGCACCATCAGCGAAGGCACGATTGAAGGGGCTGATCTCATCATGGAGGGGTTGCAACTCGGCGACTTTATGAACCTTATACGGTCTGACTTCACCTATTTGAATGTCCATACTGCTGCAAACGGGCCTAGGGAAGTGCGTGGGCAAATCTCGCTCGTCGATGCGATTGGGGTTTAAGTAGTCAGAGGCGAACGTCGAATGTATCGATGGCCGTGGGGCATTTGCCCCACGGCCATTCTTGTCACTGAAAAACTTTTGCCCCTTGACCTGCTGCCGCGCTTGAGTTACATCTGACGGCCACGAGGGGGCGCCTGTAGCTCAGTAGGATAGAGCATCGGACTTCTAATCCGGTTGTCGCAGGTTCGATTCCTGCCAGGCGCGCCACCGCAAAGTCTCACTGGTGCTGTATTGCCGTCGCGAGAGCTTCATTCACCTCGCCCAGTTTCTGGCTTAAATCAACGAGGGAGCTGGTCGAACCATATCCAGTTTCGCCAGATACCTCGCGAGTTGGTAGGCGATCGCGGTATTGGATTGCAGGAAATCGCTTCCGCGCTCAATGACTGCTACGCGACAGGCGGTGCAGGCGTGACAGTAGCCGTGTGCGGGATGTCCAGCAAGATCGCCATCTCGCCGAACATGGCGCCCGGTTCAGAGACGGTCGATACCGAGAAATCCACTTTTAAGACTTCGGCTTCACCCTCAATAAGAATATACGGGAGTCCTGTGTTTTCCCCTTCACCGAGCAATACATCGCCAGGAAGGAACTCCGTTTCCGGGAACCCTTCGCAAAAGCTGAGAATCGTAGCCATAACCATCCCTCCACGAGTAAACACAAATTTATGGATATGGAAAGAGTACTCTAAACTGGAAAGGGGTTAAACGACACGCGCACCCTACGACTGATTTATTCTTGAAACACCATCCGCCATGCTTCTGGCGAGTGACCATTCCGTGTGAGGTTTCATCCTCGCTGTGTTATAACGTGTCAAAACGCGGATGCATACGTTGACTCCTAACTTCCACACGCTACCATGGCTCGCACGCTGATTTCGTCACAAGATCGTCTGATCGTCGCTCTTGATGTGACGAAGAAGGACGAGGCATTTCAGCTCATTGAGACACTTGATGGGCTGGTCTCGTTCTACAAGGTTGGCTGGGCCTTATTTCTGGCGGAGGGTCCCGCAGTGGTGTCTGAGATCATGCAGCGTGGGCATAGAGTGTTCCTCGACCTCAAGATCCCGGACGATATCCCAGACCAAATCAAACGGACAGTCGCCTATGCGGCTAACACGGGCGTTCGCTTCGTAACGATGAATGCAACGGGAACGACCCTGCAGGTTGCGAAGGAGGCAAAGGGGGACTCACGTTTACAACTCCTTTCCGTCACGGTTCTCACCAGCCTCAATGAACAGGACCTGCGAGCACTCGATATGATAGGTCCCGACAGACCACAACACACACTTGACGATTTTATCGTGTGGAAAGCGAAATATAGTCTTGACTATGGAAGCGATGGCTTGATTTGCTCGGGTGATAGTGTGGCGATGTTGCGCGAGCAGGTGGGAGACGATCCCATCATCGTGTGTCCAGGGATTCGTCCACTAGGCGTCGATCACGATGATCAAAAACGCATTGCAACTCCGGCTGAGGCCGTCACAAACGGAGCGGACTATCTGGTCGTTGGGCGACCCATCAGAAACGCTCACGATCCCAGGGCTATAGCCGAACGCATTCTCGAAGACATTGACTGTGCACGTCAGTGAGCCTCCCACTACCTTCAACCTAAACCCCTCAGTCGAATGATTATTGGCATCCCCAAAGAGCGAAAAATTGATGAATATCGTGTCGGGATCACTCCCGAAGGGGTAGGCATGCTCGTCGGCGATGGCCATCACGTGCTCGTTGAACAGTCTGCTGGTGACGGCAGCGGGATGTTCGACCATCAGTACGTTACGGCAGGCGCGTCCATCGTGCCGTCCGAAAAACAGTTGTTTGAACAGGCGGAAATGGTGGTGAAGGTGAAAGAGCCGACGCTTGCGGAATCGATACTGTCGCGCAAGCGCACTTGGCAAGGGGCTTATACCCTTAGCAGGATGGTGATAGCGGCATACCGGACTGAATGAGGAGATTCCTGACCTTCTGGATAATGGGGAAGATTTCTTGATTCCAATCAGCCCCTTGAAGATCGAACGCTCGTTGTTCGTGTTCGACGATCCAGCGATCTTCAGCAAAAATCCCCTCCGTAAACCAGATAATGAATGGCCAAAGAAGGTGAATGAGTCCGGGGATCGAGGGCTTACGAATCATCATCAGTCCGAAGGTGTGGTTGACCCGTTGCTCGCGGTCAACGGGGACATACACGTTCCAAAGATCCAAGGCTGGATGCTCGCTTCCCGCGGTCCAGAATTTGAGGGTTTGGTAAGGATAGTCGGTGCGGATGGTCATCAAATCGCGTTCGCGAGCTTCGGTAGGTTTCGGGCGCGAGCCTAGTATGAGCTTTTCTCCAAGGTGCTGCATGCCACCAGTACGGGCGAAGGTGTAATCCGCCTCCACCCACCCCTCGCCCTCGCGAAGATCAAGAAAGACCGTCCTGATTTTCCCCATGAGTCGGCGATGCAGAAATTGGTGATTCATGTCCATGAGATTCTCGTGCATAAACGAGTAGTGGCAACGGACTTGGCGATTTAAGTATCGGGTCTTGTAATTGGAATCGTGTTGTGTTGCGACATTCGGAAACGGCGTCGTGTCGATGTTGCTAGGGTCCCCAGGAAACACGAAGATGAACCCGTAGGCTTCGCGACAGGGATAGCTTCGCACGCCGTTGGGCATTGGTTCGCCTTTACCCAGGTAGGGAACACCAATACATCGACCCGTTTTGTCATAGGTCCAAGAGTGGTAACAACACTGGAGATTTTCTCCACAGACGACTCCCTCGTGCAACGGAACTTGTCGATGTGCGCACCGATCTTCAAGCGCGTACACCGCGCCGCTCTCTGTCCGTACCAGAACAATAGGTTCGCCGGCGAAAGAGACACCGAGGGCCTTCCCTTTTTTTAAGGCATGCGATTGGGTGAGCGGGTACCAGTAATCGGGATGACTCCCGGTTTTTCGAAGATCCCGCAAGCCGTTCACTGACATGGCCCGCGTTTCTGGCATTGTGAGCACTGAGGGTTGTTGCATCGTGATTTGATCATGGAGCCGTTGGATTTTCTTGTCAAGAGAGAGTGTCAATTTTCTATCGTTGACACTTAAAAATGGGAGGCGTAGTCTGAAAATTAGCAAGGGTCATGACCGAATAGTCACAAGGCCGACGGACAGTGTGCACCTGTCTCGGACGCCATGGGATTTGAAGGAAGGGGGTCTGATTGGATAGCGAACTTAGTCCACCAGGCTATGTAAGCCCGCCTGCGGTTCAGATGATGTCTTTGCCGTGCTTGGGCGTGAGTGCTTTATCGCACTGCCTCCCCTCGACCTGGATGACAGTGGGTGCCTGAAGCACCCGATCAATGGGTATGAGCGATACGGGTCAGATGCAGGTGCCTTCGCGAAGAAGGCTGAAAAAGGGGTATTCGGCGGTGCGGTTGACGAAGAGCAACGGGTCCAGCACCTGCTGACAGGTGGGATGTAGCCAAAGTTAAATATCAGATACTGGCATCCTAAGTGCCATCATTCGGGCCATCTTCGAAAAGGAAGGTGGCCCGTTTGTTTTTCAGATTGCCACTGCGGAAATCAGCAATGCGGGAACTGTGCTACAGCGCGACGCCGACTTTTTCGAGTGCCGCCTTGGGGGACATGATATTGCGTTTGAGGCCGAGCGATTTCGAATCCAGACCCATCGCTAAGCCGAGCAGTTGTGGGAAGTGCAGGATTGGCATGTCAATGGTCGTATTGTGTCGGCTCGCCGCGGTGTGTTGGAGGCCATCGAGGTTGAGGTGACACAACGGACAAGGTGTGACCATCACGTCGGCACCCAAGGTTTTGGCATCGGTGGTGTGCTTGTGCACCATCGCCATCGAATTCGGTTCGTTAATGGTGAGAATCGGTAACCCACAGCACCGATCCTTCCCTGCAAAGTCAACGACTTCCGCGCCGGTGGCCGCGATGACTTGTTCGAGGGATGTTTGACGTTCCGGGTGCTCATCGAACCCTAACGCCTCAGAAGGGCGTTGCAGGTAGCAACCATAAAATGGGGCCGCACGGAGGGTTTTCAACGGCTTCACGATCTTATCCTTCCATGCCTTTTCTTCAAGGTCCTCAAGCAACACCCAGAGAAAATGTTTTACCACAGTAGTGCCTTTGTATTTGAGGCCTTCCGGAGCCAACATCTTGTTGATTTCAGCGAGATAATCAGGATCATCGTTAAGCCGCTTATTGGCTTGAGCGAATACACCCTGACAGGTGCTGCAAATCGTCATGATGGGAAGGCCCTTGTGTTCGGCCATCGCCAGGGTCCTGGCATTGAGCGTGTCACCTAAAAGCTGGTCTTTTTCCTGTAGGCAGCCCGCACCGGTACAGGCAGCTTCGGTCAGTTCCTCAAGGGTGATCCCTAATTTTGGATAGACGGCCATCACGGACTGATACAATTCCGGACAGGCTCCCTTCGATACGCAACCTGGGTAAAAGGCGTATTTCATTTCATCTTCTCCGTAGTATCAACAATGCGTCGTATGTTGTGCATCCCAGGAAGGGGCTTGTGAAATGGGCCGGGTTTCGGGAGCTTCCCATGCAGCAGCGAGCGAATGGCGACGGGCAGTAACCCCATAAATCGTGAGATGTTAAATAGGCCCAACGTTTTTATCGTCAACATCACCTCGTCGAGGATGCCCTTGTCTCGTACCACTTCAATGAAGCCCATGGAATGGCGGGCGCCATAGGTATCCGTGAGACCAGAATTCATTCCTTTCGAGCGCAAGGCCATGATTCGATCCATCGGTGCGACGCCTTTGGGACAGACCTCAACACAGACCATACATCGAGTACAGTCCCACATCCCGGTCGGTTCATCCAGGTCACGCAAACGCTGGTTGGTGGCAGCGTCTCGAGGATCGGCCACAAAACGGTAGGCTTTGGCCAAGGCTGCGGGTCCGACAAACGTCGGGTCAACCTCTAGTGCCGTACAGTCCGAGACACATACCCCACACATAATGCATCCCATAACCGGGTTGAGATGCGTCATCGCATCAGGTGGGGCCAGGTATTCTGCTGTTGGTGCGTCCCCTGTCGTTTGCAACCAGGGAGTGACTTGTCGGATCTTCTCCCAGAACGGCCGCATGTCCGTCACAAGATCCTTGACTACGGCCATGTTCCCCATCGGCTCGACGGTAATTGTTCCGTTGCTCCCACGGAGACTATTGATCTTGGTTTTGCATGCGAGGGTGCCCTGACCGTTGACCCTCAGACCGCATGAGCCGCAGATGGCACCACGGCAGGAACAGCGCACCGCAAGGGATTCATCGATTGACTCGCGGATCGTAATGAGCGCGTCAAGCACACTGCTCGATTCCTCGACCTCCACCTTGAATTCCTGATGGTAGGCCTGAGGATTCTTGGATTCCGGATCGAAGCGCTTAATTCGTATGGTTTTTTCCATCAATATACCCGCGGCTTTGGTTCCCACTGCGTCATGCGAACCGCGAGGGTCTCTATCTTCGGGTCCGCGCCAGGCTGTTGGTAGGTTAAGATGTGCTTCAACCAGTTCTCATCATCTCGTTCAGGAAAATCGAGTCGAACGTGCGCACCCCGGCTTTCTTTCCGGAAGAGGGCGCCGACAATAATGGCCTCTGCGCAATCGAGCATGAAGCCAAGCTCCATGGCGTTAATCAAGGTCGTGTTGAAGATACGTCCCTTGTTGCGAACCGGCACCTCTTTCCAGCGTTCGCGCAGCGATCGGATTTTCGTCAGTGCAGTCTCCATTCCCTTTTGGTCACGGTAGACCGCCAGGTGCTCATTCATCATCGTTCCCATTTCAAGCCGAATCGCGGCAACGGAATCCTTGTTGTCCTTGCGACTCAGCAGGGATTTTATCATATTGTCATCTTTGGAAATGATGGACGAGGGAATGTCTTTGGACGGAGTGCCCTTGGCAAATGCCGACGCGGCGAGACCCGAGCGTTTTCCGTACACCACAGTGTCCAACAGTGAATTCGCGCCGAGGCGATTTCCTCCGTGCACGCTCACACAGGCAGCCTCGCCGGCAGCGAAGAGGCCTCGAACGCCTCCCCAGCCACCACCACCAATATCCCAGCAACGTCCGTTGTTATCCGTCTTCACTCCACCCATTTGATAGTGCATCCCGGGCCGAATTGGGAGGGGTTCTTTAGTCATATCGACGTTGGAGAAGGTATGCGCTTCTTCCCATACCTGGCTCAGGCGTTCTTTAATGAATTTCTCACCGAGATGCCGGCAGTCCAGATGGACGCAGCCGTTAATGCCTCGGCCTTCATTAATCTCCGTTTGTTCGGACCGTGACACCACGTCACGGGATGCCAATTCCAACATGTTTGGCGCGTATTTCTCCATAAACCGTTCACCCTTGGAATTATAGAGGTGCCCGCCCTCGCCACGAACCGCTTCGCTGATCAACAGGCCATTGGCTTTCAGGGTTGTGGGATGGTACTGCACCATTTCCATATCCATGAGCGGCGCGCCGGCTTGGTACGCGAGTCCCATCCCGTCGCCGGTACAGATCAGTGCATTGGTCGACGGCTCATACACGCGTCCCAGCCCACCTGCGGCGATAATCACCGATTTTGCCTGGATAAATTGCACGTTACCGGTTTCCATTTCCATGGCAACGACGCCGTAGCACTGGCCGTCTTCGATGACCAGGGAGGTCACAAACCATTCATTATATGTAGGAATGTTGGTCTTGAGGATTTGCTCAAATAAGACGTGAAGAATCGCCTGGCCGGTAAAATCTGAAACAAAGAACGTTCGAGCTTTTTTCTGTCCGCCGAATCGCCGCGTGCCAAGGCGGCCGTCATCATTGCGGCTAAAGATCACCCCCATATTTTCGAGCGCGATAATCTCCGGACCGGCATCCTGCGAGAGGATCGTAATCGAATCCTGATCTCCCAGATAATCGCTGCCTTTGACTGTCTCGAAGGCATGTTCTTCCCAGGCATCTCCACGGTCCGTGAGAGCGGCGTTAATTCCCCCCTGAGCGGCGTTTGAGTGGCTTCGAACGGGGTACACCTTGGTGATCAAGGCCACATTGGCGCCTTCGGCGTTTGCCTCATAGGCGGCACGCATTCCTGCTAATCCAGCTCCGACAATCAGGACATCATGCTGCATAGTTCACACTCGATCATTCTTTAAAAATTCGCAACTGAAAAGTGAAGGAAAAAGGGCTCTGGACAACCTGGGCACTATATAAACGAGACGAGACGATGTCAACGATTGATGGCATGGCAAATGGCCCATCCGATGGTCTGGAAATGGCGATTACTGTAGAAGCGGGTTTCGAATCTCTTTACCGATACGATCCCATCGAACATGGGCTGGCGGGTCATGATCCCAGGACCAGTAGATGGATGTTACTTTACCCTTGACCTGCTCACGCGTGACGGATCCATAGAAGCGGCTATCGAGACTCTGATCTCGGTTATCGCCTAGGATAAAGTACGAATCTTGAGAAACGGTGATCGGGCCCAACGTGTCTCGCGAGTGCTGATCTGCTGGAAATATTCTGGTATCTGTATGTTGCACATAGGGCTCATTCAGTTCGATTGCATTCACGTAGAGCGCTTTCTCTCGAATTTCAATGCGATCGCCCGGCTCCCCAATTACCCGCATGATAAAGTCTATACTTTCATCTTCTGGATATAGAAACACGATACGTCACCGCGCTTTGGGTCGCAGGGATCACATTTTGCTGTAAGCACGCGGTCTCCGACGGCCAACGTCGGCGCCATTGACTTCGCCAACATTCGATACGCTTGAACGACTGTCGTCTTGAGCGTGGCTGACGCAACATTCCCTGTCACTACGACAATCACAATGCAGAGGAGATAGAAATACCACTTGTTATAAAAATTGGTTTGATAGCTGTCTTTTAGTCGTCTGGCGGTGGTGCCAGCTTCAAAGATAATATAGCCGTAGATGAGCAAAGAAGGGATGACAAGAGCGGCAATCGTCCACATGTTTACTGGAAGTAAACCCAGTATGCCGATTAGCAAGCCTGCAATCACGGGGAGCAGAGACAGGCCATAAAGCAGTGCTGCTTTCTTCAACTGCCCGTTGTAGATCTGTCCCACCCCAGGCGCTATTCCGCTTAAGAGACCAGCGGCCCACCATTTCCTTCTCTTGATTGCCATGTCGGGAATTTAGACTAAAAATCTAGGTTCCAGTACGCGGGGCTCGTATCGCGAATTTGTCTGGCTAGCTTCAGACTGATCGTCAATGGCACATCCGGTTCCTTGGCAAAATTCAGCCGAACTTTCTTGATGACCAGAGACTCCAATTCGTGTGCCGTAATATCCGTCCAAGGGACCAACAACGGTGGATGGCCGACTCTGAACAGAAAGAGTATCGAGATACCAAGCCCTTCTCTCCCTATCGAGAACTTCAGACAACCGGGATACGCTGCCATGCGTCTCATGGACGCACTTTCGAATCTCCATTTCGCCGCGGCTTTCGAGGGGGTCCCTCTGTACCGGTCGGTTAATTGCCACCACCCGCCCCACAGAGAAAGGGCGAAACACATCAGGATCCATAGGGTTGTGAAGGCGATCAGAAACTGCATCGCTTGCCCGGCATCAAGTGCGCTTTCCATAGGTATAACGAAGCGATTATTCAAACAAGAAGCTTTTTATGTGCCATCGTTTTCCATCGACAGGGAATTTGATACTTAGAAGAGTGCCACGTAGTGAAGCATCTCGCGTTTGCTCGGGGAGTGATTCTTGCCGACCCATCAGCGTCCCCTGCAAGGTTTTGGAATGAAATCGAATGCGCTCGTGATTTTTGCTAGCTTTTGGCATTGTTGCAGCTAGTTCTGAATCTACGTCGTTGTTCACGCCTGAGAACATGGCGTGGAAGGACACGCGATGTTCTGCGGCGACATCCATGCGCACAGAGGGATGTTTGGGCGGTCCGTCAATGGGCGCGTACACGCTCACCCGATCCGTTCTGATCATCAGCTCAAGAAACACCTTGGTGTCGGGACCGAGTGGCTCGGTGCGCTTGATGTCATGGGTGATGGTGTGTTCATAGTCCTTGGTCTGGATCTGGAACGTCCCATCGGCACGGCAGGTGATGTGGTCAACGAGAGCATCGATTTTCTTCGCCTGGCCTATTTCATGTGCCAGGGGGCCGAAGTCGGCTGCCCCAATTTCGCGCTCTGGCCACATATAACGCAGGATTGGCTGATCCCCAGTCAGCCCGTACAACCCGAGGATCAATTCGTTGGTGCGATTATTTTGAAGCCATGCCAGTCGACGGTACACCGTACGATTGGTGCGCAGATACACCCGTGTGGACTTCGGTCTCGGCATAGGCAGAATCAGAACGTATGTATGAGGCCCGGGTGAAGCTGCCAACCCACCGGCCCGAACTACTTCTTCACCTCCCAGATCGAATCCATAAAGTAGTGGTTTGCATCAAACAGGTGCTTCACAACTTCATATCCGCTATGCGCGGCTAGAGTTTCAATTTCATGCTGTGTGTACTTGTAGGAGTGCTCAGTTTGCATTGCTTCCCACGCAGCGAAGTAAAACTCACTATCCAATGCTTCAATGGACACCACCTGCTCTCGGGTACTAAAAATGTAGCTCTCGACCGCATGTGTTCTCGGGTTGTATTGTCCCTGCTGAACATAGTGACGCTTGATAAAGTCCGCTCCGAGCCGGTCATTGATAACATCCAGCAAATGGAGGTTGAATGTTTCGAACACTCCGGTGGGGTCGTTGTAAGCGGCATAGAGAATCTTTGGGTGTTTCATGAGATCGAACCCGATCATTACGTAATCTCCACTGTTCAAAGCTTCGTTGAGTTTTCGCAGAAACTGCTCAGCCTCGGCTATCTTCATATTCCCGATGGTCGAACCGAGGAACAGCACGATGTTCCGTTGGTTTTCGTTTCCACCGATCGCGGCGAGACCATCAAAGTAATCTGCAGCCAAGCCTCTGACCGACATCTCACTGCCTGAAAACGTCGACTCCAAAAAGCTCACGAGATTCTTGATTGCGCCCTCGGATATGTCGATCGGAATATAGTCGAATTTCAGCCGGCTCTGGATAAAGTGTTCAAGAAGAACCATGGTTTTTCGGCCATCTCCGGCGCCCAACTCGACGACCGTGAACGACCCTTTCGAAACGAGGTCGGTGACTGTCTGTGTGTGGCTGCGAAATATCTCGAATTCGCATTGCGCGGGATGATATCCCTCAAGCTTCGTAATCTCGGTGAAGATCTCGCTGCCGCGATCATCGAATATCAACCATGATGGCAAGCATTTCGGTTGTCTCGATAATCCTTCAAGAACAGCTTGAGCGAACTGGTCGTCGGATGCTGCTGTTCCCGACCGCAAATTGTGATATTCGAATGACATTACTCTCCTATTTCTGACTTAAACCCCGCGGTGTTTGATCGGCATGGATTAGCTTGCTAGAATGCCGACCGAGACATCCTTTATACATCCTTTTTATAAATTAATCGTCCCTGGTGAACATGTTGTCTTCCCAAGCCCTCGCCGATATCGATTATCGCGAAGCCGAAGAGGCGTTTACGCACCTCCTTCAGCATGTTGATCTCGATCGGTATATTTCCGACACGCCCGAGTGTGTGGAGCCGTTTGAGCATGTTCTGGGTCTGGGGATGCTGGATGCCTACGAAGAACAACCCGTGTCGTCCGATGCACATCTCTTCCTTCAACGAGTTCTGTATCGAATCAACCGATTAAAACTGTTCTGGTATGACGATCTTGAGAATTACGCCAATGAGAATTCAGCGTTTCTCTTTGCCGTGAGGACTAAAATCGATTCCGCATGGCAGAAGTGGGAAGCCCGGGCAACGGATATCAGCTCGTTGAATCACGTCAATGTCGAGACGGCACTGCGGGAACGTACCGCCGAAGACCTAGATCCCGAACCATCGCCGACTGGCCTGTTCTTTCGCAACGAGATGTCGCCTGTCGGATACCGTCGCTTATTGGAGATTGCCTCTCTGGATGGTTTGGTGGAAGCCAGCCAATTGTCGCGGGTTATTGGGGGAGTGGGAAATGAAGTTCAGGCCATGCTCACCAAAATTCTGTTTGAAGAATACGGGGGCGGCAAACTGGCCAGAAAACATTCATCCTTCTTTACGGCGATGTTGAGCGAATTCGGACTGAACACGAAACCGGAGGCATACTTTGAGATCGTTCCGTGGGAAGTATTGGCCAACATCAATCACAGCTTCACGGTTTGCGAACGCAAACGAAACTTCCTTCGCTATATTGGCAGCCTCCTCTATTTTGAGATTTCAGTTCCCGCGGCATTCCAGAACTACAAGAAGGCGGGAGAACGTCTCGGCTTCAGCCAAGAAGCCATAGGCTATTGGGACGTGCACATCAAAGAAGACCTCCGGCATGGTCAATGGATGCTACACGAGGTTGCCCTGCCACTCATCGACCGCTACGAAGATTCGGCGTGGGAAATTGTATGGGGCTATGACCAGCAGCGATCCTTCAGCACCCGCGCCAGCCAGGCTATTGCCAGATCAGTCCGGCAAGCGGAAAACGCGTAACGCTTCGAAGATCATTACCCCCCAAACGGCAGGGTCAGTGATTGGGTCGTGGTGACGATGTTCAGATGGCTGAATATCTGGGTGGCGCTGACGGTCCAGTCGAGGAAGGGCTTGGGCCAGATTCCTAAGATCAGGGTGCCGGCCATGGCGACGCTGATTGTGGCTGTCATCGTTGGTGATACCGTCACGGGTGAGGGGTCGGTGGGTTCATTGATATACATTTTCTTCACGACGATCAGATAGTAATACATGGATATGACGACGTTGACTAAGCCTATGACGACGAGCGTGATGAGGCCTGCTTTCATTGCCGCCATAAAGATATAAAGTTTTGCGATGAACCCTGCTAGCGGCGGCACGCCTGCTAACGAAAGCAAAAACAGTAACATCGCAAAGGCCAAAAATGGGGAACGCCTGTTGAGCCCACTGTAATCTTCGATTTCTTCGCTATTGATGACGTGGGCCACCGCAATCACTACCGCGAACGCGCCGAGATTTGCGAAGAGGTAAGCCCACAGATAAAACATGATGGATTCCCCGCCCATCTTGCTCGCGGCCGCGAGCCCGATGACCACGTTCCCGATTTGAGCGATTCCTGAATACGCGAGCAGCCGCTTCATGTTGCTTTGCGCGATCGCGACGATGTTTCCGTAGGTCATTGAAACGATCGCTACGAGCACTAACAGCCAGATCCACTCCGCGGTAAATCCGGCCAGGGTGACGAAGAAGACGCGCAGCATGATGGCTAATGCTGCGCCTTTGGGGGCTACCGACAAAAATGCGGTGACCGGTGTAGGCGCCCCGTGATAGACGTCAGGAATCCAGGCATGGAGAGGAACCGCGCCAATCTTGAATCCCAACGCAGCGAAGAGCAGGAGGAAGCCGGCAATCAGCGCCACTGAGGGCTCCCCCATCACTTGGGCGATATCAGTCAGAATAAGTTTGCCGGTCGCCCCATAAATCAAACTGATCCCAAACGCCAGAATTCCTGCGGTAAAGGCCCCGAGAATGAAAAACTTCAGACCTGCTTCGTTCGACTTGGGATCTTCACGAAGATAGGCCACCAAAATGTAGAACCCGAAGGTGGTGAATTCCAACGTAACGAAGATGCTGACGAGATCATTCGCCGACGCCATCAGCATCGCGCCGAGTGCCGACATCAAGACGAGAAAATAATATTCGCCTCTAAACGCAGGAAATCGTTCGACCGACTCGATTGACATAGAAACTACAAGGATGGTCGATGCCACAATGAAAATTTTGAAATAGATCGCCATGGGATCGAGGACATACATTCCATTGAACAGAGTCCCGGTTTTGCCGTTGATGTAAAACCAGAACAGTGCGACCAGCGTGGCAGACAACCCGGCGATGCTGAGTTTGCCAATAACCCTTTTGCTTACACGAGACGGAACGGCATCAACTACAAGCAGCATGCAGATCCAGATCGTCAGGAAAATCTCCGGCAACAGGAGAAGAAGGTCTGCGCCAGATAGCGAGAGGGTAAAATTCACGGGATACCCCCGACGTCAGCTCCGCCGTGAATCTTGGCGAGTAGCGGCTCGACGCTTGATCCGATGACGTCAATGAATTGACCGGGGAATATGCCAAAGTAAATGGTACAGGCGATCATGACCAACAGGGGCATGCGATTCACGAATCCGTTAGTGTCTTGGACATGGGCCCACTTCAACTCGGCGTCATATGGAAGCTCTTTCCCTGGTTCCCAGAAAAATACGCCGCGCAGCATGCGCAACAGATACGCTAGGGTCACCACAATGGCGAGCACAGCGATGATGGTCTGAACCGGGTATTTGTTCCAGCTTCCAATCAAGATCATAAGTTCCCCAATGAAGCTCACGGTCCCGGGCAGTCCAAATGATGCGGCGACCGCCACCACAAAGCAGCCGGTCGCAAACGGCATCTTCCGCGATAGGCCCCCCAGCGATGGGATATCGCGGGTATGCGTCTGGTCATACACCCAGCCAGCAAGAGCAAACAACAGGCCGGTGGCCATCGCGTGTGCAAACATGTAGAGCACCGCGCCGGTCAAACTCACATAGGTGAGGGCGGCCATGCCCAAAAACACGTAGCCCATGTGACTGGAGCTGGAATATCCGATCACGTATTTGGTGTCGTTTTGCGAATAGGCAACCCACCCACCATAGATAATGCTGAAGACACACAGCACTGCAGCGATCGGCATCAACACCTGCGTGGTTTCAGGCAGAATCTCGTACCCCACCCGGATAATCGAAAAATGCCCGAGTTTCATCAGCACGCCGGCGTGCAGCATGCTGGTCGCTGCCGGTGCCGCAGCGTGTCCGACGGGTGACCACGAATGCAGTGGCCACAGCGGAGCGATGGATGCGAACCCGAAGAAGATCAGCAGCCAGATAATCGTGGCCATGGTGCCGGAAAACTCGGCGTGTGCCGCGAGGGTTGGAATATCAAACGTATTGAGTCCGGAGCCCACGTAAATCAGCAAGATTCCCAACAGGGCCACCACCGCACCTGCGGACAGAAACAGGACCAGTTTCATCGCGGCGTACTCTTTGCTGTTCGAGGTGAAATTCAGGATAAACCCGACGAAGTCCCGCTTCTGTGTATCCTTCATCTCGTTATAGCTCTTGGTATGACTTCCCCACATTCCAAGCAGCAGATACATCGGGAGCACCGAGAGTTCGTAGAAGAAATAGAGGAAGAACAGATCGAGCGACACATATACGCCGATTGTGGCGGCGGCAAGAATCAGCAAGGAGATGTAGAACTCCTTCAGCCTATCTTTGATATGCCAGGATATGAAGGTACCGGTGAATAACAAGATCGATGACGCCAACACCAACGGCACGGCAATCCCATCCACACCAACGGCAAAGGAAATTCCGAGATTCTCTGACCATACGAAGCGTTGGACGAATTGATAGCCTCCAATCGTGTGGTCATAGGCGTATAAAAGGTAAAAGGACAGGATGAACGAAACAAAGGATGACCCTGCCGCAATCATCTGAACTAGGAACCGCTGCTGGTTTGAAATAAAGAGCAGTGCAACCGCGCCAACCACCGGCGCAAACAGAATCATTGGGACAAGCCAGATATCAATCATGGCAACGCTTCACGCGAGACGCTGGACATTGCAAACCTCGTAGAATGATCCACTCGATCGACCACGGCCTGAACCGACGCGTCCATCATGTCAAAGAATGGAGCTGGATACAGCCCGATCCAAAAGATCATGATGGTCAGTGACGTGGCAATGACCCATTCCCGCGGATTGAGATCGCGGAGGGTGGAAACGGGTCGCTCGTTCCCTCGATGATCTCTGATCACCGTTTCTTGTGGTGGCGCCAACATCGCACGTTCGTAATACCACAGGATATAGGCCAATCCCAAAATCACACCCAGTACACCCACGGCACCGAACGCCCAATGTGCTTTAAAGGCGCCGAGAAGAATCAAAAACTCTCCGACAAAACCGTTTGTTCCGGGAAAACCAACTGACGCCAGCCCAATCACAATAAAGAATCCTGCCAGGGCGGGCATGGGCGTGACGAGTCCACCATAGCGTGTCAGATCATCCTGCAGACCTCGTGAGTACAGGAACCCTGCAATGAAAAAGAGGCCCGCGGTAGTAAATGCCAGATTGATCATCTGCAATAACCCACCCTGCAAACCGTGGAAATTCAACGTGAACAAACCGAGAACGACGAAGCCAAGATGGCTGATACTCGAGAAGGCGAGTAGCCGTCGCAAGTCGGATTGTGCGAGCGCAACAAATGCACCATAGATGATGCCCACCAGAGCCAAAACCGACAGCGGAACGAGGAGCGCTCGTGAGGCGTCCGGAAGTAGCGGAATGCTGAAGCGTATAAACCCATAGGTTCCCAACTTAATCCCAGCCAAAGCCACCGAGACCGCAACCGGGCCGGACACCAACGCGTCAGCCAGCCAGGCATGAAAAGGAAAGATAGGCGCCTTGGCGGCAAACCCGAAAAACAGGAGCAGAAAGACGAGCAACTGTTTATCCGCTGACATGGGGGCTGTCAGTAAGGCAAGAAGATCAAAGGAATGTATTCCATTCACCTCTTGGTAGTTCAAGTCTAGGATGATGATTCCTACCAACATCAACATGCTTCCAGTCAGGGTATACAATACGTATTTCAGTGCGGCATGTTCTCGAATCTTGCCAGCACCCCACAACTTGATGAGAAAATAACTCGGGATCAACATCAGTTCCCAAAAGACGAAGAACAAAACAAGATCGAGAGAGACGAGAATGCCCATGACCGTCGCTTGAAGTGCGAGCAACGCCATCACATATCCCTTGATCTTCTCGATCGCGAGATCCCACGAGAAGAGCATGGTGAGCAGAGACAATAATGCCGTGACGCCAAGGAAGAGAACACTGATGCCATCGATGCCCAGGTGGTAACTGACGCCAATCGCGGGAATCCAGTCCACTTGCTCAACGAACTGCATCGCGGCGGTATGTGTCTTAAAGGCGAAGAGCAGCCAGACCGTGAGCGCCAATTCAATACCGGTGACGGCAATTCCAGCAATGCGAACCAGCAGCTCATCCGATTTCAACATCCAGATAAGCATCGCTCCCACCAGCGGGAGGAATATCAGAATGGAGAGAATCGGAAATCCGATTTGCGTGGCTGCAAAGGTTTGTTCAAGCATGATTAATAATCAGGGTTTATCCAAACACACTTCCCGTTGGCGGTCCGTACATCCATATCCAGAACAAAACGAGGTTCGCCAGCACGACGAAGCCAAAAAGAAAAATCAGCGCGTAATGATGGACCATCCCGGTTTGTAGGAGCTTCAACCCTCTCGCCCAAACGTGGTACGCATACCCGGCCCAGTTGAGCCCCCCATAGATCACATACTTTTCAATCCATG
>JYMV01023248.1_pt2 | contig 27441 bp, 31 predicted proteins | sample 338911 | NCBI WGS metagenome assembly JYMV01 (sample SAMN03354496, study PRJNA234377) | hydrothermal vent metagenome | biome: Deep sea; feature: Hydrothermal plumes at the Eastern Lau Spreading Center, Western Pacific Ocean; material: Seawater | place: Tonga | collected 2009 | depth 2000 m m
AAAGAGGCGATCAAGGTTCCAACTATCAAAGCTCCGGCTATGAAAACAATAGTGCCGACAGTTAAAGCTGAGACTCCTCAGGCCACAAAAGTGCCAAAGGTAGCGGTGCCAGCGATAGAGGTTCCAAGAAATCCAGTGCCAGCGATAGAGGTTCCAAGTATAGAGGTTCCATCTATTAAGGAAAAGGCGCCAACAGTGCATAGTTCAGAACCGAAATTCTTATATGTTCCTACTGTTAAATTAGAGAAAGTTAAGATAGATGAGAGATTCACGAAGGACGTGAAAGAGCCCAAAGATACGATCAAGATACCAGCTGTTAAGATTCCAGCGATGAAAATAAAAATACCGATGATAAAGATTGATAATCCTGAGGTAATTAAGATACCAGCTGTTAAGATACCAGCGATGAAAATCAAGGTCCCATTGATGGAGATTAAAGATCCTAAGGTAATGAAGATGCCAGCTGTTAAGATGCCAGCGATGAAAATAAAAGTCCCAGTGATGAAGATCGAGAATAATAAAGTAATGAAGGTTCCGATGATAACGGCTACAAGGATCGCCTTCGCTGCTATAAAAGTACCAAGTATCCAAGCAAAAGCGAAAGCGCCTACAAAAGTATTTACAATGGTAAATAGAAATGATGCGAATGCAATCAAGCCTAAGTTTTTAACCGAAAAGGTATCCTCTCAAAGCGCATCAATGCCAAAATTGGCCATGACGGCGCCAAAAAAGATAATTTTGCCAACAATCAAGATTCCATCAATAAATATAGCAAAAACCTTTACTACACCGATAAGTGAAAGACAAATTACTGAAAAAGTGTCCGAGAATACTGAAAAGTATTGGAAAGATCAGGCAAAGCCAGAAGGTAATTATTTTGGCGATGAAGCTATATTGAAAGGCGAGTTAGATGAGCAGGACAAGAAAACTTTTGGAGAATTTAAGGTAGAGGAAAAACTTCAGGTTTCTGAGCAAATTGAAGCTCAGGCAAAAGAAGTGTTAACGGCCACTAATAAAGAAAATGTTGTGGTGGAAGAAGTTGCATCAAATACAACAACTGAATTTGTAGTAAAGGATATTATCTCACAAATACTAATTGCTATCAAAATTCCTAAGAAGGTAGAGAAGAAGGTAGAGAGCCCGAAAGAGTGCGCAACAAAAAATAATTTGGATGATAAGAACGTTTCTAGGTTTAAAGGTTTCTTTGCAGCCGGCACTCTTTACAATAATGGACCTGTTAATGAAAGCGGAACTTTATTTTCACCAAAGAGATGGATTAGTTATTTAAATTGCTTTAAATAATCCAGGCGTAGATACCAACAGAATTAATTAACAAGAAAACAGCATTCATTACTATGATTGAATTGTCGCGATTTCGATAACCTTGAACGATCCAAGTAATGCTGGCTATTAATAATATCCAGTAAGCGTATTTTGAATAGACTAAATTTAAAGAAAGCAAACCTGCGCCAATTATGGCAGATATAGAGCCTACCCAGCCAAAAATATTATTTTTTGCTCTTCTTTCTTGAATTATTATTTCACTCATTTTTTAAATGAATGCAAGTGGTAATAGGCCAATAATACAACCGATAACAATACCGAGAGTCTCACCAAACAAGAAAACGCCACTACCAATTTCTTCTTCTTCTACCTTACCAAATGATTTCCAAACCATTCGTGCAACGAGGGAGCCAGAAAGAACACCAACAGCATCCGAAAAGGTATTTCCAATACCAGCGGCTAACATTGTGGAGAAGCCAAATGTTTTAAGCCAATCATCAATGCTGTTACCTGCCAAAATCATAATGCCATTATCCATAATGCCAAATACAATCATCCCGACCATAACGGAAAAGAATGAACGAGAAAAGATGGTTCTAAATAAGTCTGGAGAATTGTTTGTATTGTCTTTCATAAGTATTAGTTCTTTAAATAGTTTTATTAATATAATTATAACATTTAGTTAATTTAATTTCTTGCCACGCCCATTGAATATAAATGTTTTATTGTTAAATTCATCTATTTTAGTAGTGAAGTATCCTAATTCAACAAATTCATCCATGATAATTTTTTTAGAATCTATGGCACCACGGCGATAAGAAAAAAAAGCACAAATGGCAATAAAGCCAAAGAAAGTAGAGATACTAACATCATCTATAAAAAAAATTTCCATCAAACATTCCTTGTATTTGGTTCCAAAATAGCACCATATTTAAATAATAATCAAGCTAAAAAAAGTATATATAAAAAAAGAAAAAAGTAAAACATAGATATTTTTTTAGTTTTTTTAATTATAACATTAAACAAGGATTTTGTTGAAAGAAATAGATATAATAAAGCAATGGCCAAATTATACTTTTATTACTCATCGATGAACTCCGGCAAATCTACGCATTTGTTGCAAGTTAATCACAATTATAATAACTCACAAATGAGTGCAATTGTGCTTTCTCCGAGTATAGATGATCGTTTTGGAAAGGGGAAAGTAACATCAAGAATTGGTATTTCAACAGATTCAATAACATTTGAGAAGGATCAAGATTTGGAAGTGATGCTAAATCAACAATTAGAAGGAAATCCTACTTTAAATTGCGTTTTAATTGATGAGGCTCAGTTTATGAGTTCCAGTCAAGTAAAGCAACTTGCAAAATTTGTGGATCAAAAAGATATACCGGTGATGTGTTATGGACTACGAACAAATTATTTAGGCGAGCCATTTGAAGGTTCAAAGATGCTTTTAGCAATTTCTGATACATTAAATGAGGTGAAAACTATATGTTGGTGCGGAAAGAAAGCCATTATGAATCTTAGAACTGATGAATCTGGGAATCCAATATATCAAGGAAAGGAAATAGATTTAGGTGCAGAAGATAAGTATACGGCAGTATGCAGGAAACAATAAATAGTTAATCAGATTGTTTTTCTTTTTCTTTTTCTTTTTCTTTTTCTTTTTCCCGATTGAACTTAAAATCTAAGGATTCATCTATTCTATCTTTAAACAAGCCAAACTTATCAATCCAAACGATTAATAGAAAAATCACCAAAACAAAAATCAAAACCGAAGGCCAGTCCAACAGAAGTACTCCAAAAAAAACAGAAAAATAGGATTGAATATCTGTTTGTGGAAAAAGAGATATTAAAGCCAGATATACATTGTATATATTAAGCAAGAACCGTCAATAACGAAAAAATATTATTTAATAAAAAATACCAGATTGGACCATTCTTTTTTGAACTGACGATTCTAGTCAAAAATCATGTTTTTTTCACATTTATCTTTATCTTGTTATAAAGTAATGGAATTATTGAATAAAAAGGGATTAATATAATTATGGAACAAAATAAATTTAGAAAACCAGTTGTAGTGACTGATGAAAAATCAGAAATAGATAAAGATTTCAGTGGTACGGTAGTATTGGTTGATCTTTATAAAAGTAAGTTTCCGGAAAAACCAGCTATTCATCAGGTTGCGGCTATTCATCAGTATGAGAATGGCATATTAAGCGGCCCATCTTATGATTTTGATAATGATGACGAGTATCCTTTTGGCGAATTCGGCGCAACAAAGACCGAAACAACAGAAGACAAATCAATTCCTCCTACGGCACAGCATTATAAAGGTGCCACGAACTTCATTCATGATTTCAAAGCCGAGAATTATCAGGATAATCCAGAGAAAATTTTTGATGAAGTAAAACTCGATGAGAATATAGAGTTTTTAATCGATGCTACTGGCAATCCTGTTGAACGTAGGGTAATGAATGTTCCTGGTAGTGATACTCATCATATCTTGATTGAGATTTCAGAGTTCGACAGGATGCACGGAAAGAGTAAAATGAACATTTATTATAAAAAAGATGGGTACTATAACGAAAACTATAATCAAACTATTGCAGACCGAATTGTCAATTTTGATGATATAAATAAGCCTGCTGCTGACAAGTTAAGGGAGGCTCTAAGTAAGGACTTTGACTTTATTCGTTTCCCAAAAGGTAATGCCACGAGAAATATGCAGCTCGATGAGAATATTAAGGCTTCTGAGAAGAGTGTCCTGGATTTTTTAGAAGAAAATAAAAACGCTTTAGATTTAAATAAAGAAACAACGAATTATAAGAATGATGGTTATGATACATCTCTAACCCAAGGTATAGATCCTGAATATGATAACAAACTTAAAGCTGCCAATCTAGAAGATTTGAAGGCAAAAATGGATTCCATTGTTGAGAGTATGAATTCACAGGGTGTAAACGGGGATAGCTCTGAGGATTACCAATCTATAGCGATGATTAAAAATTTGTTTGAAGAATTGGGGAGCGTTGATACAAATTATCCTGAATCAATAGATATGTATATTAAGGATTTTTACAATGGTATTGAACCACTGTTGGGCGATGAAACTGCGGATATTGTTGGGAATTATATCATCGAGATTACGAATTTAGTGCCCGATCATGGCGGTGATAAAATAAAAAACACTTTTCGTGTTTTATTTGGTGATGCAGATTTGGATAACCTTGATGAACGGCTCGGCAGCAATAGGAGGTTAATGGGTGGCTGGCAAGCTGATGTGGAAAATGAGATGAATGCTAGGACATTGATTGACATATGGTTAAATAAGAGGAAACACCCAGAGATGAGAAATTGGAAATAATCCAAAAGAACAGTTGAGTATTTAGTTTAATACCGGCGAGAGTCGGTATTTTTTCGTCTTTTATTTGGTGAGAGATAATATCATTCCAACCTCCAAAAGCTCACTCAAGCGTAAAGATATATGGAAAACCAATAATATACATATATATTGTATATGTTAGCAATTAAACATAACCCCGCAAAGAAAATGAAAAATATCATTTTATCAATAATCATCTCTGTAATATCGCAAATAGCGATGTCAAATACTATAAGTATTGATGAGCTTAAGTCGCGAAAATACCTTGATGATTATCAAAGCAATGTTTTATATGGCTATAATATAGTAAAAGACACCAAAAAATACGCCCCAAGGTATACCGGGAATGATATGAATTGTACTTCTTGCCATTTAGCGTCAGGTACAAAAAAGCATGCTATTCCGCTAAATGTATCTGGTATGTATCCAAAGTGGCGCGATAAAAATGGAAGAAATAACGGTATTGCTCTAAGAATAAGGGAGTGTTTTGTATATTCTCTTGATGGGATTATGCCACCAAATGAGTCGCCAGAGGTTCTTGCTGTTGCCGCATACATATCGCATCTATCTGATGGTGAGAAAATCGGTGAGGCGCCAGATGGGAGGGGAACGGTTATTTTGGAAGATACGGGCTTCGGACCGAATCCAGCCAATGGCAAAGCTATATATAAAAATCAATGTAGTTCCTGCCACGCTAAAGATGGCAGCGGAAATGGAGCAATTCCACCTTTATGGGGGCTTAATTCATACAATAAGGGTGCAGGAATGCATAATAATGAGAAGCTCGCCGGCTGGGTATGGAGCAATATGCCAAAAGGTAGAGAGAAGACCCTTTCAGCTCAAGCTGCGAAGGATGTTTCTGCATATATAAATATTCAAATTAGGCCAAGCGACCCACGAGAGTCTAAAATAATAAAGATCTTCGAAAGTATTTTAGACCTATTCGGTTTATTTTAAATATGTGGAGTTTTATAAAAGAAATTTTACCCGACTTTTCTTGGATAAGGGAGGCAAAAGGGAATCTCAGGGCAGAGTCTATATCTGCCTTAACTTCATCATTTTTGGTAATCCCGCAGGCAATAATGTTTGCTTACCTTATAGGCTTGTCACCAGATTATGGCATTTATTCAGCAATAATAGTTACTTTGATAGCATCCTTGTTTGGTACCAGTCCAATGCAGGGAGGGCCAAATACTGCTATTGCTATATTGATAGGCATGGCCGTTGTGCCGTATGCCGGCCCAGGAAGCCCGTTGTTCATAGAATATGTATTAATAATATCAGTAATGGTTGGAATAATTCAAATGCTTTTTTGGATTACCAGGGGTGCAATACTCTTCGATTATTTTTCGCCACCCGCAATTAGGGGCATCGTCGCGGGCGTTGGTTTTATTTTGATAATTAGTTCAATTGACTCATTTGTAGGCTTGGAAAGATTAAATAGTTTTTTCTTTTATGAAAAATTTTTATATCTATATGCAGATGCTGCGAATCTAATAAATTATAAAGCCACTAGTATCGCCCTAGTGACTGTAATATCTGGATTAATTTTAAAAAGAATAGTAGGTAGCTTGTGGATGGTCTTTGCAATATTAACCGGCTCAGTTTATGGAATGATATTGGTCGAGATTTACCCACAAATAGAGTCTGATATAGAAAAACTTGGATATATAGGTGCTAATGTGCAGTTTTCTATACCAAATTTTACCAACGAACATTATCTTGTAGCACAGAAATTAATATATGATGCGCTGATGATCGCTTTTGTTGGCATAGCGCAATCTTTAATAATAACTAAGAGCCTATCTCTTAGACTAAACCGAACTTATAATAAAAACAAAGAGGTATTTGCCCAGGGTCTATCAAGTATAGCCGCCGGTTTTTTTAATACATTTTCTGGCTCCGGAAGTTTTAATAGGACTAATCTAGCGGTAAGCCTTGGTTCAAGAACACCATTAGCAGGTATATTATCAGCCTTTATATTAATAATATTAATATTTGTCATGTCGCCTGTATTAGCACACGTACCAATGCCGGTATTAGCCGGTGTATTAATGCTATCTGGTATTAATATGATGTCTATTTCGGAGGTTAGTGACTATATAAATGCAAAGGAAGACTTATTTGTATTTTTGTTAATTTTTATATCTATTATACTTTTCGGCCTTAAAGTTGGAATAGTATTATCGTTAATAATTTCAGCTGTTTTATACATAGCCCGAACGTCTAAAATAACTTATAAAATATCAAGTTTTAAAGAAAACACTATTTTGGCAATCCGTGGTAATGTATTTTATGGAAATACAGACCAATTTAGAGACCTGATTTTATCATTGGATTGTGATAGTGTATTGATCGATTTGGAGAGTGTAGGCTTTATTGATTCATCTGCCGTAAATGAAATAATATCTATATCAAAAGCAAATGGTGCCTGCATATATTCTATATTAGTTAATGGAGAGGCTATGTGCGTGAAATTGAAACTCTTAGGCTTGGAGAACAATATATATCCTGAATTTAAAGATTGGAGCAAAGTCACTGATATTGACGATTCAAGAAAAACAATTCAATAATCAAATCCTAGAATTTTTTACACAAATTTTTTTCAAATTTTCTAATTATCAAATAGCAGGAGAAAAAAACCTAATAACCATTGGCGGCCAAATGCGATAGTTCAAAACCAATCTTATCTTCATTTTCACCAAGTTCCGGTAATTTATCCCAAAAAGCTGTATCAAGTTTAGCAATAATCGCATTACCTTTAAGCCACGAGTCCCCCTTAAAAAAAGGCAACCAAGCTTTAAAAGCATCGACAATTTTTACCATTTCGGCTTTGTCATCTGGGGAGATAGTAGTGTTATCAATTAGATACAGAGAATAACAAATATTAAAATATTTATGAAGCTGATATGGAAGGTCTCTTTCTGACATGCCACCATTATCAAAAGCACCATTATTAAAGCTCTTTAAGAATGGGTAAAATGCCTTTTTTAAATTTTCAAAGTAGCTATCAAACCAGAAAGAATTTATATTATCACTAATTTCAGAAGGTGTATAAATATCCATTTCGTATTTAATGAACTCGATAAAGTATTTACGAGTATGAAGTTTTTCATCGTTATTTAGTAGATGGTTAATTGCTTCAAAAAAGTATGGATTTCTTGATTTTGCCCAGCCAAAAATACTAACTAATTGATCAAATGTTTTTTTGGTAGTTTTTGTCTTTGAGGCAACGTTTTTCCAAATAGAAAAGTCCATCTTATTGTTTAATTTTTTAGGTAGTTTTATTTTAGTTTTTTTAGATTTCTCTTTATTTACATATTCCATAAAACCATCAGCCAATAATTCTTTATAAAAATCTTGAAGTTTTAATTCCTTTCTTATAAGCTCTATTGTATCATCGGAGATTACGATGTTTCCATTTACTAAATGATTGGCCATATTATATAATAGGTGGCTATTACTACCCCAATTTAAACTTACATCAAAGCCGTAAGATGTCTCAAATCCAGAATAGTCTTTCGGAATTTCACATTTTTCATCAATGACTTGAGCATTATAAGTATAGCCACCCCAGAAATTTCCGACTTCCTCGCCCTTATCCAGGGTTTGCAACTGTGTAATAGGTAGTGTGAAAATTTTACTTCTAAGGTCTAATACGTATAAGTATCTAGTGCAATTTTTAATATCACTAGAAACGAACAGCAATAGAGCATTTTGAACAGTGTCTAGGGCAAAGCTACCAGAGATTTTATCTTCGCTAAATGCTTTTTCCGCTCTGTTGTAAATCTCATCTTGATAATCAATAGTTTCATCATCAACCACGTGCTTAATAATTAAATTATTAAACTTGTTATGAATTGGTTCATCTTTTTTAGCGCCATCCCAGAATCCAGACTTAACTTTTTGGAAGATTTTTTCATCCACAATTTTAGCTCTTTGAATCTGTAATTTACACGCATCATTGGAGATAAAGAACGGCTCCACATGGTTTAACCAGAAGTCATTATTTAGCTCTTGAAATAACTCTCTATTTTCTTTAATTACTGAAAGTAAGGCCATTGGTTGTCTTTCATGTGGAATCCATTCCCACTCCGGCGTGTCATTCCAGTTTCCAACAGGTCTATCTTCCGTAATTGCGTATCTTTTTTCTTGAGCGTTATTCATGGCATTATAATTATAGTTTAATTACTATAATTATAACATTTTTGCTAAAAAAGTATTTCTAAGAAGATTTTAAATTTTCATTTTGAGAAAGAATAGTTTCGACAAAATCGGGATCAAATTTACAAAGAATTTTATTTTGAGATACCCATTTATTTTGAAAAGTTTGCATAGATAAAGCCCATTTTTTGATTAAAGCCACAATTTCCTCAAATCTAACTCTATCAACCTCATTAATTGCGGATTTATTAATTAGGTATAGCGAGTAAGTAAGATTAAAGTTTATAATGAGTTTTTGAGGTAAGTAGTGCTCACCAAATTTGACATTTATATCGTCCTCAGCCCTCGATCCAATGACAAAATCAGCAAGTGAAGTCGAAGTTGTATTAAAAAATTCACGGAACCAAAAAGGATGAATGTTATCGTTAGTTTCAGAAATTAAACTTATCTCTCTATATCCAGATAGGAAGTTTAGGAAATATTGACGAGTGTGTAGTTTAGCATCTTGGTTCAATAAATGATTTAGTCCTTCAAAGAAATACGGATGACTTAATTTTGAATATCCAAAGACCGAAATTAATTGATCAAATGTTTTGTTACTCATTTTAGATTTAGAGGCAATATTTTTCCAAATCGAAAAGTCCATTTTATTATTTAATTTTTTTGGCAGTTTTAGTTTAGTATTTTTCGATTTCTCTTTATTTACATATTCCATAAAGCCAACGGGGAAAAACTCTTTATAAAAATCTTTAAATTTAAACTCTTTATTTATTAATTCCAAAATTGTCTTGGAGACAGTTTCACGTCCCGAAGATAATCCATTGGCCATAGAGTAGAAAAGATACTCATTACCACCCCACGTGTATGAGGCATCAGATCCATAAGATAGATCAAACCGGTTATAGTCTTTCGGAATTTCACATATTTCGTCGGCAATATTAACAACATAATCCGACCAATAGCCACCATAGCTCTCACCCTCTTTTAAGGTTTCAATCCCACTAATAGGTAGTGTGAAAATTTTACTTCTAAGGTCTAATACTTTAAAATATTTAATACAGTTTTTGACATCACTTGAAACAAACATTAAGAGAGCATTTTTGACAGTATCAAGAGCGAACCCGCCCGTGATTTTACCAGCACTAAGTGCTTTTTCTGCTCTGTTATAAATCTCATCTTGATAATCAATAGTTTCATCAACATCGACATGCTTAATAATTAAATTATTAAACTTGTTGTAAATAGGTTCATCTTTTTTAGCACCATCCCAATATCCCGACTTATAATCATGCGACCATTGGACTTTGTCATCACTCCTACCCCTTTCAATGCGTAATTTTTTCTTATCATTGGTAATAAAGAATGGATCAACATGGTCTAACCAAAATTCATCATTTAGGTCTTGGAATAGGTCTCTATTCTCTTTAATTGCAGAAAGTAAAGTCAGAGGTTGCTTTTCGTGAGGGATCCATTCCCACTTAGGAGAGTTTTCCCAATGACCAGCCAGTCTTTTTTCAGTAATTTCGTATATTTTTTCGATAGCATTCTTCATGTATAATAATTATAGTTTTTATACCTTAATTATAACATTTTTACTAAAAAAGTAATCTCAATACGCCTCAGATCCATACAAATAACTTTTATCATTATTATTTAATTCTAGATGCTTATTCATAAAATCATCATATTTAATAAAAATTTCTTTATTCTCTACCGACATTTCAAAATCAAGATTCTCATCAATCCATTTTAAATCACGATAGGCCAAGAGAAATGGGGCTGGAAGATTGGTTTCGTTAGGTATTGCTTGATGTAATTTCCCAGCGTCCATCCAATAAAGAGAGTCTTTTATTGATTTTTCGAACCAAAAAGGATGAATATTATCACTTCCGTCAGAAAGATTTGTGATATCTACTTTGTATTCAAATATTTTAAGAAAGTATTTACGTTCATGAAGATTTTCATTTTCGTTTAGAAGAAAATTTAGCCCTTTTAAGTGGTATGCGTGTTGCACTTGTAGATATGGATTAAAACCGAAAGACCTCAAAAGCGCCAACAAACTTTTTTCCGTTATTTTTGTATTTGCAGCAATTTTTTTCCAGATTAAAAAATCCATCTTATTTTTAATCGCAGCAGGTATTTTAAGCTTAATTTCTTTATTTTTGATTGCATATTCCAAAAAGCCATCAGCTACACACTCTTTAAAGAAGTCTTTAATCTTTAACTCATCAGAAACGAGGGATACCTCCTCCTCGAAAACTTCAGGAAAAGTAAAAAAGCTATTTGCCATTCCCAACGCATGAAGACTGCCATAGACAGACAGGTAACTTGATATTCCATAGGCTTCTTCAAAGTTAGAGTAATCTTTTATGATATCATCATTTTTGATATTATCATTTGTTTCTTTTATAATACTATGGTATCCATATTCATCAGAAACGATATGAGTCCCATCATTTATTTTTGCAATTCTTCGAATAGGCAATGAAAAAATAGAGTCATTTAAATTTATTTTTTTAAAGTATTTAGTGAAGTTTTTAACATCACTCGAAATAAACATCAACAAGGCATTCTTAATAGTATCAAGCGCAAAATCCCCACTAATTTTCTTTTCATCAACCAACATGTCAGCTCTATTATAAATTGCAGTTTGATATTCAAGAATGTCGTATTCAGCATTTCTTAGAGAAAGCATTTGTTTGGTATTGTATGATGGCTCAACACCTTTGGAGCTCTTCCAAATCCCAGATGTTAGGAGACCATACGGCTCAATTGGTTCATTTATAATTCTTGGGTGGTTGCTATTTCTAAATACGTTAAGTTTCTTTTTACCATTTTCAACAAAGAATGGTTTAACGTGATTATCCCAGAAGTCGTCGTTGAGAGCTTGAAAAAGTTCTCGATTTTCAATGACCGTCAAAAACAAAGTTAAAGGCTGTCTCTCATGCGGGATCCATTCCCACTCATTAAAAGATTTCGCTAGAATAACTCTTGCAGGCGGCGTAATTTTTATTTCGTATTTTTTCACTTGAGCGGTATTCCTAATTAATTTTTTATAAAGATACGTTTCTTTGTTGAAAGATATTCAGCTTTAAGTTTAATAAATCCCAATTTTGAGTGTTATCTAAGTCCGACATCAAATCCACAAAGCATTTTTTAAGCGACACACTATCGCTTTTCTTCATAATTTTGAGATATTTATTGTATGTCATATTTGCAATTGTATTTTCCATTTCTTTCACCGTAGCTTTATAATTTTTATACCTTAATTATAACATTTTCACATAAATAGATCGAGAAAGAAATGGATATTTAGCATTAAAAACACAAGTTTTGTGGTAAAATGTCAATATCAATCAAAATAAGGATTTTAAAATATGGCCAATCAATCAAGAACCTATAAGCAAATTTCAAGCTCAGGCAACGTTTATAATATGCTAGCCCTGCCAGGAACCAACTACTTTAAGTTTCAGATACTTAATAAGATGGGTTCCCACATTGAAAGACTCTATAATGAAAAGAATAAAAAGAATGTTTATGGGATCGCCCACTTTATTGAGCATCTTGGTTTCAGGAATCCAAAAGACTACTCCACCCCAGAATTAATGTCGATACTAAAAAACGAAGGCAACTACAACGCTTCAACGGACTACGATCGTATTGATTACTGGTTTGAAACTTCAATGGACAAGGCGCCATTAGCAGTAAAATTAGTTTGTAATTATGCTCTTAATAACTTAGACAAAATAGATACTAAAGAATACGATATCGAGAAAAAAGTAGTTTATAACGAGTCAAAGCGCTACCAAGATGATCCACAAACAATGTTTTGGTTTAATACTGGTACGGTGCTGTCTGATTATAACGTCGAAGATAATGTTATTGGTATTCCGGAAACGATCGACACTTTTACCATCGATGATTGTATTAAGATTAAAAATAATTTTTTAAAGTCAGGCACTAACACATATAACGTAACCTATGACCCATCCGTTAAGTCTGCGGCCGAGATTATTGATATAATAGAGAGTGAGCTGGAACGCCACCAACCATTAGATATGGGTGATGTAATCGGGCAGGATGAATATATGTCGGTAGTAACACCACCAAAAAATGGTGAATTTGAATTAAAATCAACAACTGATCAAGAAATGACATATTTGTCCTTCGATGTCGTCAAAAACAAAATGACAGCGGATTATGGAAATTCATACTTAGCAAGATATGCCGAAGATACTTCGTTGGATGATGTTATCCGTGAGCAAAATGGTCTTACGTATGGAGTGTCAATGATCTCATCGATTGATGGCTATAAATATTACACCGGTTTTGGCTGCGACGTTTCCGCTGGAACCAGAGGGAAGATGTTGGAATTATTTGAAGAAAGTGTAAGCGCTTCAATGGACAATTGGAATGAGGATACACACGCAAAATTACTGAAGGCGAATACGTTAAAGCGAGTAATGGCTCTTATGGATCAGAAGGTGCATATGGCATGGCACACATTGGCCACCTGGTCACCGGAAGTGATTGATGATTTACACGACGTTCTTGAAGAAAATATAGATTTAGCATATGACAAGCTAGACGAAAAATATTGTTCATATGATAAGGTGTCTGAATATTTAATCGATTTTAAAGAGAAGGTTGACGCTGGTGAATACGGAAAAGTTATCGGCTAATATATACTTAATTATCGGCTAATATATACTTATCAATATGAATCAAATAATCACCGAATATAAAAACCAAAAGATAACAATTGAAGAGGCCATACTTCAGCTTGACAAGGACAACTATACGGCGCCAGAGATAAAGAAGGGTGGCATCGTTTATACGCCTAAATATATAGCAGATTACATTGTTAACATTTTAAACCCAGGGCTTTATGAAAGTGTATTTGAGCCAAGTATAGGTCATGGTATCTTTATTTTTTCATTATTAGAGTTTATTATTAATAAGTATGATGAAAGTGTAGTTAAAGACTATTTTTTAAATAAAGTATCTGGCACTGATATTAAGGAAAATAATATAAGCGAAGTTGCTGATCTTATATCGGTTTGGTTTGGTTTCCGCAACATAAAAATCTCAAAGAAAGAAGTTCTTAGCAGGCTTACTATTGCCGATACGTTATCTATGGATTTTAAGGCCGATATTATGTTTGGCAATCCTCCATACATCAGAATTCAAAACATTGAAGGGGATGTTTATAGAGATTATTTACGCAAAACTTACAAATCTTGTGAAAAAGGCAATATAGACATTTATTATGCTTTTATTGAATATGCCCATAAGAATTCCCAAAGATGTTCGTTTATTGTGCCAAGTTCATATATTAAGAATACCAGTGGCAAAAGTCTAAGATCTATAATTGCCAAAGATTTATATTCTATAATTGATTTTAGGGAAAGAAAAGTTTTCAAGGGCGTAGGCACTTATACATCAATATTCCATATCGATAAGAAAATAAAGGGAAAGTCCACAATAAAGTCAAGGTTTGGACATAGTGGTGACTATACACTTAGAGGCTTGCTAAATATTAATTTTGATAAAATTAAAAATGATGATTTCATCAAAAACAAGGTATCAGGCGGCAAAAAATTCAATATTGACGAAGTTTATGGATCAATTGCTACTCTTAGAGATAAAATATACTTATTGAAAGACAATCTGACCTCGACCGGAATATCAGTGGATTTAAAAGATACGGTTTCCTATCTTAAATGTACTAAGCTTAAAAACATCGATGATATTAAAAATAATACTTTAAGGATGATAACTCCTTATAAATTGAATGGCAAGCTTGAAGACGAAGTTAATATTGGTAAGGATACGATGAGCTATTTGAAATCGCAAAAAACCGAGTTAGGTAAGCGCGATAAAGGTAGCCAGGGTAAGTATGAAAGGTGGTTTAGTTATGGAAGAACGCAGGGGCTTGATGATAAGACTTTAACAGCCAAAGAAGATTCCAAATACTCACTCATAATAATCCCGGGTATGTTTAATGATAAGAATAACTTTTTTTCTTTTAAATATAGCGATATCGGAGAAAATTATTATTTAACATCAGGCTTTATATTGAGAATTGCTGATACAAAGACGCCATCTTTACTGAAATACCTTAATAGTTCTGCATTTATAGCTTTATGTGATGAGTATGGGACTGTAAGACCCGGTAAGGCCAGCAAATACTATTCAATCAGCAAAAAAGTTATGTTAGGTATCCTTAGTAGTAAATAATTGCATTATATTAGTATTAACTCAGTATAATAAAAAAGAAATATTTTACCCCAGACCATATTAAAAGTGAAAATAATTACCGCAATAATCATAACAACCATTAGCCTCACCAGTAACGCCCTACCGACAATTTTCAGCGGAAATCCAAACCCGGATTATTTAGGTACCGCAGAAAACCCACAAATTATTTTTCAAAGAAACGTATCTGAGAAGTTTTATCAGTTCGGCGAAGAAATGGATTTTATGTCAGATTGGTTGCTGGTAAAGTTCGAGCTATCAAAAAAAGGATACAATAAAGACACCAACCAATATGAAGTTGAATTCATAATACCAGGTTTAAAAGAGGAAGATTTAAAAATATCAATGACCGGGGTTAATTTGAGAATTAAAGCACCGGCTAAAAGTGATGTAGAGACTCAAACCGGAAAATTAATGCAACATATTAACCATGTTGAGGAAATGCCAAGTAAGTTCAGTCAAGATACAATTACCTACGAATATAATTCACCAATTTTAAAGATTTTTTTGAAACCTTGATTATATAGGCGTTAATTTTTAATAAAAAATATATAGAAGTAGAATATGTGGAATTTTTTCAGAAAAGAAAAGCGAAAAGATAGCTCCATCGATATCCAACAGCCAAGCTCTTTCGATGGAGATAGGGGTCGCCTTTATGTAACTGATGTAACTGGAGGAGGTTTTTTTGTTACTTGGACGAAACCAGAATTTGGTCAGGAGATAGGGAATTTATATGGAAAAAAGTATGATGGGTTTGGAAATGAGTCCAGTTTCAAAGTTGATTTAAGTTCTAATTTTCCTAACACTACGCCAGTATTTGCACCCTTAAAAAGTGGTGGTTATGTATTGGTATGGGTTGAAGAAACTAATTTAGCCAAGCGATCAATTTATTATCAGGTTTTTAATAATAAATCGAAGGCACAAACCAAAAGATTATTGGTTAAGTGTGGAACTCATCGTCAAGCGAATCCAACAATAAAAGGTTTAGATAACGGCGGCTTCATCATCACCTGGGAGTATGAGTCCCGTCACCAAGACGGATATCCTGAAATCAGTTTAGCCGCAAAAAAATATGATTATCGTGGTAAGGAGCAAGGGAAAAAAATTAATATTAAGAGCCATATCCATGCAGATCATTCGGAGCATGCAGATCTATCGATTACCGAGATTGAAGGCGGAAAAATAGTTTGCGCGTGGGAGTCAAAGGGTAGTGATGACGGTAAAGAGGATATAACGGCGAATATAATTGGAGATGATTCTCAGCGTGAGTTTGTTGTTAATACATATAGAGTAGATAGGCAAACAGCACCGTGTATTTCAAGCTTAAAAAATAATAATTTTGTAATACTATGGGAATCTTTTGCACCTTCTGGAGGCCAAGATGGAGATAAATCTGGTATATTTGGGCAGGTGTTTTCGCCGACAGCAAAAAAGATTGGTGAAGAATTTCAGGTTAATACTTATGTAAAAGACTTTCAAAAGATTCCAGTTGTCACCGGGCTTAAAGCTGGCGGGTTTGTGGCTGCTTGGGAATCATATGCTCATAACAATTCTCAGGATGGAGATAAATCTGGTATATTTGGGCAGGTGTTTTCGCCGACAGCAAAAAAGATTGGTGAAGAATTTCAGGTTAATACTTACACACCAGGACATCAGAGTGGAGCGTCAATCTGTGGAATTGATTCCGGTGGGTTTGTGATTGTTTGGAAGTCCTGGGAGCATCCGATCCATAGTCAGCAAGAAGAAGGTATTTATTGCCAAGAGTATGATTCTATGTCCAATAAGAAAGGTAAAGAATTTTGCATTAGTTGCAAATAGTAATGTTAAATGAAGGTAATTCATTCTGAATCCAATTTGGAAATCTTGATTTACTAGAAAAAACATATAAAATACAACAATATTAAAAAATAACCAAATTAAAATAAAAACAATGAAAAAACTAATTCTAGCATTAATTTCAGGCCTACTAACAACAGCTGCAATATCTTCAACCCAAATTTGGGTTGCATCTTCATCATTTCAAGACGGTAAGACGGCTTTCGAAGCAAAACAATATACCCAAGCATATAATATATGGATCAAATTAGCCGAAGACGGTAGTCATATGGCACAAAGTAACATTGGAGCCTTGTATGCAACCGGGCAAGGCGTAAGCCAAGACTTTACCAAGGCAGAAATGTGGATGGAAAAGGCCGCCCTCCAAGGCGACGAAAAAGCCAAGTTTAATCTAGATCTAATGAGAAAAAGTCAAAAATAATAATTTTTGATTAATTGGGAGATTAAGATGGGAAAAGCCAAGGCAAAAGACGACGCGCGTGTGTCAAAAGACGACAAAGTTACCAAGCCAAAAGAAAACAAGCAAGAAAACAAAAAACAAAAAAAGTATGATCCAACAGTAAACGTTGGCTTAACATATCATTTTTGTTATTGGACTTAAAGCAAAAAAAGTTTAAATCTAGCGATTAGCCGCCAGTAACAGGTGGATAGAATGCGATTTCATCGCTATTTATAATAAGATGGTTATCTTTGACTATTTCCTGGTTGACAGCACAAATTATATTATCTTTAAAGTGGTATTTGCCAAAACGCTCAATAAGTAAAGATTTAAGTTCCAAAACCGAGATACCTTCACCAAAATCCAAATTTATTTCACTTTCTTTAAGTGATGCCTTAAGTGATGCGAAAAATAAAATTTTCATATAGATTATTATTGACGAAGCTTCATGGCTTTTTTAAAGATTGATCTATGAACATCACCAATGCTAACGATCCCAACCAATTTACCTTTAACAGTAACAGGTATTCTCCTAAAATTTTTCACCCACATAGTTGATGCAGCTTTTAGGCATGGTAGATCCAGAGAGATACTGGTAACATCCTTAACCATAATATCACCAATCTTAACATTCATAGTGTCTTGATATTTATCTTCAAGACTTTCGAAATTGAAACGCCCTTCGCTCATAACTTCATTAAGGTTAGGGAACATGTGTTGTAGGATATCTTTTTCAGAGATGATGCCAACTAGGTTATTGTCGTGATCAACGACTGGGGCACCACTGATGTGGTCCATAACCATAATAATAGCAATATCTTTAACGGATTGGTCTGCCGTAAATGCTTTAACGTTGGTTGTCATGATATCTTGAACTAACATAGTATATATCTCCTATTTTAATGTTTATCTAACACTAATTATATCAATTAATGAATGATTAGTAAAGAGTAAAATTTATTAACAAAAATGGGTGGATAAAATAATCATTTTTTAGATAGGAATATAGTCGATCACATCGGCTGTAGTGTCAATTGCATCATCAACAAAACCACCAACTACCGGGACCACGGAAATAACAGCGCCACCAACGCGCATCGGGACTGTTATCACCTTAGTAACAACGCAGCCGCTTAAAAATAAAAGTAAAGATAATAAAGTTAATATTTTCATGAAGTGATTTTTATTGTTTTTCCGAAATTTCTTTTTGCGCCATGTGAATTATTTCAATACATTCGCTGGACATACCAGAGTAAGTATTTTCCATGATACTTCCACCATCTACCATAATGGATGCTTCGATCATCGTATTTCCAACAGGTAGTATGGATGCAGCTTTATTAACGTCCATATCATTGTTAATGGCGAATTGATAAGCAGAAAGGCAAGTCCTAATAGCGTTTTCTTGTGAGATTCTCCACATAGCTACTAGTTGCAAATTATGTTCACCACCACCGTCATTAAAGTTGGCATCACGTAAAATAAACTTTGGCATATTTTCGGCATCATGACAAAGTTCTAAATTTAATAGCACAGACATCACATTGGATAATACATCTGTAAGAATGTCAGTAGTGGTAATAATTTTAAGCTTTACCTCATTGTTATCATTTAATCCAATAACTTCAACTGATGAGTGCGAGTCAAAGGTTGATGGGGTTTTAACTGTGCCAGCAGTATGGATATCGTTACTTTTAAATTGATTTAGCATGACGTTGTACCTATGGTGAATGTAAAATGTTATTATACCACTTTTTTAAAGAAAAATAAAACATTTTTTTCACTTTTTTAAATATAAAGTTATAATACTATTAATAAAAACAATAAATATAAGGAGAGAGCAATGAAGTATAATTTTGAAACGCCAGAGGATGAGTTGGCAGTAGTAAGAAGTCTTGATTTAACTTTCCTGACTTTGCAGATGACCAATAAAAATTTAGAGGGCATCGAGCATAATGACATGCTGACCGATCTCTTATTGAAGGAATCTTTCTCAATGTCACTAGACTATGATCTATGGCGTACCGATATCGAAACATTCTTAACTAATATTTATAAAAACACATCACCAGAAGATCTAAACCAAGAAAAATATCAGGGCATAGTGAATTTGGTGGAGGGTCATTACCTGCCAGATTTCGAAGATTACGTAGTTAGAAATTCAGCCACTGCATTTAAAAATGGTTTGAAGGATGAAAGTGAGATTTCAACAAGGGAGTGGATTATTAGGTTCGATGAGGATTCAAATGCTGTAATAACAACTGAGCCAAATAATCCAACATCACCACAGACATTAGTTAGGCAGAAACAGTATATGACAGAAGTAAGTCCAGAATTAGACGCTTTAATAACAGAAATGGCAGAATGTCAATCAGCACGAACGGAACGAAGAAATAAAGAAGCCGAGCAAAAAGAAGATTCTGGACCAGAAAAAGCGTCTACTTCACCTAATCCATAGAATAGTAGGTTTTATGGCTGAACGATGGATCCTGTTGCGAACCACATAAGCCAAAACCAAAAGCTCCAAAGAGCTAGAATTAATAATATTGCTTTTGTTTTTTCAATCTTCGTCATTTTTAAACTCCTATTTTTGTAATCGATAATTTATATTAATTACAAAAAAAGTCAATATTAAATAGTATAATAACCTTTTTAATAATAAGGGAGTTTTATAATGAATAAGGCAAAAATAGCAATTATATCAAGCATATTAATAGTTTCATCATCAACACACGCGTTTAGTTTATTAGACGATATAAACAATTTTTTCCAAGAATCTTTTTCCGGGATTATAAAAACCGATATTTTACCAGAATCTTTTTCTGATATTATAAAAACCGATATTGTTGAAAAGAATTCAGTTCATGAAATAGCGTTTCTAGACTCAGACAAAATTGAGTTTGAGGTTTCAATGAATAAAGATGGCGAGTTTGATGGATTATGGACAAAATATAATCAACAAGGCAGCATTATCCAGCAAAAGGACTACATCGACGGCCAGCTAGATGGAGTTGCAAAGTTTTATACGGCGGATGGCGTAATTAATCAAATATCAGAATACAAAGACGGCCAGCTAGATGGCGTAAATGAAACATTTAAGGTGGATGAAAAGTCAGGCACTAAATTTCTTTCTCGCCAAGACCAGTATAAAGATGGGAATCGCCACGGTGAAACCAAGTTTTTCAATAAGATGGGGAAATTAGTTTCAAGAATGTTATTTGAGGATGGAATACAGCAGGGAAAGGCTTTAGATTATCGTGATAATGGTGAAGTTAAAACCGAAATTGCTTACGTTGACGGAAAAATGAATGGTCTCTGGATTGATTATTTCAAAGGCGGCCATGTTGAACACCAAGTAGCATACAAGAATGGCAAGAAAGATGGTGAAGAGGTGTTTATGTCAATCACCCGAATTCCATAAATCAAACAAAAAAAAATGATAACCAAGGTTATCATTTTTAAGAGATTTAGAATGAATGATAACCTTGGTTATCATTTTTTTTGAAAACTAGCTTTTAATTATCCAGTCTCGCCATCAAAGTAGCGTTTAATTTGTTTACTTTCAGCAGCAGAGGGTCCAAAAACAGTCATCATCACAATAACGAAGACCATCGTCGCTATACCACCCAGCTGAAAAAATACATTACCACTTGCGCCGCCAATAGCAATAAGTATTAAAGCTGCAACCATACCGATTAAAATCATTATTTCCACTACCTTGTTCATCATCTTGTTATTCCTTAGTATTATTTTATTATTATACATAAATTATAACATTTATCGTGAAAAATAGTCTTGGTATAATTAAAAAAAGCAATATAATAACCAAAAAGACAAAAACTAAGAAAAATGCCAGCCCACATAAAAAAACTAATTTTGATAACCTTTTCCGTAATGGTAATGAGCGCCTCGCAAGCGAATCCAGACCAAGAACAAACGTGCGAAATGGATATTGAAAGGAACGGCATCGGCACACAGGTGATATCTGTGGGTATAGATTATTTAAGTAAGATATTTACCGACAATGACAACTGCTGGCTTAAGAATAGCCTCCCAAAAAACCCACTAACAGAAACAGTCCACGACATAGCCCTCAAATACATATTTTAAAAAGAAGTAAAAAAGAAAGGAGCGAAAGATGAATAAGATAGTAAAGCCACTGGGAATCGCATTAATAGCAGGTGCATCAATTTATACCGGCATTCAATTTACAGCTAATACTGTAGTAGATGAATTGTTAGTGGGCAGAAATATTGAAGCCGTAGAAGAATTTCTAGGTGGGTCTTTAACTTATCAACAAGCCGGCGTGGATGCAAAGTTTTCACCAGTAATCAATCAAATCGAGATTTCAGACTTGGGCGTAATCCCGGGCGCAAAAGTATCAATCGGTAGCTTAACAATCAATCAAATGACCGGTTTAAACTTTAACATCGATTTAAAGACAGTTGCTTTATTGGCAGATGCTAAGCACTTTAACGACAATCAAGGTATAGCAGATTTGTTAGCAAAGGGCGCAGATATAACTCTAATGAACCAATGTGCGGACGATCGTTGCGATTTAACCGCAGAGGTTAAGGTTGCTGGAATGGCAAGCTTGAAAGTAGATCTGAGCGCCAATAATGTTAAATCAATAGCGGCAGCCTTATCAAAAATAGATCTTAAATCAATTCAAGATGAAGGATTCCATGGCGCCTTAAAAAAAGAATTTGAAGAATCAGCCGCTTTCGTAAAATTTACTATTCGTGAGTTTTCTAACTTATATAAGTCAGTCCAGAAAGAAGAAAATATTTTCCAGGATGCAGACGTTAAGGCTGCAATGAATGAGCGCGCAGGAGATGTCAGAAGAAATACGCTATTTACCGCGCTAAACGAAAAGTATGATAGGGAAGCGCCGAAGAAGGAAATCAAAGATTTCTTAATTTTGGTTAATGAGTTGGCGAAGGCAGATTTATCAATAAAGGCAAAAATATCAAAGCCTAAGGATATACAAAATAATTTGTCTATCCTAATGAAAGAGGCAAAATTGAGTGCCGAAGAAGTTAAAATTAGTAAGATTTTCACCGATCGTTTTAAAGGTATCGGCTTTTCATTTTCAAAGCAATCGGACGTGTTAGCAGCCGATTTTTCATTTAGTGGATACGAAACTAATTACGGGTTATCTGCTTCGGTATCGGCCCCAACAATAGTTGAGGTTGCACAAATTAAGGACCAGGGTAGCTATGACAGGGTTGTCTCTAAGATATCAGCCGGCCTTAAAACTAATTCATCCTCAACCGGTTTTGGTCTAACCGCAGAGGAAATCACCATTGTTATTGATATCGTAAGTGGCATTGGATTGCCAATGGCGAATCGCGATGGGTTAGAGAAATGGTTATTTGAAAATATAGATAAAATGACCAGTTTTAATGGAGATACGAATTTAAATTTTTCCCTAAAGGCAAGGGAAGTAACAATGAAGGCAAGTGGCCAGAGTCAGATGCTTGACTATGAATTTTCTGATAGATATATTTTTCCAGAAAGTAATCCAGAATCAATGGTCCCAACCGATTTTCACTTAGATTTAAGGGTTAAGGAATTAATGGATGTAATCTACTCAGGTATTCAGGTTATTGCTGGCGAGGAAGCTTACCAGGAAGTTATTACCCAGAGAGATAATGCAGTAAGCAAAGAAAGACTTTCAATCTGGTTAGGTGAGTTAAAGGAAAATAGCAAGGTTGATGCAAGTAAGTTTTTCGCATCAATGGGTATTAAGGATAATGAGGAATTAGCTAAGGCCGGCGAGGCTTTTGCGAAAAATCCAGGTTTATTAAAGATTGATTTATCTATTCCAGATGGTGAATCTAATCCATTTAGTGAAATGCTATCGGTATTCATTGCCAAAGAAAAACAGCAACAAGGCAAACCAAAGAATACAATCCAAGGTTTAGATAAATACTTATCAATCGAGATTGCACCAAAGTAGGCCGATCCACACTCTTTAATCATAATTTCCAACTTTAAAAGAAAGTTTAGGCTTTTTTATCTAAAATTTACTTGACTTTTCTATATTAGAATGTTATAATATAGAATAGTGGATAGTTGAGGAATTCGCTTTAAAAAAATTAAATAAAATTAAAGGAGATCCATAATGGAAAATTTATACTTAGAAATCATGATTAACGTAATCGCTGCCGCTTCACTATTTATCGCATACAAGGTAAGTCCTTGTTTCAATACTTGTTCAACGCAAAAGTAAATAATATTTTACTTTTAATTAATTTATGGAGAGAAGACAATGAAAAAGTTAATCGCAATTTTTGCAATGGTAGCAGCTCTTGGTGCTAACGCTTTTTGGAATAGCAACAATACATCAGGTAATAGCAGTTATGGTAACAACAACGTTAACGGCTACCAGGAAGACAATGGTATTTTCTCATACAACCCTTATAGCTTCTATGATCCCCGCTGGTATTTCAAGGAAATGATAAATGTGATAGACGAGGTTGACGATGAGATCAACAGTAATAGCAATAACACCGGTTATGGTTATAACAACACGCCTCGGAACAAAATCATATAGAAGGATTCAGTAAAATAATTTAATTAAAAGTAAATAATATTTTACTAAAAAAGTTGATTTTTTCTTGAAAGACCCCACATAATAGAGTAAGATATAGCTTATGGGGATGACATGGTTTCGACGAGGAGACCGATTTCAAGAATGCATGCCGAGGATAGAGATAACTCGTAAAAATATTCTTTAAAAACATAGTTGCAAACGATAACAACTACGCTTTAGCTGCATAGCTAACCACTCCTAGGAAAGCCTATGTTCTTGGGTCGGTGGTCGCAAATAGGATCGCTATTGATTACATGTTCGGGGTAGTCAGGTTAAAACTTTCTGAAATCGCAACTCATATCCCTGATGGTCGGGTGATGAGGCGCTAAAACAATAGACCAAGCTAAGCATGTAGATTTTTTGACTGAAGCTTTTCGGACGCGAGTTCGATACTCGCCATCTCCACCACAAAAGAAAAAGCAATATAATATAACCAAAAAGGGGAAATAAAATGGAAACAACTGCAAATCAAAACATTGGTATTACCAGTGTTAAAAATAAAGTATTATCAGACACAATGAGGCTTTTGTCATACACATTAGTTTTTGGTGGCTTATCATCATATTTTGCTATGGCAATCAATGCTTCACATATGATGGCATTAATGGCGACATTGGCAGCATTGGCTGTTATTTGGTTTGTCTTGCCGAAAACGCAGGATGGCGCCAAGGGTGTCCCCGTTGCTTTCGCCATCGCCGGCTTATTGGGCTTTTCATTGGGTCCAATGTTAAATCATTATTTAGCGATACCAGGCGGTTCTGAGATGGTAATGCAAGCCCTTGGAGGCACAGGAATATCATTCTTCGTGCTGAGCACATACGCACAAAACAGCAAAACTGATTTTAGTTTTTTAAATGGTATTATTTTCTTAGGAATGATATCAGTAATAGTTTTAGGTTTGTTGAATTTCTTCTGGCTTCAAATGCCAATGCTAAGCATAGGTATATCATTCGCCGTGATATTGATGATGGGCGCTTACATGTTATCGACTATTTCATCGGTTATTAATGGTGGAGAAAGAAACTACATTTCCGCGACTATTTCAATATATTTAGCACTGCATAATATGTTTGTGTCGCTTTTACACTTGATATCAGTATTTTCAAACGACGACTAAATAAGAGAAGGAGAAATAAATGAAATTAGCAGATTTAGAAAGAGATGGGCATGGTTATTTGGTAGATCTTAATGCGTGGAATGAAGATATCGCCATTGAGCTTGCAGAGGAGGAAGACGTTACATTAACCGCTGAAAGCTTTAAATTGATAAACTTTTTGCGTGATGAATACATGAATAATAATGCGAATCAGCCGAATGAACGCAACATGGTTAAGGGGTTGAAAGGCGATTGGGAAGGCAAGTTAACAACGAAAGAGCTATACACTCTATTTCCAAAAGGGCCAGCTAAGCAAGCCGGAAAGGTCGCAGGCCTTCCAGAGACTAAGCGTAAAGGCGGCTATTAAATAGTATCAGAAAAAGCGAACTTCCAGGATAAAAAAGCATGATAACGATAAAAGATATATCTAGAACTGGACATGTCACTAGGTGGCATATGGTTAGAACAAATAGGGATCAAACTTTGGCCGAACACCTGTATTTAGTAACAATGTATGCACAGGAGATCGCCGATAGAGTTTTAAATAACTATACTGATGAGGATAAGTTAAATTTAGTATTATGGTGCTTGGAACACGATACTCCAGAGATTCTAACCGGTGATATACCAACACCAGCGAAAAGAAGGCTTCAAGAGTCTTTAAAGGATGGTGAGGTAGATAGACTTGAAGAGTTAGAGAACTCAATTGCCAGCGAAAATTATCGAAATGCTAAAGAAAACGTGAAGGGCACGCGGTTAGAGATAATTACTAAGCTGGCTGACCTCATTGATGGTATAGTATTTATTAGCGTTGAAGGGGCTACAGAGCACTCTAGGGTAATAGAGAAGAAGCTACTGGGATCATTCTATAAAGTAATATCAATCGGAAAAAGCACATACCCGACTGACGATTGGGGAAAATCTGAATTAATATTAAATCAAATTTTGCTAGGTGCAGCAGGACAAATAGATTTCGAGTCAGATTTTTAACAAAAAATACAAAACATAGAGAAACCCGAGTGCCACTCAATTTTAGAGTGGCATTTTTTTTTTATTAATTTTTCACAATAATATTTTTCCAGTTATAAACATAATAGACAATATCAATAACAAAGGATAATAATTATGCCAGAAAACAAGCCAATAAACATAGATGAACTAAATTACCGTGGAGGTGAGTACTATTTAAAAAATTCACAAGAACTTTATAATGGACCATTAGAGAAAACAGATACACATGAGGGCTTTTTTAAAGATGGATTATTCAACGGAAATATAACGGAGATTGATGATTGGACAGGTGCTAATAACGTTAACGGCCCGAACGAGAATTATGGCAAACCCTTAAGCATAACCACCTATAAAGATGGAAAAAAAGATGGTATATATATCGAATATAGAAGAGAAACAGGTATTAAGAAAATTGAAAGCAACTATAAAGATGGCCATCAGGACGGCTTAGAGACTCAGTGGCATTCCAATGGTCAGAAATGGTCAGATGTTACCTATAAAGCTGGCGAGCTTGACGGTCCAGAAACGAAATGGCATGCCAATGGTCAGTTACGTCATAGGGGGAACCATAAAGATGGCGACCAGGAAGGATTGATGGAGAGTTGGCATTATGACGGCATAAAGGAGTATGAGAAAAACTACAAAGATGGCATGCGGGAAGGTTCGCAAATCTTTTGGGATGAAAAAGGTCATAAAAGGTATGAGAGAAGCTACATAGCTGACAAGCAGGAAGGATTGGAAACCCAATATCATGAGAATGGTCAAATAGAATCTACGGAAAACTATAAAGCTGACAAGCAGCATGGCTTAACAAATTGGTATGATGACGAAGGTATAATGACTCTCGAGAGAAACTATAAAGAAGGCCAGCTAGATGGTTTAATGACTCAAATTTATGATGGCGGCAAGAAAGAAAAAAAGACAATATATCTAAAAGGCGAAGAAGCAATTAGGTTTGAATCTGGCGGACAACCGATTATATCAGAGCATGGACTAATGAGAATTGAAGAGCTAATACGCGCCAAGCATATATCTGTAGATATAACAAATCCAAACTTCAAGCTTAAATTGGCCGACCAATTAATGCATTTTTTTGGTAGAGATGATACTCCCGTGGGATACGTCGCCAAAATAGTTTTAGAAAACCCAGCAAGCATACATCTGTATGATGAGGTCATTCATAATAAATTTGTAGAAGCCATTGACACCATGTTTCCCGATGACGCCAACGAAAAACCAAAAGAAAAAATCCTTCTGCAATCTACCAAGCCTCAAGAAGAAGAAAAAGTAAAAGAGACAACGCAAACAGAAGAAGAAGGCGTTGGCCAGAGTGAACTAGAAGTCGAATTAAGAGATTTTGCCGCACA
>JYMV01021750.1_pt1 | contig 27418 bp, 25 predicted proteins | sample 338911 | NCBI WGS metagenome assembly JYMV01 (sample SAMN03354496, study PRJNA234377) | hydrothermal vent metagenome | biome: Deep sea; feature: Hydrothermal plumes at the Eastern Lau Spreading Center, Western Pacific Ocean; material: Seawater | place: Tonga | collected 2009 | depth 2000 m m
CCTTGCACCATTGGGTTGATCTCTTTCTTGCGTTAACGCCTTAAATTGAGCGCCATATAGAGCGGTATGTGGCTGGTATACACTTTAGATAATATGTAAACGGCACCAAAATTAAACTTCGATCCCGCGTTCGGATCACGCACCAGCAAAGATGTGGTGCCCAGTGCGTCAACAAATTCTTGTTGGGTCGGGCCAATCATACCAGGATTTGCCGCCAAACTACAGAGCGCGGACACAATCAACGGGCTTATCTGGGACCTGATGTGAGGGACGGCGTGATCAGGTAGCACTGGCACCTGGTTTGTCACTAAAGTATTTTTCGAATTTTCCAGTTTCATCCGTGAAATCGTCAGCATCCACGGGCGATTCACCTTTGCGGGTAATATTAGGCCACTTTTCGGCGAATTCGGTGTTCATCGTTACCCATTTTGTAACATCGCCTTCAGTGTCCGGCAATATCGCTTCAACCGGGCACTCAGGCTCGCATACCCCACAGTCTATACATTCGTCAGGATGAATGACCAGCATGTTCTCACCCTCGTAGAAACAATCGACAGGGCACACCTCGACGCAATCCATATATTTACATTTAATGCACTGTTCGGTAACGACGTACGTCATCGCAAGCTCGTCTCCCTTAATTAATCCACTCTACAAGTTATGGCTTCGACACCCTGTCAAGATTGTCCCAATCGGCCGACGACACGCTGACGCGCTAGGGCGCGATCTCGATCCGAAACATAGATTAATCCTCCAATGCGTCTTAGCAAGCTCACTTCAAAATCGTGAACCTCACCATCGGCATAGACTACTTCCCATAGCATTTCCATAATTTCTATCCGCTGTTCCGGTGTGAAGCGATCGTTCACCGCCCGAGTAAACTCGTACAGTTGCTGCGACCCCACTACAGCCGACTCAGCCTCTACCAGTAGGCGTTGGCAATCAGCTGGCTCGAGATCGAAACGCCGCTGGACCAAATCTGAGATAACTGCACGTTCCGATTCGTCGAATTGCTCGTCCATATACGCGGTCTCTATCAGTAGAGCAGCAGCAGCCAAATGCTTGCTCGACTCGCCCTCATCGTCCGAGCCGAGCTCCGTTGAATCGCGGAATAGTGAAGCAATACGGTTGAGCATGTCACTCCGTATCACAACCTTACAGATAGCGGCAAGTTACATTAAGATTGCAGCTGAAGTTGTAGAAAGATTTATTGGTTTTTTCCCGGATCCCACAAAACGTCCGCCTGGCCGCGATTGTTCAGATATCGGGCAGCCACAAATAAATGATCAGAAAGCCGGTTAATATAGGCTAGCAACGGTGGTGACAATTGCTCTTCTTCAACAAACTCACAAATTATGCGCTCCGCCCGGCGAACCACAGTTCGAGCCATGTGCAAAAAAGCCGCTGGAGGCGAACCGCCAGGCAATATAAACGAAGACAGCGGTTGGAGTTGCTCGTTTAAACGATCGATTTCCTGTTCAAGACGTGTTACCTGCTGCTTACTGACACGGAGAACCGGCTTGCGTCCCGTGTTAGCTGGTACACATAAGTCAGCACCTAAATCAAACAGATCATTTTGAATCCGAGCAAGCATCATATCTATTTCACCATCCGTGTGGAGGCGAGCTACTCCTATCGCAGCGTTTGCTTCATCGACAGCGCCGTATGCAGCCACTCGCAACGCATGCTTGGGCACCCGAGCACCATCACCGAGTGAAGTAATCCCAGCATCCCCTCCACGCGTATAAATTTTGTCAAGCTTTACCATTATGTCGATATCGATCGGTGAACTATCAGGCTAGCTTATAGAACTTAGTCAGACGACTTAGGAAACGTCAACGCACTCTTGCCGACCCCAATCAGACGAATTGGCGTAACGCAGAAAATTGATAGACTTTCGCATTCAAGGCATCGGAATAAAGATAGCTACAATCTCCTACTTCCTTAACCATAACGCCGATATTTCGTTAAAGATCCTACCCGCTGTTGCTCACCTCCCGAAAGTGAGTACACTCCCAGCCGGCGCTAGTGTCGAAATCGGGGAGAAGCATGGTTCAGTTTAGCACCAGTCAAGCTGTTCGTCGGGTAGAAGATTTTCGACTCACCACTGGCAAGGGTCAATATACGGACGACTTAAACCTTCCCGGACAAGTCTATGGATATGTTCTGCGGTCACCTTTTGCCCACGCTCTGATCCGGTCGGTGGACAGTACAGTCGCAAGGGGCGCGCCCGGCGTCCTCGGTGTTATCACCAGCGCGGATTTGGAGGCAGAAGAAGCCAACAGCATTCCATGCCTAGTCCCTCTTGATAATCGTGACGGCACAACGGCGCCGCTGCCTGTTCGCCCGGTTCTATGCTCGGATCGAGTTCGCCATGTTGGCGATAATGTTGCTTTCGTTATAGCTGAGACGCTCATCCAAGCTAAAGACGCAGCCGAATTGATAGAGGTGGATTACGAAGCACTGGATGCAACGGCAGACACCATAGGTGCATTGGCGGATGACAGCCCGCAGGTTCATGACGAAGCAAGCGGCAATTTGGCCTTTGATTGGGGCCATGGGGACGAAAGCAAGACAAAGTCTGCTTTTGAAACTGCCGCACATGTTGTCAGTTTGAAACTCATCAATAATCGTCTGATCGTGAATTCGATAGAAACACGGGCAGCAATTGGTGAGTTCGACACGAATACTGGCAAAGCCACGCTTCACTCTTGCACTCAAGGTGGTTGGCTTCTCAAAGATCAGATCGCCAGTCACACCCTCAAGGTGGAACCTAATATGGTACGTGTCCTAACGCCCGATGTGGGTGGCGGGTTCGGTATGAAGACGTTTTATTATCCGGAACAAGCTTTGTGTCTTTGGTCGGCCCGCAGGTTTGAACGGCCAGTAAAATGGGTTGGCGAACGGGGGGAGTCATTTCTATCTGACACCATGGGAAGAGATCACGTAACCGAAGTGGAAATGGCTTTCGATGCCGAACATCGGATCGTGGCTATGTGTGTCGACACCGTTGCCAACATGGGTGCATATTTGTCCAACTTCGCTCCGTTCATCCCAACCCTTGCAGCCATCAAGGTCATGCCAGGGGTTTATGACGTGAAGTCCTTATATGCTCGCGTGCGTGGTGTTTTTACCCACACCGTTCCGATCGACGCGTATCGCGGTGCAGGACGCCCCGAATCCATTTATATGATTGAACGTCTGATGGACAAGGCAGCACAAGTGCTCAGCGTCGACAGGGTTGAGCTGCGCCGAAAGAACTTTATTTCGCCAGGAAGGATGCCTTTTACCACCGCTGCGAATGAAATCTATGATTCGGGAGATTTTGAGCGCGTGATTGACACGGTAATTGAAAAGGCCGACTGGAAAAATTTCGAAACCCGACGCGCTGAAGCAAAACCGCTCGGACGGAAGCGTGGCATCGGGCTCTGTTACTATATCGAGTCTACCATGGGTGATCCGGGCGAGGCAGCTGAAGTACGATTTGAAGAAGACGGCACTGTCTGCGTACTAGTCGGTACTCAGTCCAACGGCCAGGGCCACGAAACAGCGTATGCGCAGGTGGCTTCTGACCGGCTCGGCCTTCCGATCGAAAAAATCCGTATTGTGCAAGGAGATACCGACCTTATAGCGACTGGAGGTGGCACCGGAGGCTCACGTTCACTAACTGCCCAAGCAACCGCAATTGATGCCGCGGCTGATCTCGTCATAGAACGCGGCAAGCATTATGCCGCACAAGGATTAGAAGCAGCGGTAGCAGATATTGAGTTTGATGAAGGCACGTTTAAGATTGCTGGTACAGACCGACATATCGCTATCCTCGACCTAGCCCGCCAAGCACGCAAAATGGATGCGCCAAGCGAAGAAATTGATGGCGGCTTAGATGCTCGTGGCGCAATTACATTACCTGCTTGGACGTTCCCTAATGGTTGCCATGTTGCCGAAGTTGAGATCGATTCACAAACTGGTGTTACTACCCTACAACGCTATACGATAGTCGATGACTTTGGCACCTTGGTAAATCCGCTGCTGGTGGAAGGCCAAGTTCATGGTGGCATTGCTCAAGGTGTTGGTCAGGCGCTACTCGAAAAAACGGTCTACTCGGACGACGGACAATTGCTCTCTGGCTCATTCATGGACTACTGCATGCCTAGGGCCGATGATTTGCCATCGTTCGACTTTTCCAATGTAGTGATCCCATGCCAAAATAATCCTCGCGGCATCAAAGGTTGCGGTGAAGCAGGCTCAGTTGCGGCACCAGCAGCGATCATTAACGCGGTAGTTGATGCTCTGGCAAAGGACGGAATTGATCACGTAGACATGCCCGCAACACCACAAACCATTTGGCAAACAATCCAAAGCTCCAGCGCCCCGTGAGCCAAACCTCTCAACCAAAAGATACTCGTTGAGAAATCAGTAGCCCTCTCTTTTTTGGACGTCTTCACTCCCGGCCTGAAACGATGACGCCATTGTCATCCAAATCATCCGCTACTGGCCCACGAAACGTTGGGCCTCCGAGACGCAGAATCGCGCCGCGGCTAATCGTCCGTGTAGGTGTTCTACGAGCGCTTGCTAACCGAAATTATCGGATATATGCGGAAGGCAACGCTATCTCAATGGTAGGCACGTGGGTGCAGCGGGTTGCGGTCGGATGGCTAACCTGGGAGCTAACAGGATCGACCATGTGGCTCGGGTTAATCGCTTTTGCCGAGCTGCTCCCGACCGTAATAATTGGTCCCTTTGCCGGCGTAGTCGCTGACCGCTTCAACCGTCTACGGCTATTCAAAATTTCACAAATTCTCGCAATGACTCAATCCGCGCTTTTGTTCGCGCTGACCGCCACCAATTTGATTACCATCGAATTGCTATTTGCACTGACGCTTTATCTTGGCGCCGTGTACGGCTTTGCACAACCCGTAAGACTCTCTCTTATCCCGAGCCTTGTCCGCCGTGCCGACATGCATGCTGCTATAGCCTGCAATTCACTACTGTTTAATTTAGCTCGATTTTTGGGCCCCATTTTAGCCGGCTTAGTAATCGTCGCTTGGGGGATCGCGCCTGCGTTCCTAATAAATATGACAACCTACTGCGCTGTACTATATGCGGCTGCACTACTTCGCCCACAGGAGGATCGGATCGACCGGAGCCAATTCAGCGGTATGTTAGTGGGCATTCAGGACGGCATTACATATGCGTTTCACAACCCCGCCATAAGGGCGACGTTGATCCTGTTTGCCTGCACCGCAGCTTTCGGAAGACCATTCGCAGAACTTTTGCCGGGCTTCGCTGCCGACGTTTTCGAACGCGGTGCGCTTGGTCTAGCCTGGCTGACATCATCCGTGGGGTTTGGCGCAGTGTTAGCTGGCATTTATTTAAGTCAGCGACGCAACACGGACGGCTTGCGACAGTTAGTCGTGCTAAATACAGGACTGTTTGGTTTTGCCTTAATTGCACTAGTATCAACGAAGTGGTTCTGGCTAGCAATTCCCTCGGTAGCACTAGCGGGGTTCGCGATGGTGGTTTGTGCCGTAGGCGCCCAGTCTCTAATTCAAGATGCTGTCGACAGTGCGATGCGCGGCCGTGTACTTAGTCTTTACGGTTTGGTGTTCCGCGCGGGGGTCGCCTTGGGCAGCTTAATTGTCGGCGCTCTGGCGGCAGATTTCGGTCTTCCTTGGCCAATTGGCGCAGCGGCATTAGCGTGCGTGGCCGCAGCGCTAATCGCACGAACGACCATACGTAACTCTTAGCAAGAAAATATTTTGGCTTAGAACATTCCTAACTCAAGCCTTGCATCTTCCGACATCATATCTTGGTTCCAGGGCGGGTCCCAAACTAGACATACATTTACCTCGCCCACACCCTCTACAGAGGCGACGGCGTCAGCAACCCATTGCGGCATTTCAGAGGCCACAGGACAAGCCGGTGCAGTCAGAGTCATTTCAACCGCGACCAGACCACGGTGATCTATATCGCTCCGATAGACCAACCCCAAGTCATAAATGTTCACGGGAATCTCCGGATCGTACACTGTACGGAGAGCTTCTATAATCTTGGATTTGTCAGCAGCTTCCACCCCAGACGGGAGCGAAGCCCCGGCCTGCGCCGATAGGTCAGTGGTTCCTCCCGGATCCGGCAAAAAATCTAGTACTGAACGATCATCTTCATTAGTCATCGTGGCACCTTAGGTTTCATTCCGTGGCCACATTCTCACCATCTCCGTCAAGAGCAGCCGCCATGCTGTGCCAAGCCAGCGTGGCGCACTTTACCCGCATAGGATAGTCCCGAACACCCGAAAGCGCTTTTAATTCCTCTAACTCGTCAGCCAACTCAGCCACATCATCACCAGTGACAAAATCGTGAAAAGACTGAAACAATTCAAGCGCCTCAGCCTCCGTCTTTCCTATGATTAACTCCGTCATGATTGAAGCTGAGGCAATGGAAATTGCACAACCCTTTCCTTCAAATTGGATATCTTTCACAACATTTCCCTCGAGAAGAAGGTAGACGGTCACGATATCGCCGCACAATGGATTGTGACCTTTCGCGGTTCGATTTGACTGATCTGGCACCCCAAAATTGCGCGGGCGCCGATTGTGGTCGAGAATAATTTCCTGGTACAACTCACGCAAATCAGACATCAGCCAAAAAATTCCTTCACCTTATTCAGGCTGCTAGCCAACGCATCAATGTCATCCCTTCCGTTGTACATACCGATCGATGCACGCACCGTAGAAGCCACGCCAAACCTATCCATAACCGGCTGCGCACAGTGATGGCCCGTGCGGACCGCTACACCCTCCTGATCAAGAATAGTGCCAACATCATGGGGATGAACATCGTCAAGTACGAACGAGATCACGCCGGCCTTTTGGCGCGCCGCACCGATTATGCGCAAACCCTCTATCTGGGCGAGTCGCTGCATGCCGTACCGGAGCACATCAGACTCATGAGCGGCTATATGTTCAAGCCCAATCGACCGGACGTAGTCAACCGCTGCGCCGAGTCCGATAGCACCACTAATGTGTGGAGTGCCTGCTTCAAACTTATAGGGCGGTGCAGCGTAATCGGTTTTGTCAAAGGTCACCGATGCGATCATTTCGCCCCCGCCTTGGTAAGGCGGCATAAGTTTAAGCAACTCTTCCCGCGCGTACAGCACGCCAATGCCGCTTGGGCCATATAGCTTGTGTCCCGAAAAGACGTAAAAATCGCAATCCAGAGCCTGAACATCGACCGACGTGTGCGGAACCGCCTGGCATCCATCAATCAGCACCCGAATGCCGCGCGAGCGCGCCATTTCGCAAATATCCTGGACCGGCAACACCGTACCTAGCGAGTTGGCCACATGAGTTATTGCTACGAGCTTGGTACGCGGCCCGAGCATGGCCTCAAACTGATCTAAAATTAACTCCCCATCATCATTAATCGGTGCAACCTTGAGTAAAACGCCGTTTCGGTCCCGCAAAAATTGCCACGGCACCACATTAGAATGATGCTCCATATGACTAATGACAACTTCGTCACCAGCCTCGAGAAATGTGCCACCATAGCTAGATGCTACCAGGTTGATAGCTTCTGTAGCACCACTCACAAATACTATTTCTGAGGTCTTAGCTGCGTTTATAAAACTCCGAACCGTCTCGCGGGCTCCATCAAAAGCCTCGGTGGCACGCTCGCTGAGCCAGTACACACCACGATGCACATTTGCGTACTCAGCCTCATAACAATAGCGAATGGCGTCGATAACAGCTCTCGGCTTTTGTGCACTCGCGGCACTATCAAGAAACACCAACTTCCGTCCGTGTGGTTTTTGACGCAGCACTGGAAAATCTTCTCGTATCTGATCTAAGTCAAATCCATCTGCGACAGATTTCAGTTTAACAGCGCGACCGCCACGTTTTATTTCGGTCATTGGCTTTTTAAACCGCCTCAGAAAGCCAGCTGTTGAACAAATTTCGGAAGTATTTTCGGATCGGCACGTCGGCTACCTTGTCGATGACTTCCCCAACGAAAGCATCGATTAACAAACGTCTTGCCGCTGCCTCACCCACACCCCTGGCGCGCAAATAAAACAAAGATTCCTCATCCAAATCGCCGATCGTGGAGCCATGGGCGCACTGCACCTCGTCATTAAGGATTTCTAGTTCCGGTTTGCTTGCAGCCTCGGCGTGCTCAGATAAAAGTAAATTTCTGTTAAGTTGACGGGCGTCGCTTTGGATAGCATTGGGCCACACCCTGATCTTTCCCTGAAAGCTCCCGTGTGCGGCCTCATCAATTACGCCCTTATAAACCTCCAGGGTCTTCCCACATGGAGCCATATGGTCAATACGAGTCCAGTTGTCCATCCGTTGTTGAGCACGTGCCAGGTAGATCCCGTCAAGGAAACAACCAACGTTTTCCTCTTCCAGCCGCACACGAATCTCGTTCCGCGATGTATGTGCTCCATTCGACAATACAAATCCGTTATAAGTACTATCTCTTGCTAAACGAATATGGCTGCTGCCAATATGTGTGCCGCTAGGCGCCTCACCCTGGTGCTTATAATGACAAATTCGCGCGCCAGGCCCAGCTGATACTTGAGTTAGTGCGTTAGAGCAGTGAGCACTGCCACCATCACCGATAAAAGTCTCGAAAATAGTGGCATGCGCACCAGATTCAGCGACCACGAGACTACGAGGGTGACTCATTGCTGGCCGCTCTCCCTCCCGCACCGCTACATAAATCAGATGTATTGGTCCGTCTGGCGATACGTCGCGGTCTAAATGAATGACCGCACCATCCGCAGCAAACGCGGTATTAAGAGCAACCATGGCAAGTGGTTTCGGATCGCTTTTACCAGAAAGACGATCCTCGGCCAGATCACACAAATCGCTCCAGTGTGCCTCCAGCAGCTCCGGCCGATTAGCCAACGTAGTCTCAAGGGTCGATATTGTCAGCCCAGCCGGCAGTACACCAATTTCAGACAGGTCGGGCCGAAAATAACCATTCACGAACACCATACGATGGCAGGGCATGGGATCAAGAAAATATTGTTCCAGTGCTCCTCGATTAACCCCGTTTACGGATGGGCCAGCCAGAATGGGTTGGGAATCAACAATCTGAGAGAGGTTAGTGTATTTCCACTCTTCAACCCGCGGGGTCGGGAAACCGCAATCAGCAAAATGTTCGATCGCGTTGCTACGTAGGCGCGTGAGCCAAGGCAAAGCCGTACCAGGAAGCCGCTCTCGGACCTCATTGAACCGATCAACATAAACGTTACTCGTATGTTTTCTTACGCTCATAATTTTATAATTTGCTAGTATATCGGTCGATCACGCCGCGCTCGAAAATTCCGCATAACCCTTTTTTTCAAGCTCAATGGCTAGTTCCTTCCCACCAGAACGAACAATCCGACCTTCCGCTAGCACATGCACCCTATCCGGCACAGTGTAGTCAAGAAGCCGTTGGTAATGGGTAATCACAAGCATCGCGCGCCCGGCATCACGCAGGCGGTTTATCCCGTCAGCGACAATTTTAAGTGCATCGATATCAAGTCCGGAATCTGTTTCATCAAGTACTGCTAGACGCGGTTCCAACATTGCCATCTGAAAGATCTCATTGCGTTTTTTTTCACCTCCAGAAAAGCCAACATTCACCTGCCGATTTAAAAAACTCTCATCCATTCGAAGTTGCTTTAGTTTAGTGCGCGCCTCTTTTAGGAACGCCATTGCACTTAGTTCCTCCTCGCCCCGCGCCGAACGCGCCGCATTTACTGCGGTTCGCAGGAAAGTCGCGTTGGCAACGCCCGGGATTTCTACGGGATACTGGAAGGCAAGAAACAAGCCGGCACGAGCACGTTCCTCCGGAGTGAGCTCCAGTAGCATTTTACCGTCGTATAGCACTTCACCCCGGTCAGCTTGATATCCTTCCCGTCCCGCCAAAACATAAGCCAATGTGCTTTTCCCGGATCCGTTAGGACCCATGACTGCATGCACCTCGCCGGCAACGATTTTCAGATTGACGCCACGAAGAATTGGTTTGCCATCGACTACAGTATGCAAATCTCGAATTTCGAGCATTGTTCAGTTTCCTCAACCATGGACACGTTAATTAACCGACCGCGCCTTCTAGGCTGATGCCGAGCAATTTCTGTGCCTCGACAGCAAATTCCATTGGGAGCTTCTGCAATACCTCCTTGCAGAATCCATTGACAATTAGCGAGACCGCGTCTTCATCGGACAGTCCGCGTTGACGGCAATAAAATAGTTGGTCATCACTGATTTTCGAGGTTGTCGCCTCGTGTTCAATTTTAGCAGTTCGGTTTTTCGCCTCGATATAGGGCACCGTGTGGCCCCCGCACTTTTCTCCAATTAAAAGCGAATCACATCGAGTATAGTTACGTGCGTTGTCCGCTTTTCCTAATACTCGAACCAATCCACGGTATGTTTGTTGTCCATGTCCAGCCGATATGCCCTTAGAAATTATTGTGCTCGAGGTATTACGGCCTATATGGATCATCTTCGTTCCAGTGTCGGCCTGCTGATAATTGTTTGTTATCGCCACCGAATAAAACTCACCCGTCGAATGATCTCCTTGCAAAATCACACTCGGGTATTTCCAGGTAATTGCTGAGCCAGTCTCAACCTGTGTCCAGGAAATTTTTGAATTCCGGCCCCGGCATGCACCACGTTTTGTCACAAAATTATAGATGCCACCCCGACCTTCCTTATCACCTGGATACCAATTCTGGACAGTCGAATATTTGATTTCTGCATCGTCTAACGCGACAAGCTCCACCACGGCAGCATGGAGCTGATGCTCGCTTCTCATCGGTGCAGTGCATCCCTCAAGATAACTTACATGAGCGCCGACATCAGCGATGATTAGGGTGCGCTCAAACTGGCCTGTTTCCGCGGCGTTGATTCGAAAATACGTCGACAACTCCATCGGGCATCGAACACCCTTAGGAATGTAGACGAAAGAACCATCGCTGAAGACGGCTGAGTTAAGAGTGGCATAAAAATTATCAGCTGCCGGCACCACGCTACCAAGATATTTTTGCACCAATTCAGGGTGAGTTTTTACCGCTTCCGATATGGGACAAAAGACTATCCCCAGTTCGCCCAGCTTGCCCTTAAAGGTGGTGGCCACTGAAACGCTGTCAAACACAGCGTCGACAGCAACGCCAGCAAGGACTTCCTGCTCCTTTAATGGAATACCGAGCTTTTCATAAGTCTCGAGCAGTACGGGATCAACCTCATCAAGACTCTTAGGTGTTTCACCTTTTTTGGGCGCAGCATAGTAATAAGCATCCTGATAATCGATTGGTGCGTAACGAACATTGGCCCAACCAGGTTCTTCGGCAGCAGAATTCAGCCAAAGCTGGAATGCCTTAAGCCGCCAATCTAGCAACCATTTTGGCTCTTCTTTTTTTGCGGATATAAATCTGACAATGTCTTTGTTTAAGCCCTTAGGAGCGAGTTCGGACTCAATGTCGGTGTAAAAACCATATTTGTATTCTCCGCCGGTAGCGGCCTCGACACTTTTTACGGTTTCGACAGATGCAGACATTGTTTTTCAATTCTCACACTAATAAAAGGTTTAAACTTTAAGCGCCCTAATCAGGAAAATCAGAAGCACTCACCTGGGTACGTGCCGGTAGTGCAAAGTTCAGTGGAACCGGGTTTGAGATTTCTGATAAAGAAACCCCCGACAAGGCGTGTCGAAGCGCATCATTGATGCGCCGCCAATTGGGCTGTGAAGGACAGACGTCCTCTAATTTGCATGAAACACCGTGACTCTCAAGGCAGATTGTTAGCGCGATGGGGCCGTCAACTGCAGAAATAATTTGTTCCACGGTGATGTCTCGAGGAGAAAATGCTAAACGGTAGCCGCCGCCACGACCTCGAACTGACTCCAATAAGCCGGCACGGGCCATTTTTGCTAGAATTTTGCTGACTGTGGGCATCGGCAAGTGTGTCTTATCTGCCAAGACGACAGCGGCATGGACTTCCTTTGGTTGGCGGGTCATATGGCTCATTAGTAATACAGCGTAATCTGCCAATCGGCTTAAGCGAATCATAACGCTCCCACTGCTCCAACTTGGTTTGCTGCCTTAGCGGTCTATTGCAACCGAAGAATAATGACTAAATTAGTCTTGTTTTAGATAAGAGCACAAACCTGCCTTGTCAAGCGAGTTAGAACCTATTTCTCTAGCCCTGATTCGTAATGAACCCAGCCGCTTTTAAAAACTTCAATATGATTGACTAAAGATCGGAGCCACTTTCCAGTGGCTCTATAAATACATCCAGCGCGTCGTACGCGCGACGAAGCGAAGCTTCGGCAGTCTCAGGTCGTGAGGAGCGAGTAAAAATGAAACCCAGATAATGGCGGCCTTCAGGCAACGGCGTAACCCTTTGTCCGAGCGGGATCGAAATATGGACGGCCTCTACATCTGCGCCCCCCCGCGCCACATCGAGCCCTTGAACAGCGCGCAGTATGCCGCCTTTCAGCACTGGGATCATCATCACACCAACAGCACACTGCTCTCGCTGGTAACCTGGACCCTTCTCGCCGATCGCGTGACTTAGAATCAATCTTTCCAAGCTGAAGCCGCCAGCAAAACGCAATGAGCTTCCACACCGACCACCGATCGAACGTGCCGCAATTTCTAGCAGGTGCACTTGCCCCTCGTTAATTCGAAGCTCGGCGTGAATTGGCCCATGAAACAAGCCAAGTGCGACCGCAGCATCAAGCACAGTTTGCTCAATACGGACACGTTCCGTAGAAGATCTTCGAGATGGAGTAATGTAAATTGTTTCAGGGAAAAATGGACCTGTTAAAGGATCGGGCTTGTCAAACAAAGCAAGTAAATGCAATTCACCCTGATCCATAAGCCCATCGAGTGCCACTTCCTCACCTGGCAAATACTCCTCCACTAATATAGGTGGCTTATCCAGCGCTGAGCCTGCGAGAATATCCGAGACACGTGCGAATGCTGCTTTCAGCTGCGACACATCATTTGCTCGGATCACACCGCGACTTGCCGCAAGGTTTGTTGGCTTGACGATACAAGGGAAACCCACAGGATCTATATTCTCCAAATCTTTGGCATCCGCCAATAATTTGAAAATGGGTTGAGGAAGTCCGGCCGCGGTAAGTACCGTCCTTAACTTAAATTTGTCCCGGGTGGCAGTAACCGCATCGACGTTATTATGGAGTAGACCGAGCGCTTGAGCTGCATGAGCCGCAAGTAATACTGCGTCCTCCTCAGCGGGAACTATGGCATCAACTGGATTATCCGCGGCGAAGGCCTTGATCTCTCGGGCACCTGAAACCGGATCTGAAAAATTAAATTGCACCACCCGGCTATCACCAAACTGTGTAGATGCCTGCGATTCATCAACCCCAATGACCACGCGAGCATCAACTTCCTCACACGCCGTGACAAATGCTGCTGCACGGTAGCTATTTGAAGGTAAAAGCAGTAATAGGCGTTTCATAACCGCGCCCACACACAATAATTACAATCGATCGAACTGTTCCGCGGTCGGCTCAGCACAGCAATACCATGGCTCGCTCATTACCTTTACTGGCTCGCAATTGGAAACAGAAATAGAGGGCGCTTCACGGCCAGTCGCCTCATGAGCAACCCGCCAGAGTTTGGCGAAAGTGTCTAAAGATGACACCCCGTTTGGGACGTCTGCTTCGACAATCGCTCGCACTTTCTGCTCCACCGAAATAGTCGCTAAGTCTGCATACCTCCAAAGATAGCTGAGACTTTCAGCGTCATATCCATCAAGAAATCGAGAAAAAGAAGTGCTTTTGAGAAGATGCGAGCCTTGCGGTACTAACAGACGTATCGCGAGCTGAATCGGCGCCACACGAGGAATTAATTCCAGCAGCACTATTTGTTGGAGAAGGTCAAGGTAGGACTCTGGCGTTGTCCACGGAGTAAACGGGATAAAAGTTGGCGATACATCGAGTCCTACTGCTCCGCAAATCTCTACTGTAGCGGCAAAATCGGCCCGCGAATGACCTTTATCGAGTACCTGCAAAACCATATCGTCAAATGATTCCACTGCCGTTGTGACAAACAAGCAACCCGTCTCGACGAGACGTGGCAAAAGCTCGCGATGGCGCTGTAGGTGTTCAACCTTGATAGTGACATCATATGTAAGATTCGGATGGCGTTTACTCACTGCTTCAACTATCCGCATGGCGTGGCCAGGGCCATTAAAAAAATCAGGGTCACCAAATGTAATGTGGCCCGCGCCCATTGCCACCTGCTGGTCAATATCAGCAAGGACTACGTCAGCACCAACTATAAAGAATCGTCCCCCATAAGCTGGTACAACGGGACAATGGCGGCATAAATGCTTGCAGCCTCGACTAGCTTCGCTATAGCCAGCTAAAGTGACCTCATTATCCGGCCCCAAAAGGTGCGAATATAGCTGGAGACTTGGGAGACCACGTCGGTCTGGACGGACAAAATGCTGCTTGGTCAAGGCCTTGGTTGATAAATGACGAACCGGACGGCCATCTAACAAACATTGGTAAACCTCAACCAGTGTAGTCTCAGCCTCACCACCTATTACTACCCCTACTCCAGCCTCCATCAGGCCGGACTGATTTGTTGGAGCGTACGTCCCGTAGCAAACCAACAGTGCTTGCGAATTTAAAGAGGTGATACGGGGCAGCACGCGTAGGGAAAGACGAGCGGCAGTGTGCATTGGCACGTGCAAAGCTATCAAATCAGCGGCAATGATCGCTTTTGTCTTCAGATCCTCAACAGCGAGATCATTGCACACCACATTCGCGCCAACCCTCTTCAACCATGCCGCTGGAGAAGCTAGACCGAAGGGCTGATGCCCCAGATCATAAGTTGAGAGGAGTACAACATTCACTGGTTTGGGGGCCAAAACCCAAATTCATTTACCCGGCTGATAATATGGATTTGCGCCGCCGTCATGGTCAGTCACGTCCAGAACGTGTGCGATTGACGGCACTGCGTTCTTAATTTCAACTTCCACGCCTTGCTTTAGGGTCACATCAGCCATGCCACAACCCTGGCAACCTCCCTCAAGACGAATATAGACCGTGTCTCCTTGAACATCGACTAGAGCGATGTGCCCACCATGCGTAGCCACGGAAGGATTAATTTTTTCGTCGAACAACTTCTGCACGGTCTTTCCATCTGCTGTTTCGAGCCCAGGCTTAGGCTTGCTGTCACGATAGTCCACCAGCTCAGCAAATTCGGCTACATAGTGACGTAAAAGGTTTTCTACGCCCGTGCGATAGGTGTACGCAGATCCTATAAACTCCACGATGACCCTACCTTCTCGATAACCACGAAATTTTAAATCACCACCACTTTCTGTAATTGCCGGACGCACTCGGGTAGAAAGCAAGTCTTTGATTTCTGTCACGATATCTGAATCGGCCGGATCAAAATCCTCTTCTTCCTCATCTGCCTCGTCATCCAAAATCGTAGGTAAGTCAGCCACGTAGTGCTCCATAATTGCACCCAGGATTGCCGGCTTCATTAATTGCCAATCACCGTCTTTAACCTTTGTCACACGAACAAAATCGTCGCCAAAAGCGACTTCAGCAACGGATTCAATATCGAACAAACGCGTCGCAAGTGGGGACCGTGCTGCAGAGACGGGGTCAGAGAAGGTTACCTCTTTCCCTTCCAGTACTGTTCTCCCAGGCAGAAACTTAACCAAGTCCGGATCGGATGAAACCTCAGTTTGAATGAACATCAGTGAACCCATTCCATTGGCATAGACATGTCCCTTATAATGGACTCTTAATTTGACAGTTCAAGGCTAACGATGCAACTCACAAGCAAGACATAGTCCAACCGTGACAATCGAAAATTATCACGCCCATGTATACTACGACGAAGCAAGCAGACATGCCGCAGAGATCCTGCGCGAAGAAATCGCACAGCGGTTCATAGTGAAAATGGGGCGCTGGCGGGAGGAACCAGTAGGGCCACACCCGCAGCCTATGTATCAAGTCGCCTTTGAGCCTGAGCTGTTTGGCGCAATCGTTCCATGGTTGCTAATCAATCGAAATAGCCTTGATATTCTGATTCATCCAAATACTGGAATGAGCCTCAGGGATCATACCAATCACGCCCTCTGGCTGGGAAACAAGCTTACTTTGCGTTTAGGTGAGCTTGAGGACGAAAATTGACTTAAATTCCAGCCGGGCGGGGGCAATTTTCTAACATCTGCCAGAGTTTCTGTCATAAACGAGCCAAACTCATCCCCAAAAACGTAACGCAAGACCGGAGATTACCAATATGACCGACGTTCTCGCCGCGAAAAGTTGCACACCTTGCAGGGGCGGCATCCCACCACTGACGAAGGATGAGGCAAGCAATTACCTAGCCCAAACAAAGGGCTGGAAACTCTTAAAAGACGGCACATTAATTGCTCGCGACTACGCCTTTGATAATTTCAGGGAGGCTATGGATTTCGTGATCAAGGTCGGCGAGCTCGCCGAGCAAGAAGGCCACCATCCCGATGTCTTATTTGGCTGGGGCTACGCAACCGTTTCTTTGCAAACCAAGAAAATTAAGGGTTTGCACGAAAATGACTTCATTATGGCCGTGAAAATCGACCAATTCCTCGAAGAAAACTAAAAAAATATGGGCCCACAGGAAGGACAAATTCCACTTGTTATAACGATTTAGAATCGCACCATGGCACGCAAATACCCGGTGAACCGACACACAGGCCGGGCACACTTAAAGTCTTAAAATACTAAGCCAGCACACGGAAAGTGCGGTTCCCGCAAGACAATAAAATTAATTCGCTTAAAATGGAATTTCGTCGTCAAAGTCGCCAACCGCGGGCGGCTCACCACCCGGCTCGCCGCTAGGAGACGAAGCATGATCGCCACCTACTCCAGATTCTGCTCGCGAATCCAACATGGTAAGCGTACTGCGAAAACGCTGTAGCACCACTTCAGTGGTATATTTTTCCTGCCCGGATTGGTCGGTCCACTTACGAGTTTGAAGCTGACCTTCGAGATATACCTTTGACCCCTTTTGCAAATATTTTTCCGCAATTTCGACCAGATTCTGATCAAAAATCACCACCCGATGCCACTCGGTCTTTTCCCGCCGTTCGCCAGTTTGACGGTCACGCCAGTTCTCACTGGTTGCAACTGACAAGTTGGCGACCTTATCACCACTCTGCATTGCCCGCGTCTCAGGCTCTCGACCAAGATTGCCAACCAGAATGACTTTATTAACACTTCCCGCCATATGCTGCCTCGCATCAAATGTGAGCTGGACTCGCAGCCACAAATAAAAAACAGATTATAACCGCAGAGACAGCAGTGCCGCCAGTCCACACTTTCAAAGCAAGCGAATCTGCATAAAATCGACCTGAACGGTCGTAGACAGAATGGATCACCGATAAGTTTAGGTCACTCAATGATAAGATCGGACTTGCCCTCTTACCCACCATCAGGCAGCAATACGGTTGTAGTCAAACTTTCACTTGCTATTCCGGCCAATGGACAACGAAATCCGCATCAGCGGCGCTAAAGAGCATAATCTTAAGAATATCAACGTGGCGCTGCCGCGTAACAGCTTAACGGTGATTACTGGGCTGTCGGGATCTGGGAAATCCTCACTTGCCTTTGACACGATATACGCCGAAGGCCAACGTCGGTATGTAGAAAGCTTGTCTGCATATGCCCGACAGTTTCTTGAGTTAATGGAAAAACCGGATGTAGAATCGATTGAAGGTCTCTCGCCGGCAATAGCAATCGATCAAAAGGCTAAATCACGCAATCCTCGATCCACAGTCGGCACTGTGACCGAAATTTACGATTACATGCGTCTTTTATATGCGCGGGTGGGGACACCGTATTCTCCAGCTACGGGATTACCGATTGAAAGCCAGACCGTGAGCCAGATGGTGGATGGAATTTTGAGTTCCCCCCAAGGTATCCGACTTTATCTGCTCGCGCCTGTTATTCGCGGACGAAAAGGTGAATATCGCAAAGAAATTTCGGCGCTAATGAAACGTGGTTTCCAACGGCTAAAAATTGATGGCAAAATCTATCAAATCGAAGAAACACCCCCACTCGATAGAAAACGGAAGCACGATATAGAAGTCGTGGTTGATCGTGTCGTGGTTAGCAATGAACTTTCGGTCCGTTTGGCCGACAGCGTTGAAACCGCCTTGGCATTAAGTGACGGACTTTTATTTACGGAGAACGCCGACACTGGGGAACGCGCTACCTATTCAGCACGGTTTTCTTGCCCGGTATCCGGATTTACGATCGATGAAATCGAACCACGATTATTTTCGTTCAACAACCCGTTCGGAGCCTGCCCGCATTGTGACGGGATAGGCACAATTAACTATTTTGATCCGGATTTAGTTATCCCCAATACTGACAAAAGCCTACGTGACGGAGCAATCCGACCCTGGGCAAACACCTCCAGTCAATATTACCAACAAGCGCTTGAAGGCATCGCAAGCTATTACAAATTCAGCGTTAACAAACCCTTCAAGGAGCTACCAAAAAAAGCGCGCAACATTACCTTGTATGGCTCGGGCAAAGAGGTAGTACCTATCACCTATGACGATGGCCTCCGGAGTTATACGACGAAACGGCCATTCGAAGGTGTAATTCCAAATCTAGATCGTCGCCTCAAAGAATCGGATAACTCCTGGTTACGGGAAGAACTCAGTCGTTTGCAAAACGAATTCGAGTGTGAGGATTGCTCTGGATTTCGCCTTAAAGCGGAGGCCCTCGCTGTAAAGATAGACGGCCGACACATCAGCGAAGCCACGAGTCAATCGATAGCTGAAGCCGCAAATTGGTTTTCTGAACTTGAAGCAAAACTCAGCCCTAAGAACCAACAAATCGCGGCTCGTATTCTCAAAGAAATCAACCTTCGGCTTGGCTTCTTGGTTGATGTGGGTCTTGATTATCTTACGTTATCCCGCAAATCAGGCACCTTATCGGGCGGAGAGAGCCAGCGTATCAGGTTAGCTTCTCAGATCGGTTCGGGTCTAACCGGCGTACTTTACGTGCTCGATGAACCCTCAATTGGACTCCATCAACGGGACAACGCACGTCTATTACAAACTCTCCGAAATTTGCGTGACCTCGGCAATACTGTGATCGTAGTAGAACATGACGAAGAAGCGATCATGGCTGCCGATCATATAATAGACATGGGTCCGGGCGCAGGCGAAGCGGGTGGCCAAGTCGTAGCTAGCGGCACCCCTACAAATATCATCGCCAACGCGGCTAGTTTGACTGGTCAATATCTGTCGAGAAAACGTCAAATCCCGGTACCAGAGCGGCGAGGCAAAAGCAACAAACGAACCGATAAGGTGATTACGCTTATTGGAGCCACTACCAACAATCTACATGGGCGTATCCGGTAGCGGAAAATCTAGCTTGGTTGTAGATACGTTGTATCCAGCCGCTGCGCGGCACCTCAACCGAGCCCGCGCCCATCCAGGTCCATATAAAGCTCTCCAGGGCCTCGAATATATTGATAAAGTTGTCGATATTGATCAGTCCCCCATCGGGCGTACACCTCGATCGAACCCAGCTACTTACACTGGCTGCTTCACGCCAATCCGAGACTGGTTTGCAGGGCTGCCTGAAGCTGCTGCGCGTGGGTATAAACCTGGCCGTTTCTCTTTTAATGTCAAAGGTGGACGTTGTGAGGCGTGCCATGGTGAAGGAGTCATCAAGGTCGAGATGCACTTCTTACCCGACGTGTATGTAACTTGCGATAACTGCCGAGGCGCACGCTACAATAGAGAGACGCTTGAAATCGCCTACCGAGGCCATTCGATTGCCAATATTTTAGATATGACTGTCGATACGGCTGCTGAGCTATTTCACGCGGTTCCATCCATCCACGACAAGCTTGTAATGCTGCAAAGAGTGGGGCTTGGCTACATAAAGGTTGGCCAACCAGCAACGACAGTGTCAGGCGGCGAGGCTCAACGCGTCAAGCTTGCCAAGGAACTGTCTAGACGCGCCACTGGAAAGACCATTTATATACTGGACGAGCCAACAACTGGCCTACATTTTGAGGACGTACGGAATCTACTCGAAGTGCTCCACACACTCGTGGACACAGGAAATACAGTAGTGGTAATCGAACATAACCTCGAGGTTATAAAAACTGCCGACTGGATCATCGACTTAGGACCTGAGGGAGGAGATGGTGGAGGGCAAGTGGTTGTCGAGGGCACGCCAGAGGTGATCGCAGCTACATGCGAAAGTTACACAGGCCAATATCTTGCTCGCTTACTACGCCCCAGCGCTTCACAGAGAAGAGTTAGAAAAAGCGCATAAGTTTGCCCAATCGTTACACCTCTCCGTGCGTTGATTTCTGTCAGTGTTGGGCTGACTGAAGATCACTCGCCTCTGCTAAGAGCTGATAGCTGAGTCTGCGAACTCCTTCATCATACGCCCACGTAACCACTGCTATTTCATCGATACCGTACTCATTCGCTAACGCATCGATCTGAGCAGCTACCTTTTTTCCAGTGCCGACGAAAGCGTTAGCGCGATCCTGACTAATGCGTTCTTGTTCAGAATCGGAAAACGGGTGCGCTGCTGCAGCATCTGGAGACTCGATCGGCAAAAACACCCCGCGATCACGAAAAAGCCGCCACTTGGCCCTTGAGCTGTAGTGAAACTGTGCCTCCTCATCAGTCCGGGCAGCGAGTGCCCAGACACAAAGCCCAGTATGGGGTTTCGGATGACGATCACTGGGCTGGTAAGATCGACGGTAGATGCCAAGGGCCTGTGCTGCCCCCTGACCATCGGTAAAGAACCAAGCAAAACAATAGGGGAGACCAAAATGGGCAGCAATCTGCGCACCATAATTAGAACTACCGAGAATCCAGATTTCAGGCACCGTATCACCCTGGGGAAAAGCTTGAAGCCGAGCAAAGGGATGCTTCTCGGGTAAAGATGTTCCACTCACCCAGGCCATCAGATCGCGCACGTCTGCTGGAAATTGTGCCGGACGTTCGTTAGCAAGCGGATTAAGCGCAAAGGCAGTCTGACCATCCGAACCCGGAGCACGGCCCAGCCCGAGATCAATTCTACCGGGCGCCAATGCATCAAGCACTCTGAATTGCTCTGCAACCTTAAACGCCGAATAGTGAGGCAACATAACACCGGCACTTCCAACCCGTATTGTGTCCGTGCTCGTCGCAATCGCCGCAACAAGAATTTCGGGGGCGCTACCAACAATTGTTGGGTGGTTGTGATGCTCCGATACCCAAAATCGTTCATACCCAAGGGATTCACAATGTTTAGCGAGTTCTACTGCGTTTGAAATTGCGGTCTCGTTTGGGCGCCCAACGGTAGCGATTGACTGTTCGAGAACGGACAAGCGTGGCACAGTAAACTCCTCAGGCGCTGCAGCCGAAAAAGGCCAACGGCAAATATTTTATGGGTTGCGGGTCACACGTTATGGGTTATCAGTTCACTCGGTTTAGACCCCTGAGCCCCGGCAAAACTTGATCTATCAACAAACGTGTCTGATTCAAAATGTCCTTATCGCCAGTGCCGATTGGTCGCAATATGAATTTGGACACGCCTGCATTAGCATAATCCGCGATTCGGGCCAGCATGTCGTTACCGTCTCCAACCACGAACGTGGCTTGTGGATCGCGGCCCAATCTTTCCCGGTAGAACTTGGAGGCACGCGCCACTGACGGGTCGCTCCAAGACCCAAATCTATAGGCAAAAGCAGCTCCGTAATGATCCTCAGCAATTTGGCGACCTTCCTTAACAAGCGCTGCCTTGATGGCATCGATAATCGCACGGATTTCTTTAGGGGCCTCAAAGGCAGCCTGCCAGCCGGTGCCAAACCGTGCGGTCCGTCGGATTGCCGCATCGCTAGAGCCTCCAATCCACAGGGGCATATTTTTCTGAACGGGTTTTGGTTCTATCGAGGCTGACCGATATCGGTAGTACTCCCCATCGAAGTCGACAGAGCCCTCAGACCACAGCTTTGAAATGATTTCTAGCCCCTCATTTGTGCGCCGACCACGCCCCTTTGTATTAAGGGAGGTAGCTTCCCATTCAGGCGCGCGGCTGTTACCAACGCCAAATGCAGGCAGAAGCCGACCCTCGCTAAGAACATCGATAGTTGCACATTGTTTAGCCAACAATAACGGATCGCGAAGGCCAACAGAAACCACATTCATTCCAAACTTAATCCGCTTCGTCGCTCCCGCAAGCGCAGCCATCGTGGTTATGCATTCAAGAATCGGGTGACGAGAAACCAAGCGGTCCGTCTGCCAGATCGAATCTACACCGCTCACCTCGCACATATCGACCCAACGCCAAAACGAGTTTCCGTCTGAAAATGGGAAGTCGGAAAGCCCCAAACCAACCGCAATTGACACGGTATTCGCCCCCTGGACTGTGATCTGTTACGCCTAAATCGGCCGTTTAGAGTATACTCACCAAACAACAACGATTTGTCATATTCACTAATATTAACGGGTTACGCAGTTTTAGTTAACGCCGGTTTGCAGTTTTGGGAGAAATTGGAATGCGTGAGTACGAGGCAGAAATCCAAACAAAGGATGGCGCCATGGATACTTTCATCTGTCATCCAGAGGAGGACGGGCCATTTCCGGCGATAATAATTTATATGGACGCGCCGGGGATCCGAGAAGAGCTACGCGACATGGCTCGACGACTGGGAACAGTCGGTTACTTCGTGATGCTTCCGAACCTGTATTACCGAACCGGAAGGGAAGGAGGCTATGGTTATGATGTAGCTAAAATTCGCTCCGACAATGCAGAAAGAGAAAAGATGTTTGAAGTAATGCGCACATTAACAAATGCGCGTGTGGTCTCTGATACTGGACCACTTTTATCATACGCTGTTGAAACACCTGGGTGCGCCGATGGTCGTGTCGGTTGCATCGGATATTGTATGAGCGGTCAGTTTGTTGTTTCGATAGGGGCTGCTTACGCGGACGACTTTGCCGCTATAGCGTCGTTTTATGGAGTTGGCATAGTGACCGATGCAGAGGATTCACCTCATTTGAATGCTCACAAAATCAAGGGCGAGCTGTATCTCGCCTTTGCATCCAGTGATCCGTGGGTTCCGCAACCTTTGGTCGATTCAATGCCGAGTATTATGGAAAATGCAGGGATAGATCACCGTATCGAAATTTACCCAGATACGGAGCATGGCTTTGCGTTTCCCCAGCGGCCTGTGTACGTCAAAGCGGCTGCTGAGCGCCATTGGGAGCGCCTGTTTGCTCTTTTTTACAGACGCCTGCGTCAGTAACATAAAGTGACCCAATTCGTTGATGTTCAGGGGATTCTGTGGGTATAAGGCATAATGTCCAACCCAATGCACCAGTCAGAACTGAGCAAACAGCTGTCACTCGGCCTGCCAAAACGGCATGGGCTCTATGATCCTGCGTTTGAGAAGGACTCCTGCGGCGTAGGCTTTATCTGTGACATTAAGGGGCGTGCCAGCCGCGAAATCATTGAGCAAGCGGGGCACATAAATTGCTGTATGGTGCATCGCGGCGGTGTCGGTTACGAGCAAAACACAGGTGACGGCGCCGGCATCCTGACCGGCCTTCCCCACAAGTTTTTCTCGAGAGTAGCCGGTGCCGATCTCGGTATCGAGCTGCCAAAGCCCGGCAAATATGGAGCTGGGATTGTCTTCCTGCCTAGATCCACAACCGAACGCAAACATTGCAAAGCCGTCATTGCAGAAGAAATTGCGGCGGCAGGTCAGCAACTCCTCGGCTGGAGAGCAATACCGACCGATCCAGACGCCGCTAACATTGGCCATGCCGCACGCGTGTCTATGCCACACATGGAGCAAATATTCATTGCCAGCGTAGGCGTAGAAGGCGATGCGTTCGAACGTGAACTTTACTTGATCCGGAAACACGCTACTCACCGGCTACGCGGCGACGAGGCACTGGCAGAACGCCAGCTTTTCTATGTCGTGAGCCTTTCAACTAAGGTCATCATCTACAAAGGGATGTTGACCCCGCATCAGTTGTTTCCCTTTTATCCCGATCTCACAGGCTGGGATTACGAATCTCACCTCGCAATGGTCCATTCGCGGTTCTCGACCAACACCTTTCCATCGTGGGACCGAGCCCAGCCAAACCGTTTCATGTGCCATAACGGTGAAATCAATACGCTGCTCGGCAACAAAAACTGGATGAACGCCCGCCAAGGAACGGTCAAAAGCAAGCTCTTTGGTGATCGAATCGAGAAACTGTTTCCAATCGTCGAACCTGACTGCTCCGATTCAGGCACCTTCGACAACGTCCTCGAGTTCCTGCTGATGACCGGACGTACCCTACAAGAAGCGGTTCTAATGATGATCCCCGAAGCCTGGCAGCAGGACGAGGCGATGACCCAGGAAAAAAGAGCTTTCTACGAATACCAATCCTGTCTAATGGAACCTTGGGACGGTCCTGCGTCTATCGCGTTTACCGACGGCACTTACATTGGCGCCGTACTAGATCGGAACGGCCTGCGCCCGTCTCGTTACTACATCACTAACGATGACAAATGTATCATGGCGTCCGAAGTCGGAGTCGCAGATATCGATCCGACAACCGTCGTCGAGAAAGGCCGACTTCAGCCAGGAAAAATTTTTCTCATCGACTTCGACGCTGGTCGCATGATACCGGACGAGGAAATCAAGTCTCAGTGGGCAAAAAACCAACCATATGGCGCATGGCTCGAAAGACAGCGTATCGATTTAGAAGATCTGCCTAGTACTTTCCCGACACAGGGCTTCGACAAGGACACAGTTCTCTCCCGCATGCAGGCATTCGGTTACACCGCCGAAACCATGCAATTCATGCTGCAACCACTCGTGAAAGAACTTCGCGACCCGCTCGGATCCATGGGCAACGACAGCGCACTGGCAGTGATGTCGGAAAAGCCGCGCATGTTATACGACTACTTCAAGCAGCTTTTTGCTCAAGTTACCAATCCGGCTATCGACTCGATCCGGGAAGAGGTGGTTATGGCCCTAGAGTGCTACATAGGGCCTGAGCAAAATCTGTTGGAGCCAAGAGAGGAAAATGCTCACCGACTCCGCGTGCCACACCCCATCCTCACAAACGATGCCCTAACGGCTCTAAAATATCTTGACTACCGAGATTGGCGATCACGCACGATCGATATTACGTTTCAGAAAGGTTCCGGAAAAGGCGGCCTTCTGGCGGCACTCGACCGTATCTGTAACGAGGCCACCACCGCTATTAAAAACGGTATCGAGATTATAATTTTAAGCGACCGCAACATTGACGCCGACAATGTGCCGATCAGCGCCCTCGCCGCTGTCGGTGCAGTGCATCACCATCTGGTGCGATCGCACCTCCGCACCCAGGTTGGGATCGTGATTGAAACCGGTGAAGCTCGGGAGGTCCATCACCATTGCCTTCTGATAGGTTTCGGTGCAGACGCCATCAACCCTTACCTGGCTTTCGAGGCTTTATGGGACTCTCGTCGGAACGGGTACCTAGACGACGCTGAGCATATCAACGATGACACTGACGTCACTACCGCGTACCAGAAGGGCGTCGCGAAGGGCATGCTCAAGGTGATGGCGAAAATGGGTATCTCCACCCTACAGTCGTATAAAGGCGCCCAAATCTTTGAGGCCATTGGCCTTTCCGAAGATGTCATCAAACGGTGTTTCACCGGTACAGCAAGCCGCGTACAGGGAGTCGGTTTTGACGTGCTCGCTGAAGAAATGGTGAAACGCCACGCCTTCGGTTTCCCGCCGCGTGACACCGTAGCAATCCCTGTACTGCAAAATCCGGGCGACTTTCACTGGCGACGCCACGGCGATACGCACATGTGGGATCCCGAATCGATCTCGCATTTACAGGTAGCAGCTAGAGGCAACGACGAGGAGTCGTACGAGAAGTTTGCCAAGCACGCTAATGAAGAAAGCACACGAAATGCAACACTCCGAGGACTGCTGTGCTTCAACACCGGCGTAAACGGCGGTCCAATCCCACTAAATGAGGTGGAATCCGAACGAGAAATCCTTAGACGTTTTTCAACCGGTGCGATGAGCTTCGGCTCGATCTCCAAAGAAGCGCATGAGTCTTTGGCGATTGCAATGAACCGTATCGGCGGCAGGTCTAACACCGGTGAGGGTGGAGAAGACCCCGAGCGGTATATGCCACTCGCAAACGGGGACTCAAAACGCTCCTCCATCAAGCAGGTGGCAAGCGGTCGCTTCGGCGTAACAATCAACTATCTCACGAACGCTGACGAGCTGCAGATCAAGATTGTGCAAGGCGCAAAACCCGGTGAAGGCGGTGAGTTACCAGGCCGCAAGGTCGACGAGTACATCGCATCCATACGTCACTCAACACCAGGGGTCGGACTCATTAGCCCACCACCTCACCATGATATATATTCCATCGAGGACATCGCGCAGCTCATTCACGACCTGAAAAATGCAAACCCCGACGCACGTATCAGCGTAAAGCTTGGTGCAGCTGTCGGTGTTGGCACCGTCGCTGCTGGAGTGGTGAAAGCGCGCACAGACCATCTTGTGATTTGCGGAGATTCAGGCGGAACCGGTGCATCACCGTTGACCTCAATCAAACATGCCGGAGTTCCGTGGGAGCTCGGAATCGCCGAAACCCACCAAACTCTGGTGATGAACAACTTGCGCTCGCGGGTCACGTTACAGACTGATGGGCAGCTAAAAACCGGCCGCGATGTGGCGATCGCTGCCTTCCTCGGCGCCGAGGAGTTTAGCTTCGGCACGGCTCCATTGGTAGTTCTCGGCTGTATCATGATGCGCAAGTGCCATCTCAATACCTGCCCGGTTGGGATCGCAACCCAAGACCCGCACCTCCGGACGAAGTTCAACGGTTTGCCCGAGCATGTCATCAACTACTTTTTCATGATGGCAAAAGAGCTACGGAAAATCATGGCTGAGCTGGGTTTTCGGACCGTCAACTCAATGATTGGTCGTACCGACGCGCTCCACATCGATACAGCGGTGGAACACTGGAAATCTAAAGGGATTGATCTCTCAAGCGTACTAACCAAAGCTATCGAGCCAGATAACTGCCTCGGCGTCTACTGCCTCCATGATCAGGACCATGGTCTCGAAAGCGCGCTCGACAACCGGCTGATCCAACTTGCCGAGCCGGCCCTCGCGCGCGGCGACAAAGTCCGCGAAGAACTCACGATTCAGAACGTCAACCGTGTGGTGGGCGGAATGCTATCCAATCAGATCATCTGGCGAGCCATGCGCCAAAGCTCTGTCCTGCACTACCGTTGAATTTGTAATGAATTGTACCGTCCTGAAGCATTTCGGGGCCGACGCGCCGGATGATCTGATTGGATAGCATTCCGCCCACCACACGGTTGACGTTCTGAATCGTGA
>JYMV01031968.1_pt1 | contig 27415 bp, 26 predicted proteins | sample 338911 | NCBI WGS metagenome assembly JYMV01 (sample SAMN03354496, study PRJNA234377) | hydrothermal vent metagenome | biome: Deep sea; feature: Hydrothermal plumes at the Eastern Lau Spreading Center, Western Pacific Ocean; material: Seawater | place: Tonga | collected 2009 | depth 2000 m m
GCGGTATCGCTCGCCAAAGCTTGATGGCCTTTGCCTTGGGCATTGGTGGCGGTATGGGTCTCTACAACACACCAACAGTCGTTGAAAGTGTTATGTCTGCAACCTTACCTGTTGTTGCCAGCACTCAAGAAGTCATTGGCACAACAGTTCCAGCAATCAGCGTCGTCTTACTGGGCACCTGAATGTGAGCCATATTAGGCAGTTCACTTAAGGCAATCAAACTTAGGTATACACAACATCGGGTTATTGGTGATGTTGTGTAGACCTTTTCATTTCAGCGACGCCACATTAACGAACTTGGTTTACATTATTTGGTATATTAATACCTAAGGTGTTAAAATTCCTATCGTAATAAACTATATGGTTTATACTGTTCGTGATATTCATACTTTGGGTGTTAAAATGTCATCTAAAATAAACTGGCTTGTTGCTCATACTTCTCCTGGTGCGCTAGTACTTCAGCAATGGCTGACTGAAAACGGCGTGAGCTACTCGTTGGCTCAAAAGTACGCGCAGAACGGTTGGCTGAAGAAGCTTAGTTCTGGTGTGTACTATCGTCCAAATGCGCAGGGCGATATAAAGCCAACTTGGGTTGATGCCATTCAAGCATTGGATGTGCAATTGGGCGTTCCAGTTCATTTGGCTGGATTGAGCAGCTTAACTCACCAAGGACTGAGTCACTATTTGCAGCTGAACAAAGAGCAAGTTTGGATTTGCGTTAAAAAAAAGTCGTCCTTACCAAAATGGTTTCGTGAATTCCCTTATCAGAATTGGTTTTACTGTGGAAACCATAAGCTTGAAGTGAATCCCGAGAAAGATTTGAAAAGGATCACGGTTAAAGAGAAAGAACTCACTGTCAGCTGTGCAGAACTTGCTGCCTATGAAGTGGTAGACGGGATTGGGAAGCTGATTTCATTTGAGCATGTCGCAGAATTATTTCAGGGTTTAGTCAATCTTAGCCCTAGAAAAGTACAAGATATTCTTGAGCGAAGCAGCTCTGTTCAGGCAAACCGAATATTTCTATTTCTGGGTCGATACTACGATCACCAGTGGGTCAATCGCGTAGATGAAACAAGAATTAAATTGGGTGCAGGAAAGCGGCAGGTTGTCGAAAAAGGACGTTTTGATGAGCGATATCAAATCACAGTGCCAGAGATATTAAGCGTCAAAAAAGGTGAACAACATAATGGATAAAGATAGCCCATACTACAAACAGGTTTCTTTGCTCATAAGAATGCTGCCTGTGGTAGCAACAGAGACGGTTTTTGCACTTAAAGGTGGCACAGCCATTAATTTATTTGTGAGAGATTTTCCTCGGTTATCTGTAGATATTGATCTTGCTTATCTTCCACTTGAACCAAGAGATGAGGCTTTGATTAATGTCAGGGCTGCATTGCAGCGCATTACAGACAGAATCAATACTCAACCAGATATCAGAGCGGCATTTCAGGATAATAAAGCTGATGAACTGAGAATAGTTGTATCCAGTCCGGTTGCGACGATTAAAATTGAAGTGTCGCCCGTCGCCAGAGGTACATTGCAAAGTGCAGAAATAATGCCAGTTCAAGAGTCTGTTGAAGACGAGTTTGGTTATGCTGAGATTCAGGTAGTCAGTCTTCCCGATCTGTATGGTGGAAAATTGTGTGCTGCTATGGATCGCCAACATCCTCGCGACTTATTTGATGTGCGTATGTTACTTGGCAGTGAAGGGATTTCGAGAGAGATTTTGGTGGGTTTTTTAACCTATACATTAAGTCACCCTCGGCCTATTAATGAAGTCATGTCGCCAAACTGGCAGCCTCTAAATGAGAAATTTCAGGCAGAATTTGACGGAATGACTTTTGAAAAAGTTGAATGCGAAGACTTAGCCCGCATTTTGCATGAAGATATAAACAAGAACGGCTGAAAGCGGTATGGTTATTGGTGTCTAGACAATAATTCAAACCGATCAGCCGTACGCAAAATGTTACCACAGTCATTCCAGTTTTCACCTCTTTCTCGTCGCTCCGTCGAAGCTCAGTTTTCAGGCGGCCATATCACCGGTCACTCAGGTCTCCTTTTGCTGCGAGAGGTTGATCGCCAGCTGGGCTTGAGTAAGCGCCTCGCTCGTCTGCTAAACGATCATCGACAGCCTGGTAAGGTTCAGCATGAAGTGCAGACGATGTTACAACAGCGTTTGTTTGGCTTGGCGGCAGGCTTTGAGGACTTGAACGACCACTCACATTTGCGCGGCGACTTTGGTATGCAGACCGCCGTCAACCGAATGACGCGGCTTGCCAGCACATCAACCCTATATAGGTTCGAGGCAGAGGCGGACCGCCAGGCGATTATCGACGCACACAAGGTGCTCTGGGATACCTTCATTCGAAGCCATGCAAAGCCGCCGGCCAAGATCATTCTGGACTTCGATGCGACGGATATACCGCTGCATGGTGACCAACCTGAGAAGTTCTTCCACGGCTATTACGACCACTACTGCTATTTGCCGCTGTATTGCTTTTGCGGGCGATTCCCGCTGGTCGCTTACCTTCGACAGAGTAAGATCGATGGCGCGAAACACACCGCTGCGATCCTTAAATTGCTGGTTAACTTCATCAGATCGCATTGGCCATCCGTTCAGATTATCTTCCGCGGTGATAGCGGCTTTTGCCGGCAGCTTCTGCTCAACTGGTGTGATCGTAATAGTGTTGATTACATTGTCGGTATTGCACGTAACCCTCGCCTTGAAGCATTGGTAGAACCTCTCTGGGCTATGGTTAAGCAACATCACGCCCAGCGCAAAGCTCACGGAGGGTCAGGTTCCACAAAAGCGTTCTGGCGCTATCGGTATCAAGCCAAGAGCTGGCGGTATGCTCGTGATGTTATCGCAAAGGCCGAGCTGACGGATAAAGGGACAAACCCGCGCTTCATCGTCACCTCACTACGCGGAAACGACCGATCTCTATACTACGACGTCTATTGCGCTCGCGGCGATATGGAGAATCGAATTAAAGACCAGCAGTTGGACCTCTTTGCCAAACGAACGCCCTCAAAGCACTGGTGGAGCAATCAGTGGCGTTTAATGTTATCGATGCTGGCCTTCGTTCTATTCGAGAACCTGCGAAACTTCTGCTCAAAACGCTATAAGAACCTGAGTGTTCATAGTCTGAGGTTGAGACTCATCAACATCGCTGCGGTCGTGACTCGCAATACACGCCGAATTCGCTTCTTCATGACGGAGAACTGCCCAGATCAACGAGAGTTCATCCAGCTTGCTCAGAAGCTACTATCACCAGGGTAAAACACCCGAGCGCCCCCAGCTCAAAACAATGGGGGTTTGGGGGAGTTGCGTCCAAAACTCAAAAAACGCCCTGATTTACTGAGAAACCTACCTGCCAAACTTTTACGCAGAGTACGGCGCCAGAGAAATTATCCAAATTTGGCTTCATGAAAGATGACGGTTAGCCTCTGTTAGGCCCATGATGTTAATTGAACTGCAAAAACATTTCACAGAAAGGGATCATGCTTTCCTTATGTCATTCAAAAGAGGGCAACCTGACTGGGCATTGTTTGACTATCCTAATGCAGCAGACTTGCCAGCGATTCGTTGGAAGTTGCAGAACATTAACAAATTGGCAAAGAATCAAGCAAAACATCAAGAGCAATTAGATAAATTGAAGCAAGTGCTTGATGATTGGCTTGTTAACGCAAACGCCGAGTAATTCGTTTATAACAAACCTCAACGAGCTATAAGCCCCCTAGTTAGATTGCGATTTCTTCAATCTATCTAACCGAGTCCACATAGGACAACTGCATAGACTGGAGCCTCGATTTACATTAACGAGGACTCCTCATGCGAAAACTATCTCCAATTATTCTGGCGCTTGCGCTTTCTCCTTTGGTTCAAGCTGAACCTGTGTCTGAAGTGTCGCCCGTTGGCAAAATTGACGGCATGGTTTCTTTACCTGTCACGGGTATGAAAGCGGTCGAAAGCAATGGCCGTATTGTTTTCATGTCAGACAGTGGCCGGTTCGTCATTGATGGCACGCTCTATGATGCCTGGTCGAAAAAGCCGCTTACCAGCCTTGAAGAAATTCGTGAAGCGGGGAACACGCTGGACTTAAGTCGTCTTGGCTTAAAAATGGATGATTTGAATCCACTGACGCTGGGTGAAGGCAAAAAGAAAGTGGTGGTCTTTGTTGATCCACGATGCCCGCACTGCCATGAGCTTTTGAAACAAGCTTTACCGTTAACCAAAGAATACACCTTCCAAATACTCCCTGTGCCAGTGCTTGGTCCTGATTCAGAGCGTCAGGTTCGCCAGCTTGGCTGTGCGCGTGACAAAAAAGCGGCCACCGATGCATTGCTGAATGGCCGGATTGGTAACCTAGAACAGGATGATGCCTGCAACTTAGAACCAATGCAGCGTACCTTGGTGACGGCTCAAATCCTGGGCATTCAAGGTGTGCCTTTCATCGTCGCCAATGATGGTCGCATCAGCCGAGGCCGTCCTTATGATCTTTCTGCTTGGTTGGAGGGGCGTTAATGAAAGCCTCTCTGTATTCAGGGCAACGCGCTTCAGAGCTCTTGCCAGTATTGGCCTATTCCGACGATGAGCAACTGTTTTTCATGGAAGACCAGAGTGTTGGCTTTGGTTTTCTATGTGACCCATTGCCTGGTGGTGATGAGTCTGTTGCAGACAGGGTTAATGTTCTACTCAACAACGACTGGCCAAAAGACACTTTGCTGCAATTTGGCCTGTACGCCTCGCCTGATATTCAAACCGACCTTCAGCGCATGATGGGCTTACGGCATCGTCAATCCGATCCATTGCTTAGGGCGTCGATACGCAAACGTGCGGATTTCCTCGATGGGGGCACGGTTCAACCGATAGAAGAATCGACCCAGACTCAGGTACGCAACTTTCAACTGATCGTCACCTGCAAATTGCCTTTGGAAAGTCCTATACCGACGGAGCGTGAGTTGAGTCGAGCATCCGCGCTTCGAGCTTCTTTCTCTCAGGCGTTGGCAACGGTTGGTTTTCGCGTCACTGAGATGACTGACCGAAATTGGCTCGCGGCATTAAGTGCGCAACTTAACTGGGGAAAAGATGCTTCTTGGCGTAATCCATCTCCAATCCGCAGTGAGGCAGATAAACCACTTCGAGAGCAAGTGTTGGATTATGACCGAGCTATCAAGGTGGATAGCCAAGGTCTGATGCTGGGTGATTACCGAGTTAAAACCTTATCGTTTAAGCGCTTGCCTGAGCGGATCTGGTTTGGTCATGCCGCAAGTTTTGCGGGCGATATGATGACGGGCAGTCGCGGCTTACGCGGCAGCTTTTTGCTAAATGTCACCATTCACTTTCCTTCAGCCGAGGCGATGCGATCTCGTTTAGAGACGAAGCGTCAATGGGCGGTCAATCAGGCTTATGGCCCGATGCTCAAGTTTGTGCCGGTGCTGGCAGCCAAGAAAAAGGGGTTTGATGTTCTTTTTGAAGCCTTGCAAGAAGGTGATCGTCCTATTCGGGCAAATATGACCTTAACGCTGTTTTCCCCGACGGAAGAGGCGTCCATCAGCTCTGTTTCAAATGCTCGAACTTATTTCAAAGAACTCGGGTTTGAGCTGATGGAAGACAAGTACTTCTGTTTGCCCATTTTCCTGAATGCCTTGCCATTTGGTGCCGACCGCCAGGCGATGAACGACTTGTTTCGATTTAAGACCATGGCGACACGACATGTGATCCCACTGTTGCCTTTGTTTGCAGATTGGAAAGGCACGGGCACGCCAGTGATTAACTTTGTTTCCCGCAATGGCCAGATCATGAGTGTGTCCCTTTATGACTCGGGCAGTAATTACAACTGTTGCATCGCGGCGCAATCGGGATCGGGCAAGTCATTCCTGGTGAACGAAATCATCTCCTCCTACTTATCTGAAGGCGGGCAATGCTGGGTAATTGATGTTGGCCGCTCTTATGAAAAGCTGTGTGAAGTCTATGATGGTGAGTTCTTACAGTTCGGGCGGGACAGTGGCATTTGCTTAAACCCGTTTGAAATCGTTGAGGACTATGACGAAGAAGCGGATGTACTGGTTGGGTTATTGGCCGCAATGGCCGCACCTACGCAGTCATTAACCGATTTTCAGATGGCCAACCTAAAGCGTCAGACCCGTGAACTGTGGGAGAAAAAAGGTCGTGCCATGTTGGTTGATGATGTGGCAGAGGCCTTGAAAAATCACGAAGACCGACGTGTGCAAGACGTGGGTGAGCAGCTCTATCCGTTTACGACACAGGGCGAATATGGCCGCTTCTTTAATGGTCACAACAATATTCGCTTCAAAAACCGTTTCACCGTTCTGGAGTTAGAAGAGCTCAAGGGGCGCAAGCACCTGCAACAAGTGGTGTTGCTTCAGCTTATCTACCAAATCCAACAAGAGATGTACTTAGGTGAGCGGGATCGTCGCAAGATTGTGTTCATTGACGAAGCCTGGGATCTGCTGACTCAAGGTGATGTCGGTAAGTTCATCGAGACGGGTTACCGTCGATTTCGAAAATATGGCGGCAGTGCTGTAACGGTAACGCAGTCGGTCAACGATTTGTATGACAGCCCAACAGGTAAAGCCATCGCTGAAAACTCGGCCAATATGTACCTGCTTGGCCAAAAAGCTGAAACCATCAACGCGCTCAAAAAAGAAGGCCGCTTGCCACTAGGTGAAGGCGGTTATGAGTACCTAAAAACGGTTCATACCGTCACGGGTGTCTATTCCGAAATTTTCTTTATTACCGAAATGGGCACCGGGATTGGCCGCCTCATTGTCGATCCGTTTCACAAGCTGTTGTACTCGTCCCGTGCAGAAGATGTAAACGCGATTAAACAGTTAACGCGCAAAGGCCTTTCTGTTGCTGATGCCATCTCTCAGTTGTTGAAGGAGCGAGGCTTTGACTGCTCCCCTCCCTAAAGGAAGGGGATTCTTGTTTCAAGGCGTTATGCCCGAAGTTCATTAGAACAATCGGGACTTACTTACGCTCCACAAGCTAACACCGCTTGCCCAGCGGCTTTGATATTAATAGCGGCATTGGTATCACGGTCTAAGCGCGCTTCACACGCTGGACAAGTCCAATGCCTTATATGTAACGGTAGAGAATCAACTACGTGACCACAGCAATTACAACGCTTACTAGACGGATACCACTTGTCAATCTGGACAAGTGTTCTGCCGCGCCATTCTGCTTTGTACTCAAGCTGCCTAACCATTTCGCCCCAATTGGCGTCACCAATGGCCTTAGCAAGTCGCGGATTCTTGACCATGTTTTTAACGCTCAAACTCTCACAGCTAATCACTTGGTTTTCGTTTATCAACGTAGTGGTGAGTTTGTGGGTAAAGTCGCGGCGGCAGTCGGCAATCTTCGCCTGAATGCGAGCAACTTTGATTCTGGCTTTGTGGAAGTTGGCAGTTCCTTTCTTCTTCTTGGAAAGGCGGCGTTGCGCCTGAGCCAATTTCTTCTCGTACTTTGCAGTATGGCGGGGATTGCCAGATTTAAACCCGTCAGCGGTAATCACAAGGTCGGTCAAACCCAAATCAATACCCGTTGTCTTTTTGGTAACAGGCAGTGGTTTAGGCTCGAAGCGGCAAAGCATAGACACGAAGTAGCGGCCTGCACTGTCTTTCGAGATAGTGACGGTAGTTGGTTCGCTAGGAAGTTCACGCGACCAGCGAATATCAAGCGGCTGTTTGGACTTGGCAATGTAGATATTGCCATCTTTGAACTTAAACGCCGACTTCGTGAATTCTGCGCTTTGCTTGCTGCGCTTCTTCTTAAAGGCTGGATACTTCGCCCTTCCTTCAAAGAAGTTCTTAAACGCAGTTTGTTGATGGCGCAAAGATTGTTGGAGCGGTACACACGACACGCTGTTAAGCCATTCAAACTCAGTTTGCTTCTTGAGTTCGGTCAGCTTAGAGCTTGCCGTGTTGTAGTTAACCTTTTTGCTTTCGTTGTAGAAAGCGTCGGTACGCCATTTAAGGATCGCGTTATAAACGAAACGCACACAGCCGAAAGTCTGCGCAAGCAATTGAGCCTGTTCAGTCGTTGGGTAAAAGCGTTGTTTAATAGCGATCTCTTTCATAGTTCACAAGAATACAGTTGTTTTTGTGAAAGTAAATATTAACATTAACCAATCGGGTAGTTTTTGCTCCTTCGGAGCAACCGCTATCCCTCCTCGCCCTAGAAGGACGGGGTTTCTCGCGGGATTTAGATGAATAAGACCACGCTTTGGCCATTTATGGCCTCTATTACTTTGTCTATTGCTGGTAGCGGTTTAATGACCAGCTGGCTTTTAATGAAAACACTCGAACCCATCCACAGCCAGTTGGCGTTAAGTACGCCCATTGCAGTCGTGGATTTTGGGGATGCGGTGTTGTCACTGGGTCCTAATGCCAGCGAACAAGACATCGAATCCAGGTTGCTTCAGACCAATCAGCAAATTGAAAAGTTAAAAGCAGCCGGTTTTATCGTGCTGGATGCCCAAGCGGTGGTTGGCGCTGATGATTCTGTTTTCGTGCCAGTAGGCTCAAAGGAGGTGTCTCATGCAGATACTCCGTAAAAGAATGCCTTGGCGGCCATATCTCATCCGGCTGACCATTCTTGCGTTAATCATGGCCTTGGTAGGCACCTATGCCATGATGCGCTACCGAATAGGTATTGATACCCAGCAAGAGCGCTGCCTTCCTGATACCACGGTATATCTGATTGACTTATGGAATAAAGAGCCCGTTAAGGATGGTCTGTATGCCTTCCACTCAAAAGGACTCGCTCCGTTATATAACGACGGTACTCGGATGCTGAAACGCCTAACAGGGATGCCAGGGGATGAAGTCAAGGTGACGCCTGAGCATGTGCTGGTGAATGGTGCTGAAGTCTCTACCGGCATGGCATTAGCCCAGCGTCTTGGTGTGGCTGAAACAGAATTTAGCCGCTCATTGACGCTGCAAGAAAACGAGTATTGGTTTTCCGGTGAGGCCGCAACGAGTTTCGACTCCCGTTATTGGAATGCCGTTAAGCGCGAGCAGATTGTCGGTCGCGCTTGGCCGCTTTGGTAGGAGGTGGATGATGAGAAGACTATGCCTCTTATTTTTGTTGGTTGCTCCATTGGCTTGGGTGCAAGTGTCCTGGGCACAAGAGCCTTATCCGTTGTCTGACGAGGACAAAAAGATCGTCGAAATGAGCCGCAGCATTTTACAAAGTGCTGTGGATGGTGCATCTGAATTTATAGAGCCTTTTGCACCGGTTGAACAACCTGCGTCGCTCAAACACAGCGATGAATGGTTGATATTTGCGTCGTCCTCACTGGGAGATTCGTCACTGAAGCAGCTTTTCAAAGAGGCCAGTGCTACCGGCGCTATTGTGTTGTTTCGGGGAATTCCTGAAGGAAAGACCTTGGGGGCAGCTATCCGTGATTGGCATACCCTGATGACGGGGCTTGATCCTGTTCCTCAGGTTCGAATCGATCCGAAAGCCTTTGTGCACTGGCGGGTGACTAGCGTGCCTGCCATTTTTCGCATAGACGATGACAAGGTGACTGCAAGTGCACTAGGGGTTTACAGCAAGGACTGGTTGCAACGCCAAATTGAAACCGGCAATACCGGTTCATTGGGTCAACGCGGTCCGATTCATTCGATTTTAGAACCGGATTTGATGCAAGTGGCGATGCAGCGATTACAGTCGATTGACCTGGGCGCATTAAAGAAAAAAGCCATTGAGCGTTTCTGGTCTCGCCAAACATTCACTGACTTACCCAAAGCCACGCAGTATCGGATAAGAACGGTTGATCCAACCATCGTCATGCAGCGGCCACTATTGGATGCCAATGGCCGAACATTGATCCCAGCAGGAACGCGTATTAACCCGCTCAAAGCCTTGCCATTTACTCAGCAGCTCGTGGTGTTTAATGCGTCGAACGCTGAAGAAGTGGACGCAGTAGCGCATTGGCTTGAGACGCAAGATAGGACGCTGCGCCGCATTACGCTTATCACCACGCAGCTCGACCGTACTCAAGGTTGGAATAGCCTCAATGCGCTCGAAAAGACATTGGATAGTCCGGTTTACCTTCTCAATGCCTCGCTAAAGCAGCGCTTTGATTTGCAAGTCACCCCATCGTTTGTTCAAGCAAAGGGGCTCGCGTTTGAAATAGAAGAAATTCCAGCAAAGGAGCTTGTTCATGAAAAAGCTCAATAATACTTATCGTCTGATGCGGACTCTCGTTGTCATGTTTGTCCTAAGCACATCTATTCCTGCAAAAGCCGAATTGAGTTGCCCAGACGCGGGGTTATTGTCCGGCAAGTTGCTGACGGATGTTTGCTGGTCATGCATTTTTCCTATCAGGGTTGCCGGTCTTCCTCTTGGCTCTGGCAATGTCCCAAGCGGCGCATCAAACAAGTCATTTTGCTTATGTGAAGACAACTTAGGTGTGCCAAGGCCAGGTATTGTTACCAGCATGTGGGAGCCAGCGCGTTTGATTGAACTGGTCAGAACGCCGGGTTGCTCGCCTTCCCTGGGAGGGATTCGTTTACCGTTAGGTGATAGGCGATTGCAAGGTGGTCATGGCGAGGGTGAATACGATACCGGTGATCTCGCTTTCTACCATTACCATTATTATGCCTTTCCGCTTTTGGTCATGCTCGATTTGTTCATGGATGGCAATTGCAATGCCGATGGTTACATGGACTTTGACTTGATGTATTTGTCGGAATTGGACCCAACATGGCTGAACGATGAACTGGCCTTTTTTACTCAGCCTGAAGCGGCTGCCGTTGCCAATCCATTGGCTATATCTGCTTGTACCGCTGACGCTGCTTCATCAACGCTTGGTAAACCCATCGACCAGTTGTTTTGGTGTGCTGGCAGTTGGGGCCATCTCTACCCGTTATCTGGCCACACCTTAGCCATTGGCTCATTAGCAGAAAACACCAGCCATTTAGCGGCGCGTGCAATCGCGGCTCAACACAGGCGTGGTCTTGCAAGGCGAACAATGGGGAACAGTGCGCTATGCCGACCTGTTATCGAACCCATGCTGCCGAAATCCCAATACAAGATGAGTATGTTCTTCCCTGTACCAGAAACTGAAAGTGCGCATGTCATCGGTGAAAGCACCATGAAATGGGGAGAGTGGCGAACGATCCCCGGTGCCGGTGAAGATGCGCTCTACATTTTGTGGCGCTGGCAAGACTGCTGTAACTCGGGAGGTTAACCATGAAACCAACACTTTTTACCCGAGTGTTAGCGGGTGTTTTATCAATCACTATGGCGTGCTTGCCCTTACATGGTGTGGCCGCTGATGTGCAGCGCCAATCCGGCTTAAGCGGACAACAAGAAGGTAAGCAATTACTGCAAAACTGGACGATGCCCGCACTTAACGGCAATACATTGTTGGTGCCGAGTGGCAGTGGTAATGAGTCCATTAACTTGCAAGAGCTATTTCCTGGTATGGATCAGGGCTCATTAGATGTCTTAACGGGCGTTTATGGCTCTGATACCAGCATGAATCAATTGGGGACGCAGCGCCAAGAGAGCATGGCATCCGAGAGTGGCGCTACGGGTGAGGCGTTTCGTTCGCTACAGGAAATCAAAGACAGGTCGCGGCCAGATATGGTCAATGATCCCCTTTGGGCATTAACTGATGCGGTTCAAACTGACCCCAATCTATTAACCCAAAGCTTCCCCGGCTGTGAGTCTCAAGGTGAAGGCAGCCCAAATTACCAGCAATGTGACAGGCTCAATACAGCGGTTAACAGCTGCACTATTACTCACGATTACACGGCAGGCATTATTGAGCATGTTTCAGGACCGATGAACCTTCGCTCTTGTGGTGAGGGGTGTCTTGAAGTTTGGATAGGACGTATTGGCGACAACTACTGGAGTGGCCGTTGTAAAGTGTTTGAACAGGCCATCACACTCAAAGTCGTGAACCCCGATGCGATTACCTCAGCCGTTCTTGAATACGCCAAATGGGATGACTACATGCAATTGTGGCTTGGTGATCAGAAAGTCTGGTCTGGGCCGAACAATAACTTTCCACCAGAAACGGCAGGTCGCTGCGAGCTTAGTACCAGTTGGGAACGCAATCCTAATACTGACTTAACCGCCAAACTAAAAGCGGTAGAGCCCGGTTTAGAAGTGCCAGTCAAAATTCGCGTATCGGTAACGGGTAGTGGTGAGGGGTATGCACGTATCAAGGTGCGGTTTGATCCAACCAAGGTGGTGATGAATGATGGTTGGTCGCCACAATCCTGTATCGAACAAGCAGCGGATATCCCGGCTAAGTTTTCAGACTACAGCATTCAATGCACGGATCAGCCGTCTTCAACCAACGGATGTACGGTGGTCAATGGTGTTTCAGTTTGTGAATCCTACTTTGCCCCAAGCCCTGTGGCGGGCATATCGCCTTTGTGTCGGCGTATACAAGTCAGTGTGGATGACGAAAGCTATAAGGGGATTGAAAATCAGGCCTGCCAAGTGCTTGAAGCGAATCCTTCCTGTGGATTCATGTCGTCAGAATGTGCCGAAACCAATGATAAAGGTGAATGCATTCGTTTTACCGATACCTATGACTGTGGATTGCAAACCAGCGATCCAAAGTGTGTGGTATCCAACCTTATGCCAAGTAGTTTTGAGGCCTGTGAGCCTACTCAGACTATTACGCCATTTACTGAAACCAAGCATGTACCGGATTACCAGGTGTGCGAAAAGATCAGCACGCTTACTCAGTGTCAGTTAGAGCGACGTGTATCCGCCGAAACACATCAACAAAGCTTGTACATTGAGCGCGGTTGCTTTAGCTCTGAAACGCTCAGCTTTGTTCCACAGCACAGCAGTACTATGCAAACTGGAAACGCGACACTGAGGATTTTTGATAATCAAAATACTGAGATAAAAATCACCGAGTCGCCGTCAAAGGCAAATGGTTGGAAAACGACACTCTCACTGACGGGCAATAAAGAAGCGGTCACAGAGACGAAACCGTCCATTAAGTACCCTGAAATGACCTGTCCAAAAGGAACCTTGGTTGGCTCATTGTGCAAGGTCGTTAATGGGTCGATTATTTCGTGGCATGAACCTCAGGAAGTCACTCGTTCCAGATGCGAATCCGGCTGGTACAAAGTCGATTTCGACACTTGCAGCCGAGAAGTTCAGAAGTGTTTGGTTCCTGCGAAACTGAGCGCTTCATTGACCTTCTCTGGCAAGTACTTAGAGCAAGACATTGTTCATCAATCAAGTGATCCGGGCATAGAGCAATGCTTGATGCAAACGGATCAGTTTACTGCGGTGCAGTGGCAGTGTTTGGATACGGGCACAAAACGAATCGACGGGTTAACGGTTGGTAGTGGCGAGTTGGCTAATCTTGGAAGCCTTTATCCTGCGGTTGTTTCGTCTCCTGCTCATTTAACCAGTCGCGGCAGTTCTGATGGACTGGGACTCTCATGCTGGAGGGCAAGAGCGACCTACAATGCTTCGACTGCTCATCCTGAGTTCAACATGGGCAGCTCAGATAGCTGGGTAGATGCCAATGGTAATACTCAAACTATCGTCAATAACGGACAAAACACGACCACCAATACGTGTGCCGCGCTAGAGCAAAATCTGGCTTGCCAATATGTCAGAACCGAATGCACTGAAGGCGGGGCTGGTCATGAAGGCTTCTGCTATATCCAAAGTTTGGTGTATGACTGCGGACAAAGCGTAGAAGTGCAAAATGCACGAATGGAAACTCAATACAACTGTGAGGGGCCAGTTCGCTGTATGGGCACAGATTGTTTAGAGCCAGAGTCAATCAAGCAGGCTAACTTTGCAGAAGCCGCTGCGATGCTTAATGCGGCGCAGTTTATGACCAATGATATGTCATGTACGGGAGCTGATGGCCAAGATAACGTCGAGTGTACGGTTTTTAAAGGTAATGCTGGCCAGTGCAAAAAAGCCGTTGGCGGCATAGTGGATTGCTGTGAAAAGCCAAGCGGCGTGTCGTTATCGGACTACATCACGATGATAGTGGCGGTTAACAAGCTTGATACGGCAGTCATGGCCATGAATCCGTCTTCGGCAATCTATGGTTCTTGGAATACGCTCAGGGAGCCAATCACGAGCACTTGGAGTGCGGTCAAAGAGCCTTTTGTGTCAGCATGGGACTCTCTCATGGGAGCTGGGCCATCAACGGCTGCTGGCGCGGGAGCGGAGCAAGCTGCGACTGGCTTCATGCAGGTGTTGACCAATAAGACGGCTGAATGGGTAGGTACGACCTTTGGTTCGGGGGCGCAATCGGCACTGTTTAGTAACGTTGGTGGCGCGGTTGGAGCCGATGGTGTCGTTTCGGGTGGTAACTTTGCACTGGGAGGCGCAGCGGGCGCAGTTCTGAGTACGGTTATGACGGCCTACATGATTTATTCAGTCACCATGATCCTCATTCAGCTTATCTGGAAATGTGAGCAGAGTGAGTTTGAGATGAACGCCAAGCGGGTATTGAAGAGTTGCCATTACGTGGGCTCTTACTGCAAGTCCAAGTTCTTAGGTGCCTGTGTTGAAAAACGGCAGTCATATTGCTGCTTTACTTCGCCACTTTCACGGATCATTCAAGAACAAGTACGTCCGCAATTAGGCCTTGGCTGGGGCAGTGCGAAGTCACCAAACTGTGAAGGTTTGACCGCGAGTCAGTTAAACCAGGTAGATTGGAGCCAAGTCAATTTGGATGAATGGATAGGTATCTTGTCGATCACGGGCAACCTACCCGAAATACCGTCACTGGATCTGGAACGACTCACAGGCTCAGGAAGTACGCTAAACGTTGATGGGAACCGTCAAAGTGCCGCAGATAGAGCCATTGAACGGCTAAACGGAATGGATGCACAGAAACTGCGTCAGGAGGCGACGGAAGAAATTTCGGGGAATAATTGAGCTCGTCCTTCTAAAATAGCAGCGACAATAATGTTCCATTTTGGTTACTTTAATGCGATTTTACGCTTTAAAGTAACCATTTTTGCACTTTGTGATCACAGATCGAACAATTTCAGCTAACGCGCTTTTGCCCTTTTTTGTGTTAGCTACGGGGCAAAGTTAAGCCATTGATTAAGATTTTGACTCACTCAATCCTATCACTTTGTCATTCGTTCAATGAGCGCTGGTTTTAGATAGTAGATTAAGTACAGCAACACCACATACGATTAATCCAATTCCAATCCACCCCCATGTATCCATTTTCTGTCCATATACAAGCCAAGCAATGCCAGTAACAATGGCCACGCCCAAGCCCGCCCATACAGCATAAGCGATGCCAACTGGTATAGATTTAAGGGATAACGATAGAAAATAGAAAGAAATACCATAACCTAAGCAAACAACGAATGAAGGAATCAACTTTGTAAAACCATCGGTTGATTTCAATGTAGTGGTTGCAATCACTTCACCAAGTATTGCTATTGTCAAGAATAACCAGTGTTTCACAAATATACTCCTAGTAGGTTTAGCTGAGGGCTAAGTATATGGAGTTTATTGATTAAATATCAGTCTTGTTAAAAAACAGAATTTCTGAGCAATGATTGCTTTATCAACGTTTCAATGCGCTCTCGGCTGACTCAAAAATGTCCAAAACTGTTTTACAAAGTTCACAACTGCAATTTAGAAGAGCCCCTTCGAGAGGGGCTGGTTGATGGGAGCCTAGTTGGCTAGTTGGCGGGGTTATCTGTTTCCTCTTCAGTGATATCGTCATCGGTTGAAGGCACCGCTTGCTCAACTTCTGCTTCTTTACCCTTAGCTTGGGCTGATTTTCGTGCTCGAATTTCGATATCAATTATGCGTCGAGCCAGTTTGATGATGCGCTGTTGCCATGCGTAGTTGCCATCAACACGTTGCTTGTTGCTAAGCACGCTAGACAACCAGAGTGTGTCCATTGAGAGCATCAACGCATCGAGTTTGCGAACTAATCCGACAAACTGGCCAACCTGAGGCGAGCTGATTTTGGCGTTGAAGGTAATCGGGTCGGTGTAGTCAGGTACTTCATCGATACCGTTGGACTCCATCAGTTTGTCCAAACGAGCTTGTTCGTTGTCTACCGCTTTAGCGCAATCCTCGATCAATTGGCTAATGATCTGTTCCACTTCATCAATTTCGTTCTCATCGCCAATGATGCGCAGGATGACATCGATTCCGTAAAGCGCACTGACCGTCCGTCTAAAAACACGGTCAACGACACGTTGCGCCTGTAAGCTGTTAATTGTGAATGATTGTTCAAAGATGGGTTTTGAGTAATTGGGTTTTGCTTGGGCCATAAGTTTGCTCCTGATATGACAAAAATCAGTCCCTAGCCTAATCCTCTGTGCGGTAATGGCCTTTCAGCTAGGTGGAAGAATTGAGCATCTTTCTGACTATCCTGTCTGGATAAGACGGTTACACTGACTTTCAAATATTGCTGATCTGTTTCAGTGATATCTGCGCCTGAGAGCATGAGCTCAAAGGAAGCCCGCCGCTGAGTATTCTCAGTGGTACTAAGAGGTAGCTAGCCTCCCTAAACAAATAGCCTGCATGTTTTTACATGCTCAACCATGCGTTCCTTACGGTTCGCCTTTTCACCACCCAACTGGGGGAGTTTTCCCCAGTTGGGGGTGACTCCTTCACAACCAAATTAAGGAGTCACCAATGGAATATATCTTCGGATTTATTATCCAAATCGCAGGCATTATGTTGCTTGCAAAACTGAGCTGGTCGCTTTTGCGATTGCTTGCTCGTCAAAGCGTGCGCCCGTTTCGATTTGTACTTACTCAAATCAAGCGATTGCTCACACCAACACCAAAACGTCGTCCAATGGCAGTGCCTAAAGCTCCTGGTATGCCCCGTTTGACATCTGCGTTTTACAAAGAGCCACATCAGTACGACATGGCTTTACTCGACATACCAACCTATCTGCGCCGTCAGTCATCTTTGCCCAGCCGGGCAGAAACGACTGTGTGCACAGAGTTCAACTAAGACGAGGAGAACATTATGAAAAACCAAGTAACACTCATAGGCTACGTTGGCTCTGAGCCAGAGACACGAGCCTATCCATCAGGTGATTTAGTGACCAGCATTTCACTGGCCACTTCTGAGAAATGGCGCGACCGTCAATCCAATGAGCTCAAAGAGCATACGGAATGGCATCGGGTCGTTTTTCGAGATCGTGGTGGATTTAAGTTAGGGCTAAGAGCAAAAGATTTAATCCAAAAAGGAGCGAAGCTTTTTGTTCAAGGTCCTCAGCGCACGCGCTCATGGGAGAAAGATGGGATTAAGCATCGATTGACCGAAGTGGACGCGGACGAGTTTCTGCTTCTTGATAGTGTGAACAAAGCATCTGAGCCATCACCGGCGGATGATGCGAGCTCCCAAACTAATTGGGCACAAACTTATCCTGAACCAGATTTTTAACCGAGCAAAAACGCTTTAACCCAGCCGGGAGTACTTTCCCGTCAGGGGCAGACTCCCACTTTGATTGTCGGAGTCCATAATGGAAAAACCAAAGCTAATCCAACGCTTTGCTGAGCGCTTTAGTGTCGATCCAAACAAACTGTTCGATACCCTAAAAGCAACAGCATTCAAGCAACGTGACGGTAGTGCACCGACCAATGAGCAGATGATGGCGCTCTTGGTGGTTGCAGATCAGTACGGCTTGAACCCTTTTACCAAAGAGATTTTTGCGTTCCCTGATAAACAAGCTGGGATTATTCCAGTGGTAGGTGTCGATGGCTGGTCTCGCATCATCAATCAACACGACCAGTTTGATGGCATGGAGTTTAAGACTTCAGAAAACAAAGTCTCACTGGATGGCGCGAAAGAATGCCCGGAATGGATGGAATGCATCATCTACCGGCGCGACCGTTCGCACCCAGTCAAAATCACTGAATACCTGGATGAAGTCTATCGACCGCCTTTTGAAGGTAACGGCAAAAATGGCCCTTACCGTGTAGATGGTCCATGGCAGACGCACACTAAGCGAATGCTAAGACATAAATCCATGATCCAGTGTTCCCGCATTGCGTTTGGCTTTGTGGGAATTTTCGATCAAGACGAAGCGGAGCGAATTATCGAATGCCAAGCAACACATGTTGTTGAGCCATCGGTGATTCCACCCGAGCAAGTTGATGATCGAACCCGAGGGCTTGTTTACAAGCTTATCGAGCGGGCGGAAGCTTCAAACGCTTGGAATAGTGCATTGGAATATGCCAATGAACATTTTCAAGGTGTTGAACTGACGTTTGCGAAACAAGAAATATTTAATGCACAGCAACAAGCAGCCAAAGCGCTCACACAGCCTTTAGCTTCTTAGCGCCACGCATTCATTCTACTAACCCTGGCGGGATTATTCTCCCGTCAGGGGGAAGGTCTCGTCTTTTTTTGGAGATCTTCCATGACTAAATCAGCCTCACTTTTTCGCTTGGTATTGGTTGTTGCCCTTGTCTTAGGTTCGATTCAAGCCGGTAAAGCGGCAATTGATTCGGTTCAAGCAAGTGTTGTTCAGCACCAAACAGCGTTAGCACAAGCTGCAAAGTAACCACTTAACCCTGAAGGGGAGTTCTCTCCTTCGGGGGAGTCTCCCCTCAAAGGAGGCAATATGAAGGTTATCGACCTATCACAACGTACTCCTGCATGGCACCAGTGGCGCATTGCAGGGGTTACGGCATCTGAAGCCCCAATTATTATGGGGCGTTCACCCTACAAAACACCTTGGCGATTATGGGCAGAAAAAACTGGATTCGTATTACCGGAAGACCTGTCGAATAATCCAAATGTGCTTCGCGGTATACGGTTGGAGCCTCAAGCAAGGCGAGCATTTGAGAATGCGCACAATGACTTTCTTCTACCGTTATGTGCTGAAGCAGATCATAACGCAATCTTTCGGGCCAGCTTTGATGGCATCAACGATGCGGGCGAACCCGTTGAATTGAAATGTCCTTGCCAGTCAGTTTTTGAGGATGTGCAAGCTCACAGAGAACAAAGTGAGGCGTACCAGTTGTATTGGGTGCAAGTTCAGCATCAAATTCTGGTCGCCAATAGCACGCGTGGTTGGTTGGTTTTCTATTTTGAGGATCAACTGATTGAGTTTGAAATTCAACGAGACGCCGCGTTCTTAACTGAGTTGCAAGAAACAGCGCTTCAGTTTTGGGAGTTAGTACAGACCAAAAAAGAACCGTCAAAATGCCCTGAGCAAGATTGTTTTGTTCCTAAGGGTGAAGCCCAATACCGCTGGACATCGCTGTCTCGGCAGTATTGCTCAGCACATGCCGAAGTTGTCCGACTGGAAAATCACATTAAATCTTTGAAAGAGGAAATGCGAGAAGCTCAGTCAAAATTGGTCGCTATGATGGGTAATTACGCTCATGCCGATTATGCTGGGGTCAAACTCAGCCGCTACATGATGGCGGGCACGGTGGACTATAAGCAATTGGCCACCGATAAATTAGGCGAACTGGACGAACAGGTTTTAGCCGCTTACCGAAAAGCGCCACAAGAGCGGTTGCGTATCAGCACCAATAAGCCAGAGCAGCCCGTTGAAACACCAATCAAAATCAGTCTTGAGCAAGAGAACTTGGTTCTGCCAGGTGACTCGCCGAGCTCATTTTATTTTTAACGTTCACTTGGAGCCGATTTCGGCTCCTTTCTCATGCGCTTACATCGAGTGCATCAGAAAGCAGTTTCACTCGTAGCCAATGCTGGGTACGAATGATAGAGCGAGCTGAACTCTTACATACACAGCCATATCACAATCAACACACCACCCGACGGGGACTTCATCCCCTGCTGGGGCATGGGGCCTCGTCAAAACTGATGAGGTTTACCATGACTGAACAATCCCCATTTTTGGTTCAAGTGAATCAAGCGTTTAATGTCCCGGCTCCTGATGCTTTCGTTCTGGAAGGATTTAGTGCCGACACTACCCATCCAAACATTCCCGTTCGCAAGGACGAGTATGTTTTTAGAAAAGAAGACTTACGTGACGTATTGGCGTTCTTGTCTAACCCAGACGGTGACGGTTTGTATATTACAGGCCCCACTGGATGCGGTAAGACCTCGCTAATTTGCCAAGTTGCTTCTCGATTGAATTGGCCTGTTCAGCAAATTACTGCGCATGGTCGATTGGAGTTGTCCGATCTTATCGGTCACCACACGCTGGTTAATGGCAACATGACCTTTGTGTATGGACCGCTGGCACTGGCTGTCAAGCATGGCCATTTGCTGATCATTAATGAAATGGATCTTGCTGAGCCTGCTGAACTGGCTGGGCTCAATGACATTTTGGAAGGTGCCCCGTTGGTCATCGCACAAAATGGCGGAGAGATCATCATGCCACATACCAAGTTTCGTTTTATCGCTACCGGCAACAGTGCGGGCAGCGGTGACCAAACGGGCTTGTATCAAGGTGTGCTCCAACAGAATTTGGCTTTTCTTGATCGCTTTAGAATCATCGAAGCGACCTATGCAGAGCCTTCTGTAGAGGAAGCCATTCTGGAGAACGTTGCACCAGGCTTGCCAGAAGTCTTTCGCCAAAAAATGGTGAAAGTGGCTGGTGACATTCGTCGTCTTTTTATTGGCGGTGCGGATGGCGGTGCAGAGCTCAGTATCACCATGTCCACTCGGACCTTGGTGCGTTGGGCAAAGTTAACACTTGCTTTTAAAGGCGCTCCTAACGCAGTGGAATATGCACTGGTTCGGTCTTTGACGGCTCGTGCTGAATTGGAGCAACGTGAAGCCATTCACCGTATTGCCGCTGATGTCTTCGGTGACCACTGGGAGGATTGATGATGGAAAAGTGCTTTGCTCTTTACCGTTACAGTCATTCTGATGGGACAGCCAAAGAATGGGCCATTTACGTTGGATCAGATACACAGGAGATTGAAGTTCGATTTGGAAAAGCAGGTCAACTGTCGCAGCAGCGATTGATTGACTCGACTGATCCTAACGCTGAAGCAGACCGACGAATCAATGAGAAAATCAACAAGGGTTATCGATTGGTTGGACAAGTCGGCATTGATCATCAAGGGCGGCCATTTGAACTCTCAAATGCGCTAGATAGCGTCGCGTGCGCCAATAACGTCAGTTGGGAGTTTCGTACTCGCAAGGACGTCAATGGCCAAATATCGCTGGCGCAAAAAGCGTTGTTCGATATGGCAAAGCTGCTTGAAGCCTATGGCTTGGCTGTTATTGATGATAACCAGGTCAGGATTGGAGAATGGTTCTTAGGGTTTTGCAAAGGCGCATTACCTAGTACCAATCAAATCAGCATGGTGTCAGGTGAAGGTGCTGGCATTGTTAACACTGATGATGGCCCGTGGCCATTGTTGCTGTTACTGGCCTTTAAGCGTCAATTACCACCACTGTGTTCGCTCACAGTAGCGAGTCCTGAAGGGATAGAAGTATCTGACCAACTGAAGTTGGAAAAAGATGTATTGAGGCTGTTAGGCAGTGATTTAGAGCGGGTTCGCCCGATAGCTGAAGCACTGGATTTAATGCCTGCGAAAATCGATCTCAACCAATCGTCGCCTGATTCGCAAAATTACTATTTCTGATAGTGGTATTGCCATTAGCGCGTCAACTACTACCACCCAAGCGGGGGCCATTGCTCCTGTTGGGAGTGGTGCGTCCCCATCTCGCATGAGGATGCACTATGAGTATTCAAACCCTCGACAAACTTTTGATTTGTCACATCGACTGTTCCATCTGGAGCGGTAGAAAAAAACTAAGGCCTGAAGATTTCAGATTAGCCAATGGCAGCCAACTTCCACCGAAGGATGTTGCCAGCTTAGGGAGTAAAAAAATTTGCGACCCTGAGGCATTGGCGAACTTTGAAAGGCTTAAGAAAGAAGCGCAGCGTTTGTGTGAGCAAGTCGGTGTGCGGTTCTTAGGTGGCTATGCCGTCCCTGAAGACCGAATTGATCAGATTGTTCCAGAGCTTGACCGGATCGGTCAGGAGTTTGCGCAGTGTAAGCAGTTGTTCTTGGACAACTATGATCAGGTGACGTTTGACTGGGTTGCGAAACACCCGGAATTTGCAGATGCAATCCGACGTGCATTATCACCCATCGAAGACGTGGAACAACGGCTTCAGTTCGATTATGCCATCTATCGAATGCAACCGGCTGAACAAGCTGGAGGCTTAGATGACAAGGTCAATGGTATGGGATACACCCTCTTTAGGGAGGTGGCTCGTGATGCCAATGAACTGTTTGAGCGTTCCGTTGCAGGTAAGAATCAAATCAGTCAGCGAGCCCTTAATCCGCTCAAGCGATTAAGAGACAAGTTGGATGGTTTGTCATTCCTGGATCATCGAGTTCAGCCGATGGTTGAAGCGATGGACAATTTATTTGTTCGTCTGCCGAAGACCGGCCCTGTGACAGACAATCTCTATCACGAACTGATGGCGACCATTTTAATTTTGTCTGATCCAGACAAGATGAGAATGCACGGTGAAGGTCAATTGGATATCAGGCAACTGATGCCCCAACCTGAACCTAAACCCGCACAGCCAGTATCTGCTCAGGCAGATAACTTGCGTGCAATACCACAACCAACCGTCAGACCAAACCTTGGTTCGACTGTACCAAACTCGTTTTATTTCTAACGTCCTTGAGGGCATGTTGCCCTGAAGGGCGCATGTCCTCTGAACTATGTAAGAGGAAATTATGCAATCAACCATCCATAACCCCAACCAACTGAACCAGTTTGAAGCACATTTTCGTGGTGTGACTGATGCTGTTGAAAGTGAATCGATACCAGAAGTGGCGTGTTGTCGAACGTTAGTACAACGGTCGTACTCAACACATAGTGTCGTGATCCCCGAGAACCCTGTGCTGATCGCAGATGCGGACGCACATGGAGCTTGGGTAACGGCCATGGTATTTGTTCCAAACATGGTATTGCAGCAAACCGCTTATGAGCGGGCCTGGCTGCAATATCAACACGAGGTGTCTACTCAGTTACAAGACCAGTACGGTCTGACATTGGATGACATCCTGAGTTTAGACCAGCTTAAAACGTCATTTGAGCAGCACGAGAGTCCAGCTCAATTGGTGGCTTGGTTAGGTCAAAAATACGACCTGGATAAGCTAAAAGCACAGGTTTAAACACTCACATTCCCAGCGGGGAAACGCTCCCGCTGAGGGAGTATTCCCCCTAATGATTAGGAGACTCCCATGAATCATCCATTAAAAAACGCACTGCCAATCGTTGCCGCAGCTTATGGCGAAAAGTTTGGTGTGAAGGTGCTTATTCAAGGACAAGATGCGTTTACCGATGGTGAGCGGATTGTGATCCCAACAGCAAACCCTGACGACCCACACTATCAACAGATAGCTTGGGGTTATCTGGCTCATGAAGCGGCGCATATTCGGCATACCAATTTTGACATGGTGCAGAAGGCGTCGTCCAAACCGATCCGTAAGGCACTTCTCAATATCATTGAGGATGTGCGCATTGAAAACGAATTGGCAAAGGATTACCCCGGAACCCGGCGCAGTATTTCGCAAGTGATTGAGTACATGGTGGACACACAGCAAATGTGTGTACCTGAACAGCTTGAGCCTGCATCTAACTTGCAAGCATGGTTGTTGTTCCGCTTGAGATGCCATTTTCTGGGCCAGAAAGCGCTGACGCCTTTGTATCAAGCAGTCGATGAAAGAGTGAGACAACTCTTTCCTGCCGCAGCGATGAGCCGGTTAAGCGCCATGCTGACAGTAGTGCCTAGCCTAGCGTCTACAGGTGAAGTGCTAAAACTTGTCGATGCCATCGTTGCCATGTTGGAAGAAGAATCTCGTCCACCACAGGATGAGTCGGATGCTGATAACGGTAATGACATGGGACAAGATGCGAGTAATGACAGCAATAACAGTAGTGACAGTCAAACCCCAGAAACTGGTTCGTCTGCAATGGGGGATGCTGCTGAAACGAGGGATTCAGATAACTCTGATCAAGCTGACAATTTGCGACAAGCCTTAGAGGCCAGTGCCGCTCAGTTTGAACCCGATACCTTTGCCAAAGTGGCAGAAGTGTTGTCGGAACAAGCTGAAGGACATCAGGGTGTCACTCCACTCAGTTTGCCCCAAGCAGAGCAAGCTATGTTGGGTGATGAGGCCATCTTGACCTTATCGGCGTCTGAGTCCGCTCAAATTCGAGCCCGACTTAGGGGCATGGTTCAGTCCAGTCAGGACAATCGGAATCATGCCAAACGGCACGGTCTTCGAGTTGCAACCCATCGTCTTGCCGCTTCACAAGCAGGTGAGTCGAGATTGTTTATTCAAAGGCAACCTCGCATTGCGCCTAATGCTGCTGTGCACTTGCTGGTCGATATATCGGGTTCAATGGGTAAACCCATTGGCGAAGGTAATCGAAAGTACTTTCATGTTGCCAATGAAGCCGCTTTGGCTTTGGCCATGGCACTGGAAGGCATACCGGGTGTTGTACCTGCGGTCAGTTATTTTCCTGGTATTCATCAGGAAGTTTCTATCGCGTTATTGCCCAAGCAATCGGTTCGACATCGGGCCGCCTGTTTTGACCAAAAACCACGAGGTTGTACGCCTATGGCACAAGCAATGTGGTTTGCGGCAAACAGTTTGTTAGCGCAAAAACAGAAGCGAAAGCTAATGATAGTGCTAACGGATGGTGACCCAGATGATTGGGCTGCCACGCATGACATTGTTGACCGGTGCAGACGAAGTGGCTTTGAGCTTCTGGGAATAGGGATTCAAACACGCAGTGTTGAGAAATTCTTTCCTCAAAGCATTGTGATTAACGATGTCAAAGATCTGAAGCGTGAGTTATTCGAAGTAACACAACAACTGTTAATTCAGTAACCACATCAACTTTACCACCCTGCGGGGACGATTCCGTCCCCGTCAGGGCATGGGTTCGTCTCCGCTTTTTTTTGGAGACTCCTATGAAAAACAAAAAGTTCTTTGCTGGCGAAGAAACCGGTACTTATATCGTTCCTGAGCAAGTGACTGAAGCGGATATCTTAGATATGGCGCTCAAGCTTGCCCGTGGTCGATTAAGTAAAGGTCGAAAAATTGAACAGCCATCGTCGGCGTTCTCATACCTGCAAACACTGATGCACGAGTATGAGCACGAGGTTTTTGGTGTGCTGTTTCTTGATACAAAGCATCGCGTTATTCGATTTGAAGAGCTGTTCAAAGGCACTTTAGATGCGGCGAGCGTGTATCCAAGGGAAGTAACAAAGCGTGCGCTAGAGCTTAATGCGGCAGCAGTGATACTGGTTCATAACCATCCATCGGGTGATCCTGAACCCAGTGAAGCTGATAAACGCATCACTCATCGACTCCGTGACGCCTTGTCACTTGTTGATATTCGAACGCTTGACCATGTTGTGGTCGCATCCGAGGGCTGCGTTTCGCTTGCCGAACGCGGTTATCTTTAATGAATGGGCGCATTGCCCATTCTCCTTCATCACAAAAGCAGTCCTATCAACACACGTCATCACAGCTCGAATTTCTATTTGAGTTTGATGATGCCCCAGTCACTTGGTCTGACACGCAAATCTGGCAGTTACGCGAAGGCATTCTATTGGATGCGATCCGTGTATTGCTGGATGGCCGTGTCAGTACTCGATTGCGAAAGGATGTGTTGTCGTGGATTCAAAATGACGAATTAGCGCCATTTTGCTTTCGTGTTTGCGCGATGGCTGCGGTTGTCGATCCTGATGTGCTTCGTGATTCCATCATGTGGCTATTAATACGACATGGTATCCAGCTTGACTAACGTTCCTGCATTAACCAAACGGCTGAATGCAGGACCCAAGCTGACTTACCACCTGTGGTAGGAGTCGGCTTTTTACTTAAGGAGGTTATATGGCGATACCTTTACAAATTGACACAGTAAGGCCATATCTCAATGGCCAATGGCTTCAAGTCTTGGCGGCGTTGGTGCCAGAACTTGATGCCGCTATTGCTCGAAAAGGCCGTCATGTGGCTTGCCCTGTTCATGGCGGTCGTGATGGCTTTAGGCTGTTCAAAGATGCTGAATATACCGGAGGTGGCGTTTGTAACACCTGCGGTATCTTTCATGATGGTTTTGAACTGTTGTCTTGGATTAATGGGTGGAACTTTGCTCAGTCTATTGAAGCAATCGGCCAGGTTCTTGGAATTCAACCCGGACAAATACAAGCACCTTCTCGGGCAATAACGCGTAACGCTGTTGATTGGAAGGCTAGAAAGCAGGACGAGGACAAAGCGATTATCCATCGCTTGAATCAAACCTGGGGAGAAACGTTTTCTCTTGCAGATACTCGTGCGCAACCAGTTTGGAACTACTTGCATCGTCGTGGCATTGTGACGCGGCTTCGTCCTGAATGGGATTCGGTGCTGAGGTTTCATCCAAGCTTGCCTTACCATGATGAAGATGGTCTGTTTATCGATAGCTACCCAGCGCTGCTAGGTAAAATCGTTACTCAGCAAGGGCGTTCGGCCACGTTTCATCGGATCTACCTAAGTGAAGATGGATTCAAAGCGCCGGTTGAAAAGCCTAAAAAGATGATGCTGATACCAAGTGACAGAACAATCACAGGTGGTGCCATTCCTATAGGTGAGCCTGGTGAAGTACTAGGTGTTTCTGAAGGTATAGAAACGGCCCTAGCGGTAACCAGAGCAACGGGGCAAACATGTTGGTCGGTTGTAAATGCAACGCTACTGGCTAGGTTTGAACCACCAAGAAATGTGAAAATGCTGTACATCTGGGCAGACCACGATCTCTCTGAGACCGGCCTGAATGCAGCGAATGAACTCAAGAAAAAAGCCTGGCAAAAAGGCATTCTGACACAAGTCTTGATCCCTCCGATACCAACGTCACTCGGCGTGAAAAGTTGGGATTGGAATGATGTGCTGAATGTTTACGGTGCCATGGGCTTTCCGAAAGTTCATATCTGATCCAAGGGGCTTCGGCCCCTTTTTTTGCGCCTTGCATATTTGAAAAAACATGGAGAATGAAAAATAGATAACCAATAGGAGAAACAAACATGATGGTATTAACCCTGTTAACAAAGCAGATTGATGGTGAGTTTACGGTTTACTGGAAGACCGGCCTTCGAAGAGGTGGTGAGCTAAAGGTCGATTTAGGTGGATTAGGCACAACTCCATCTGACGCTTTTCATCATAGAGCTTAAGTAAATCGGACAGTCCGCTCAGTACGTATAGCTGCCGTTGGCTCTTTGCGATTTTGACGGCAGCTACGAGCGAATAGCAGACGTTAGAGGAGCCTCCGTTGTAGACTAGCTATCTGATCGTATACCGGTCGTTCAGATAACCACGAACCACTGCCAATTTCTGTCACTCTGGTCAGTTTACTTACCAGCCCAACAAGGTACACTACAGACTTTTACATTAGCAAGGATGCTGATGTTAGCTGCAGAGCAATACACCTATCAAC
>JYMV01016551.1_pt1 | contig 27388 bp, 27 predicted proteins | sample 338911 | NCBI WGS metagenome assembly JYMV01 (sample SAMN03354496, study PRJNA234377) | hydrothermal vent metagenome | biome: Deep sea; feature: Hydrothermal plumes at the Eastern Lau Spreading Center, Western Pacific Ocean; material: Seawater | place: Tonga | collected 2009 | depth 2000 m m
CAATCTAAAACCGTTGCAGAAGCTATAAATAATGCTAAGAATTCTAATATTGTTACAGTGACTCCATTAATTGAAAAACTTGATGAAGGAATATTTATAACTATTCCTAAAGAAGCTGGCTATGGTGAAATCAAGGAAGCTATCAACCTGCAGCGAGTAATCAATTGAATAAAAAATAACAAGAAAATTGAAACTTCCTATTTACTTCATTGATGCATTTACTGAAAATGTTTTTCAGGGCAATCCTGCCGCAGTAGTCATTGTTAAGAAAAATTTAACCGTTGAAAGCATGCAAGCGATAGCTTTTGAAAATAATCTTTCAGAAACTGCATATGTAAATATAACCTCTTCTCCGTACTTAATTCGTTGGTTTACTCCAACCATTGAGGTTGATTTATGTGGACACGCTACCCTTGCCAGTGCCAGGGTTTTGTTTGACGATTATCTTCCCAGTGATTGTTCCCAAGTAATTTTTAATTCCAGAAAAAGAGGCACACTGACAGCCTTCAAAAAAGGCGATCTGATTTATTTAGATTTTCCTGCAGATCAAACCGAAGAAGTCGAGCAAAATAAAGTTATTGTTGATGGATTGGGAGAAAAACCAGTTAAAACATACAGGGGAGAGGACGATTATTTGGCTGTCTTTGGTGATGAGGAAATAATTCGAACGATGACGCCTGATTTTAAAATACTCTCTCAGTTAGATTCCAGAGGTTTAATTATCACTGCCCCCGGAGAAGAGGTTGATTTTGTTTCTAGATTTTTTTCCCCTCAATCAGGAGTTAACGAAGACCCTGTTACTGGCTCTGCTTATACATTAATGATTCCATATTGGCATGGCATATTGGGAAAGAAAAAATTCTCAGCTAAGCAGTTATCATTTAGATCTGGAGATGTTGAATGCGAGTTGCTTGAGAGCAGGGTATTGATTGGGGGTAAAACAGCGAGATACCTGGAAGGGGAGATACTTATTTAGTTCGCAGGTGTAGGAATATTTTTTTTATCCTTTTATACTTAAGTTTCGAATTTTTGAGGAACATCCAATGAAAAAATCATTAATGATACTAGTAATGCTCTGTTCTGTTTCTTTGGTTTATGGTGCTCATCACGAGCTAAATACATCAAAAATAATAGAAATAGCCATGTCTGCTGCTCCATCCAACGTCAGTGAGAAAGCCGCGATTATGGGTTCAGACGGATCAACTTTAAGAGAGGGAAGCAATGGATGGACTTGCATGCCTGGTTCTCCCCCAAATGAAAATGTCGCTCCCATGTGTGTTGATCAAGCTTGGCAAAAATGGCTACAAGCCTACATGACTCAATCGTCATATGACTCAGAATCTGAGTCTTTCGGCTTATCCTATATGTTAATGGGCGATATTCCTGTTGATAATGATGATCCTAATAATCAAGATAAATCTCGAGGCACATGGGTGGCAGAGGGGCCACATCTTATGATGCTATTGCCTGCAAGTTTGATGGCTGACCTCCCAACCGATCCATACTCTGGAGGTCCTTACGTTATGTGGAAGGGAAGTGACTATGTTCACGTTATGGTGCCCTTAGAGGTAACTTCAAGACCTGAATAGCCAATAATTTTTAAATCCTGGTAATAGTTCTTTAGGTGCACGGCCATATGCAACTACCCTATAAAATATTAGGAGCTCCAGGCTCTCCATACAGCAGAAAACTTCGCTCGGCAATCAGATACCGCAGACTTCCATACATTTGGGCCAATAGAAATAGTTCTGAAGATGTCAATACTCCAACAGTACCAGTGAACCTGTTGCCGGTATTAGTTTTACCCGGTGAGAGCGGTGACTACAAGGAAGCAAAGATAGATTCAACTCCGATTCTTAGATATTTGGAGGATGAGCACAAAGAACGTTCACTGATACCCACCAACCCAATTATGGGTTTTTTGGATTATTTAATAGAAGACTATGGCGATGAGTGGCTAACAAAAGCCATGTTTCACTATCGCTGGTCGCATCAAGAAAACGTGGACTTTGCCCGTTCTGTTTTACCTCTTTGGTTGAAGACAGATGCAGCAATGGAGGAGATAGAACCAATATCAGAATATATATCTACGAGGCAAATTGAGCGGCTTAGATACGTTGGTTCAAATGAACTAACCGGAAAGTTCATCGAAGACAGCTATGTCAGATTTATAAATCTTATGGACCGTCATCTTATTGGCAGGAGATTTATTCTTGGTAACCGACCCGGTTGTGGAGATTTTGGAGTTTTTGGACAATTAACCCAGCTGGCTCAAACCGACCCGACTTGTAGAGCAGTCACTTTAAAAAATGCCCCACGAATATTCGCATGGTGCGACAACGTAGAAGATCTCAGCGGTCTCGAGCCTAAAGAAGAAGACTGGATGGAACTTGATTCAATTCCAGAGACCTTAATAGCGATATTGCGGGAGATAGGCAGAACCTATGTTCCTTATCTGATTGCTAATAGCAAAGCCTTGGAAGCTGGACAAGAGACATGGGAAGCAGAAATAGATGGCAGTATTTGGTCTCAGGGTTCTTTTCCCTACCAAGCCAAATGCTTGGCTTGGGTCAGAGAAGAGTTCTCAAAACTGGCACATGAAGATCAGAAAATACTCATTGATTTATTAGAGAATACAGGATGTCGAGCCCTTATCAGCTAGACCGCCTCAAGAGTTAGCTAGTCTAGAAAAATATCATTGTCATGGCATACTACAAATGCAAATTGATATATGTGAGTAATCGTTAATGAGTAAATACAAATACCTCGAAGTTAAAAAAAGATTGGGCGTGACCAACGTTTTTCTCAATAGGGTAGATAGCCAGAATGCCTTGAATGAAGGGTTAATGGTTGAGTTGACCGATTTTTGTTCCGCAATAAGAAAAGACGTTAAAACAAAACTTATTGTTTTTAGATCAAATGCCAAGAATTTTTCAGTTGGTGCCGACCTGAAAGAACCGAGATCAGATCAAACAAAGTTGTATCAATGGAAGCACAACAGAGGAAAGGATCTTATCCAGGCTATTTTGAATGTTGAGCAAATAACCATTTGTTTGATGCATGGCTATTGCTTGGGAGGGGCTGCCGTCATTGCTTCTGCTTGCGATTTTAGAATCGCCGAAAAAAATACAAAAGTCGGCTATCCTGAAATTAATTTAGGGATGAATTTAAACTGGCTGGGTCTGCCCTTAGCAATTAATTTGGTAGGCATATCCAGAGCCAAACAAATGGTTATCGGTGGAGACTTTCACGATGCGGATCAACTGGCATCTTGGGGTTTTATTGACGAAGTTTTTACAGCCAAGAATCGAGAACTTTGTCTGAAGAAATGGGTGACAAAATATTCATCCAAACCCCCTTTAGTTGCACAAATGATTAAACGCAGTTCCAATGAATTGGCCATGACTCTTTTTAAAGGGATCATGCACATGGAATTTGAGCAATTTATGCTGACAACAAGCACAGAAGATCAGAAAAAGGCCATTGAAGGGTTTCTGACGAAGAAAGCTGTTAAATTTGAAGGCAACTAGCCAATCCTGGGTTTAATTTGGAGATGAATATGAAAAAGATTTACTTGGTACCTCTAATCTCACTGGTTTTTTTTAGCGGCTATGCTGCTGAAAACGACCAAACACTCTCGGCAAACACAATTGAAGAACAAAACCTGCATCAACATATAGCGATGCTTGCATCCGATGCATTTGGAGGCAGGGCGCCAGGCAGTGAAGGCGGGGAGAAAACAAAAGAATATCTGGTGAATGTTTTTCAACAATTATCGCTGGAAACAATCAACGGAAATTACCTGCTGGACGTTCCCTTGGTTGAAGTATCAGTGGATAAAGGATCCTATATCTCCATTCTTCAAGACGACGGTGAAAAGATGCTTGAACAAGGTAGTGAAACCGTTTTTTGGACCAAGAGAGTTCAGGAACAAGTCTCCGTCGATGACAGTGAAATGGTATTTGTCGGCTATGGAATTGTTGCACCAGAGTACGGATGGAATGACTACCAAGGTATGGATATGACTGGAAAGACAGCGGTAATGCTTATCAACGATCCGGGCTTTGCAACCCAAGACGATGCCTTATTTAAAGGCAATGCCATGACTTACTACGGAAGATGGACTTACAAATACGAGGAAGCTGCCAGACAAGGCGCGGAAGCTGTGGTGATCATTCACGAAACCGCCCCAGCTGCTTATCCTTGGCAAGTCGTTGAAACCAGTTGGCAAGGAAAACAGATTGATTTAAAACGAGAAGACATGGGCTTAAACCGAGTTAAGGTGGAGTCTTGGATCACTCATTCCATAGCTCAAGGCCTGTTCGCAAAATCTGGACTGGATTTAGAAAGATTAAAACAGCAAGCCCTGACCGCTGAGTTTAAGCCTGTAGTGATGAAAGGCCTTAATCTCAAAGCGAGATTAAATAACACCATAAGATTTACGAATTCTCATAACGTAGCTGCTGTAAAAAAAGGATCGCTCAGACCCAATGAATACATTCTCATGATGGCTCATTGGGATCATTTAGGTACCAAGGAGGAACAAGCAGGAGACAATATCTACAACGGAGCGGTGGACAATGCCACCGGTGTTGCTGGAATACTGGAACTGGCAGAAACCTTAAACGACTACAACAATGAAAGATCCCTGCTTTACCTTGCGGTCACTGCAGAGGAGTCGGGACTTCTTGGCTCAGCGTATTTTGCTGAATACCCGCCTATAGATTTATCCCAAGTGGTTGCAGGATTTAATTTTGACGCCATGCAACCGAGAGGAAAGTTAAAAGACGTGGTTGTAGTCGGTTATGGTGCATCACAGCTGGAAGATATACTGGAGAAGAAACTGCAGAAATATGATAAATATTTAGTTCCAGACCCAGAACCTGAGAAAGGTTATTTCTATCGTTCGGATCACATAAGCCTGTCTAAAAAAGGAGTGCCAATGCTTTATGCAGATGGGGGCATTGATAAAGTCGAAGGCGGTATTGAAGCCGGTGAGCAATTGGCGCTCAACTACGTCACCAAGGACTATCATCAACCCTCTGATGAATACGCTACCGACTGGGACCTCAGTGGCATCGCAGAACAATTATCGATAACAGCTGAAATAATCCTCGATCTTGCCAATTCAGAAGACTGGCCGGAATGGTATGAAGGCAATGAGTTCAGATCGATTAGAGAAGCGTCACGAATGTCGCCCACTAACTAGGAAAGGAGTGCTTTTGATTGGGAAGCGTAAGATGGATGGACGGTGATGAAAAATCTGTACTGCAAGAGCTTTATAAACGCCTTGCGAAAACCTTAGATGAACAGCGCACCAAGGCGCGAGATAAGCGACATGAGCTTGGTTTTCGTACAGCCAGGGAAAACCTACAGGATATAGCAGACCCTGATTCATTTGTGGAGTATGGGCAACTGGCTGTTGCAGCACAGCGTAATCGTCGAGACTACGAAGAGTTGCAGAACAGCACCGCAGCCGATGGCATCATCACTGGTCTGTGTACTATCAACTCTGAACTGGTGGGAGCTGATGCAGCTAAGGCGATTGTCATCATTAATGATTACTCGGTGCTTGCTGGTACTCAGGGCTTCTTTCACCACAAAAAATTAGACAGGATGTGTGATTTGGCTGACCGATTAGCCCTGCCCGTAATCATGTACACTGAAGGGGGTGGTGGCAGACCCGGTGATACCGATGTCACCACACACATTGCCGGACTCAATGTTCTCTCGTTTACCAACTGGGCCAGGCTGGCAGGCAAGGTTCCCCGTATAGCAATAAACAATGGTTTTTGTTTTGCTGGAAATGCGGCTCTGTTTGGATGTGCCGATTTCAAAATTGCCACTCGTGATTCTTGGATTGGCATGGCAGGACCTGCCATGATAGAAGGAGGTGGGCTTGGCACATTTGAGCCAACAGAGATCGGACCTGCCGAAATGCAGGAAAGTAATGGCGTCATTGATATTCTCGCTGAGAATGAAGAACAAGCAACCCAGCTTGCCAAGCAACTTCTGTCGTACTTTCAAGGTGCAACCAGCTCCTGGTCTGCCGCAGATCAGGAGCTGCTTCGAGATATCATTCCCAAGGACCGTCGCTGGGCTTATTCCGTTCGTGATATCATCCAGATAATAGCGGATGAAGGCAGTTTTTTAGAAATTCGCCGTATCTATGGACGCAACATTATTACCGGTTTTATGCGACTTGAGGGCCGTCCTGTCGCTTTAATTGCAAACGACTGCCAGCAAATGGGTGGTGCCGTTGATTCTGTATCTGCTGAAAAAGCCGCTCAATTTCTTAACATTTGCAATGCATTCAAACTGCCACTGGTATCTCTTACAGACACCCCTGGCTTTATGGTAGGTCCTGATAGTGAGAAGGAAGGCGCGGTGCGTAAAATGGCATCTTTATTCATTGCTGGTGCAGCGTTAAAGTCACCGGTGGTGGCAATTTTTCTACGCAAAGGCTACGGTCTTGGCGCGATGGCAATGGTTGGGGGTAGTTTTCTCGATCCTTTGTATTCCGCCGCTTGGCCCACCGGTGAGTTTGGTGCGATGGGTCTTGAGGGTGCGGTGAAGCTTGGGTTTAAGAGGGAGCTTGATGCAGAGAAAGACCCAGAACAGAGGGCTGAATTATACGATAAACTGGTGGCTCGGATGTATGATGCGGGCAAGGCAACGGAGATGGCTTCCCACTTGGAGATTGATGCCGTCATTGACCCGGCAGCAACCAGAGAATTTATTATCAAGGCGCTGCATGCAATTCAATAATCGTAGTTGCTGTCTTATCAGCTGAATGGCAAGTGAAAAAGCCTGTCTTGCAGTTATGAATATTAGCGACCCAACAATCTATCTGGATATGGATGGTGTGTTGGTTGATTTTTTTAGTGCTTTTGCAAAATATGCTGGAGTAGAACACTGGAAACACATTGATCAACGAAAGCTGCAAGATGTATTGGATAAAATAACAGGCTCAGATTATTTTGCCAAGCTACCTAAAACAAAGACCTGCGATAACATTATAGAAATGGCTATAGACTTTGCAGGATCTTATTCCATTTTATCTTCACCATTGAGAGGAGATATTTCCAACAGCAGTAAACACAAACAGACTTGGGTAACGAATAATCTGTCTCCACAACCTAGAGAAACAATTATTGTTAGAGATAAAACACTCTATGCAGCTGCAAACGGTGTACAAAACATCTTAATTGACGACCGTGGTTCGAACATTTACAAATGGCGGCAAGCGGGTGGATATGGGATAAAATATCAAGCAGATGAGGACAATTTGTCGGTTATATCCGGAGCTTTAAAAGCGTACGAGCGAGAATAAGTTTAGTTTTTGAGTAAAGTGGCTAAATGCACGTAAGCTGCATTTTGATACTCTGGGCTTGAGCCAGCCATTACCTTGCCTTTAATCGCACATGTTTCATAGGCCCGCCTTCTAGCTTGCGGATCGCTGAAATCAAATTCTCCTTTATTGGGAGCGTAAACTGTTTTTGTTTCCCCAGACACCCAAAATTCACATTCTGCAAAACTGTAAGCATCGGGCCATAATTTCAGTGGTAAAAGGCCGTCAAAGGTATGATACGCTCCTGGGTACAATTCAATTTTGGCATTGCCACCCATCTTGTTGATCCTAGAAACAAGCTCGATGCACGGTTTTGGTGGGGTCCAATTGTCAGCCGCACCCATGTAGATCTGCATCAAGTCTTTGTCCCAGTCATCAACATCTGGCAGGGCCATGCACCCGGGATACCACATTAAATACCCGGTAAAACTTTCTCCTTTTTCAAATGCTTCCTGTTGAAACGGCATCCACGCGTTAAACAAGACAGCAGAGCCTCCCAAACTCCAGCCAGCAGCATAAATTTTCCTGTTATCGATTCTGGGGTCATCCCAGAGCATTTTGAGAGCCATGGCCATGTCCCAGATCACTGTCTCGAGCGTCAAATTAATCTGATCACCAACGGTGGATGTGGTGCCTCTGGAGTCGAAAGGATGCATGGCAAAGACAGCAAAACCAGCTTGTCGCATTAGCTCGAGGTATTTGAGGTGATGTTCCCCCCAATTAAGCGAACCATGCGATGCAATGATCAATGGGTATTTGTCATTAATTTCATCAGGAAACTTCAAATAACCAAACACCTCTTGGTCAGGTTGAGTATTTATGGCATTGTCAAAAATGTTCTCAAAGCCAATAATGTTTTTAGAGGTATAGGTCATTTTTCCATCATCAGAATCATGCCCAAAGACGTTAAAATTAAAAAGGAACAGGAACAAAAAGATTGTGGATGAAAAGTGATTGCGTTGTCTTTTCATGGCAACATACTAACAGAATACCTTGAACAGTTATGTTATAAAGAAAACACAGAAATCTTGATGATGTTAGGAGAAATAATATGAGAAAAATAAACACGAAGCATACATGGTCGCTAAAATTAGGGCTATTATTGGCAATCGTTTGTGCACCATTTTTTCTTCAGGCAAAAACAACGCTTATTCATGCCGGTAAATTGATTGATGGGGCATCAAATCAGGCGTCTAAGCAAATGACCATCGTCATCGAGGGCAACCTAATCGCAGAGGTCGTCAAGGGATATCGTGAGCCGAAAGCGGATGATTTTTATATAGATTTAAGACAACACACCGTTCTTCCCGGGTTGATGGATATGCACGTTCATTTGGATAGTGAATATGGAAAAAACTCATACACGGAGAAATTTACTTTAAATTCAGCAGACAGGGCTATCCGTGCGGTTATCAATGCTGAGAAAACCATCCTTGCCGGCTTTACCACGGTCAGGAATCCTGGTGATACTGACAATGTTACCATTAGTCTCAGAAATGCAATCGACAGTGGGTTGGTTGTTGGGCCGCGGATTTTCTCTGCCGGAAAATCATTAGCCACTACCGGAGGACATGCGGATCCGACCAACGGGGTTAGGGATGATATTTTTCCAGATCCCACACCGGCTGACGGGGTTATCAATGGCAGAGACGATGCCTTTAAAGCAGTCAGGGCACGATACAAATCAGGGGCTGATCTGATCAAAATAACGGCAACAGGCGGTGTTTTAAGTGTCGCAAAAAGTGGTCAAAACCCTCAATTTACAGAGGCGGAGATCGCAGCTGTGGTTGAGGCAGCAAAAGACTACGATTTTACTGTTGCTGCACACGCCCACGGTGCTGAGGGCATTAAACGGGCTGTTCGTGCAGGAGTTGACTCCATCGAACATGGCAGTCTGATGGATCAGGAAGGCATAGACTTAATGAGAGAGTATGGTACCTATTATGTGCCAACGATCATGGCGGGTTTCTGGGTCGCTGAAAAAGCAGAAGATCCAGATTTTTTTCCTGAAATTGTTAGGCCTAAAGCCCTAGCCATTGGACCTGTTATGCAGGAGACTTTTGGCAAAGCTTACCGGGCTGGTGTCAAAATTGCTTTTGGTACGGACAGCGGGGTATCTGCACACGGTGACAATGCCCAAGAGTTCATTTATATGGTGGAGGCTGGTATGCCAGAAATGGAAGCAATCCAATCTGCAACCCGTGAAGCCTCAAAGTTGTTGAGAATCAACACAACATTGGGAACCATTGAACAAGGTAAGCTTGCGGATTTAATCGCAGTTGAAGGCAATCCCCTGGAAGACATTAGCTTGCTAAAAAACATTGCTTTCGTGATGAAAGACGGAACAGTATACAAACAGATTGACTAAAAGGTGTAATTGTATCCAATGGAAAAAATATCCCCTAAAGCAGAGTCTTTATTGGGGTATTTACCAAACTCGATATAGATTGAGCCGTTGTCGGTCAAAAACATTTCAAACCCTGCTAAGGTGAAGAGGCCTTTTTTCTTGTCGAGTTTTTCTTTTTCGCCAGTGGCAGTGGTTGACAGTTCCGAACGAACTTCACTCACGTTGTATCCCAAGGAGGCGTATATAAAACCACCTTTGTGGAAATCAATAACTGGGTAAAATCCATTCAAATAAGCACCATAAGACCCATAGGATTGATGACCATCATTTAGTAAATTCCAGCCCAGTGAAAATGAGAGAATGGGAAGAATATCTCTGGAGAAATTTATCGATGTGGTTTTAAATGTTTCCTCGTCTTTAAAGGAAAATGTTTCACTTTGAAGATTGCCATTGTAGTCAAAATAGTGAAGTTTTAGATTGGTTGATAGGTTAATTCGAGAGATCCCTATTGAGGCAGATAGGCTGTTTCTCTGACTGAGAGGTAAACTCATTGACAACTGAGCACCATATTCTGAGTCAATGGCAATATCGTATACTCCATCAACACAAGCAGACCCTAAACAGCTAAGAAGAATGCCATCCTCTTCTACTTTTTTGGTCCCATACAATCCAATGCTGAAAAGGTCATTTAATTCATGTCCATAGTTAATGGTATAGGTCGATGGATAAATGGGTTCGTTTTTGGAGGCATCACCAACATTTAACCACTCTCTGTCCCAACTTACTGAGAAAGACTCTGGTTTCGCAAGGGTGCTAGAGGACGATCCTATGAGCATTATCAAAACACTAAAAAAAAGTAATCTTTTGTTCTTGTTCACAGTGATATTCGAATCTTGCTAGAGTTAAAGTAAATCTGCCCTCGTGATTGAGGGCAGGTTGTGCAATTAGTTGGGCTGTTTATTAGCCATCGCCTGGAGGAGTATCTGGCGGCGGGTTTCTTTTCTTTTTGATTCTCTTAGCAATCCTTTTCATGAGTGCACGTTGCTTTTTTTTATTGATGATATTAGCATCCGGTGCTCCATGGGCTATTCGTCTGCTTGATTGCTAATCCAGACAGAAATTCTTTGATTCCTATTTTCCCAATGGGCAGTTACCTGGGCCTGGGTGTATAAAGTTCCACTCAAAATAGCGGTTAGACGATCCTTTTGAGCTTGGCTCATGTTTGGATTGTTGTTAATTCTCTCTATAACTTTGTTTATTTTTTGCTGCAACTGGTAAGAGGGCTGCCAACCTGCCCAATCAAAGCCTGCAACAGCATTTGTGCTCAAGGAGAAGGCTAAGAGCAAAGCCAGAGCGGAAGCGATTATCTTTTTCATTCTGTTCACCTCATGAAACAGGAAACCAATACAAACAGTGTAGTTAAAAACTCACGATTAGTAAAATAGAGTGGATTGTCTTCATATTTGTATCATATTTGGTTAGATTATGAGCATGACTGGTCCATTTGATTCATTAAGAGATTACGTAAATGCTTTGGAAGCAAGGGGCCAGTTGATTCGGATTGCTAAAATGGATCAGGACAAATACGAAGCGACGGGTTTCGCATACCAGCTGGTTAAAGAATTTAGTTACGATCTGGCGCCTGCATTCCTAATCGAAACCATAAAAATAAACAATCGTTGGATGGATGGACCCATACTGGGCAATCTTTTTGGCGGTTGGAATGCTGAAGCATTGATCTATGGTGTGGATGTTTTGGATCGGAATCAGAACGCAGCTCGGCAGAAGACTTTTCAGCATCTTGCAAATCTTTTTAAAAAAAACAACCGATGGCCAAAAATATCCCCAGTTGAAATTGACTCAGGTCAAAGCCCTTGTAAGGAGAATATTTTGTTTGGGAGCGAGGTCGACATTTTGAAGTTTCCTTGGTTGCAAACCAATCCTGCAGATGCTGGTAGCTATATCAATGCAGCAACCATCTTTATTGAAGATCCTGATTTGGGGCGTAACGTAGCCACCTATCGTTGTCAGGTTAAAGGCAAAGACAAAATAGGGGTGAATACGGAAATCGGTCAACATGCTTGGAATTTTCTAATGAAGATGCAAAAACAGGGAAAAAAGAGAGCAGCCATTGCCGTTGTCAATGGTGTGGACCCAATCACCTTTACTTTGGGTGCTTCCAAATTAGCAAAATTAGGCGAAGACGAACTTGATTACGTTGGTGGACTGAGAGGAAAACCCGTGGAGTTGGTTAAATGTGAGACGAGTGGGATATTGGTTCCGGCCCATTCTGAGATTGTTCTCGAAGGTGAGATACCATTGGATGCGATGGAAGAAGAGGGACCTTATGGAGAGATGTACGGCTTTATGGGACTCAAAAAAAACCAGAATTTTTTCATGAACATTAAGGCAATTACCCATCGAAATAATCCCTGGATCGTCAATTCATTTGCCGTATTAATTCCATAGATTACAAGGAATCCATACCTCATCTCTTGGATATTTATCGTCCGGCAGAGAGTACCGGTGTGCTTGTCGCCAGCATTGATAAAAAGCATGCGGGTGAGGGTATGTCTGCTGGGAGAATCCTGGCCGAAAAAGATTTTTTTGGCAAAGTGATCATTGTTGTTGACAAGGACGTTGATGTGCATGATAAAGCTGAGATTTTTCAGGCTTTAGGTACACGATGGCAACCTTATCCAGCCGCAGAAATTATTGAGGAAACCAAGGGGATGCCTTTGGATGCCAGTGCTCCCAAGAGGTTTTTTACCAGCAAAATTATCATTGACGCCACCCGACAATTCGCAAACGAAGGGGGGCCAAGTATTTGGCCAGAAATTTCTAAAGTTATGCTGCAAGAGCTCAGTCCAGAGACCTTTGACCTCATTGAGAGTAACTGGGAGAGTTATTTTAGTGATTGGAAACCATAAAATGCCTCATTCAGATGAATACTTTATGGAACTTGCAATTGAACAAGCTGGTATTGGGCAAGCAAAGGGTGAAGTCCCCGTTGGGGCACTTTTTGTTGAGAAAGATGAGGTACTTGCAGCTTCTGGAAATGCATCCATAGAGCGCAGCGACCCAACCGCTCACGCTGAAATCATGGTCATGCGCAAGGCCGCTCAGTTAAAGGGAAACTATCGATTGGGAGGCTCTGTATTCGTAACACTTGAACCATGTCTTATGTGCCTCGGAGCAATGATGCATGCCAGAGTTGAGAGATTGGTTTTTGGTGCTCACGACCATGTTTCTGGAGCGGCTGTTTCGGTGTATAACTTAGCCCAGTCACCTCACCAGAATCATCGTATTGAAGTGATTGAAGGTATTTTGAAGAGAAAATGCCAAACCATCCTCAAAGAATTTTTTCAATCCAAACGACAATAATGGTGGCAACAATTGATTTTAGCAATGACGAATTTGGCTTAATCATCAGGTAAAAACTCTAGCGCCTCGTTGTCTTGGCAATTTTGGAAAAATCAAGGCCCTCAAAGGTGAAATTCCCACCCGGGGTGAATTTTTCGCCTACTTGCTCACGCCAATCGTAATGCAAGCCTAATGACCCATTTATTGGCGGCTCAATGATGAATTTAACGGTGTACTTGTCATCAATCTTGCCGGGCAATTTAATATTTTGGGCGTAATGAAGATTATCAGATAGATTAACATGCGGAGCCAGTTGCACTGCAATTGAAGTGTCAGTGCTTTCATTTTTAACAAGCAGTTCAACTTGTAGATAGGCAACATAACCACCCGGAACTGAGCCTTTAGGAGCATCCTCCGACCAATGCGCCAATTTTCGGCAAGAAAAACACCAAGCGGGGCCACATCGTCTTTTATTGCACCTTCGAAAGTTAAATAGATGCCGGGGTTAATGGTTACCTTCCCAATGACCATTTCTGGTAGCGCCAACAATTCAAATGGTGCTAGCCAGGTGACCAATAAGATTGCATTTAGAACTTTACTTTTCACTTTCTATAGACCTCACAGTTATTTGGTTACGTAAAAGATCCCAAGAAGAATCACTATTGTTGAGATTGTTCCTTTGATGATGAAAAATAAAACCGACCCTTTAATGGTGTAATGCAAAATCTTCAATTTGCTGGCTTTAAGTTTGTCTAAAAATTGCACAATTATCTGACTTCCAAGCTTAGTTGGTAAACATGATAATGATAATCATTCTCAGTTACAATAATTATTTTTCCTCTATCCATTGTTTTTGCAAACAATAATAACAACCGATAAAAGTTCTGAGTTATAATTTCGACGAAGTTTTGTGATTACACCACAGCCAAGAATCAATGCCCTCAAAAAAACTCTATAGAATCATATTTACCAATCAAGGCAAGGTTTATGAAATCTATGCCAGGAATGTTAACAGCAGCAATATATTTGGTTTTATTGAAATCGAGAAAATCATCTTCGGTGAGCGAACATCGTTAGTCGTTGACCCCTCTGAAGAGAAAATTAAGACTGAATTTAGTGGAGTTACCAAAACCAACATCCCCATGCATTCTGTATTGAGAATTGATGAAGTGGACAAACAGGGCATCAGTAAAATTAGCAAAGTCGACGGAGACAATGTCACTCACTTACCCGGTACTGTTTATCTACCAAAAGATAAGCCCAAAGAATAAATGAGCTTAATTTGAAGGGCAAAGCATGATTGAAATAAAAGGCCCACCCTCTCACTCGCCGTTCAGATTGCAGCAACTTCTCGAAGAATTAAGAAAACTCAATGGTTCAATTGAGGATCTTGGAGCCCGTCACACGCATTTTATTGATTCCAGTGATCAACTGACACAAAAAGAACTTGAGGTACTAAAAATTCTCCTGACCTATGGTCCAGATTGGGACATAGGTCCAGAAGAGGGTGAAAAAATCATTGTTATCCCAAGGCTTGGAACCATCTCACCTTGGTCAAGCAAGGCAACAGAGATAGCTCGACTGTCTGGATTATCCACAATTCGTCGTATTGAAAGGGGGATAATTTATACCCTTGTTAGCAGCAGAGATGTAGAGAAGAAGGACTTGCAATCTCTATTTGGCAAACTCCATGATCGGATGACACAAACGGCACTTTTGCATGGCCAGGATGCTCAATTGTTGTTTCAATCCCAAGCTCCTAAAGAGTTATGTTCTATACCGCTATTGTCTCAAGGATTGACTGCGTTGCAACGGGCAAATGTTGAACTTGGTCTGGCGCTATCACTCCAGGAAATGGAGTATTTGATTGAGAACTTTGAGCGGTTGAAACGCGATCCCACAGACGCGGAATTGATGATGTTTGCCCAAGCCAATTCTGAGCATTGCCGGCATAAAGTTTTCAATGCTGATTGGATCATTGACGGGGTCAAACAAGATTACACTCTGTTCGATATGATCAAGCACACCTACCAATCATTTCCCGAAGGTATTTTGTCTGCCTACAAAGATAATGCAGCAGTTATGACTGGTGGACCTGGCAAGTGGTTCTTGCCCGATTCTGAAAAAAAATCCTATTCATTTTTTAACGATGATATACATTCGATGATGAAGGTAGAGACGCACAATCACCCCACTGCCATCTCACCTTTCCCCGGAGCTGCAACTGGATCCGGTGGGGAAATTAGAGATGAGGCTGCTACCGGTAGGGGAGGTATTCCTAAAGCAGGCTTGACTGGATTTGCCGTCTCACACCTCCAGATACCTGACTTTGTGCAACCTTGGGAGCAGAGCATTGGCAGACCTGATCGCATTGCCTCTGCCTTAGAGATTATGATTGAAGGCCCAATTGGCGGAGCATCCTTTAATAATGAATTTGGCAGGCCCAATATATTGGGGTTTTTTAGAACGTTTGAAACCCAGAATCAACTGGATGAAAATTTCTCTTGGGGGTACCACAAACCAATAATGATTGTCGGTGGTTTGGGGAATATTTCTGGCTCATCGGTGGATAAATGTGCTACCGAAGATGAGTCTCTTTTGATTGTTTTGGGAGGTCCAGCCATGCTGATTGGTCTAGGAGGGGGTTCCGCTTCTTCACTCTCATCGGGGATGAGCACAGAAGATTTGGATTACGCTTCTGTGCAACGTGGAAACGCAGAATTAGAGAGAAGAGTTCAGGAAGTAATTAACCAGTGTTTTTCCATGGCCATCGATGAATCTTCTGATGGGAATCCCATTCTCTTGATTCACGATGTAGGAGCTGGAGGTTTATCTAATGCCATCCCTGAGGTTCTGGACCACAGCCAAATGGGCGCAGATCTTGAATTGAGGAGCATACCTAATGCGGAACCGGGCATGGCTCCATTGGAGATATGGTGCAATGAAGCTCAAGAACGCTATGTTCTGGCTATTGATGCAGGCAATCTGACTCTATTTGATCGTATTTGTAAACGAGAAAGATGTCCATACGCTGTCGTTGGCACGATCAAAGAGCACGGCAATCTTAAATTGCACGATGATCATTATGATAACTACCCAATAGATATGCCCATGGATGTTCTTTTTGGCAACCCTCCCCAAACACAGATCAATATAGGAACGAGTAATGTGCAAATTGAAATGGGGAATCTAGATTTTATAAACATTGATCAGGCTTGCGAGTACATTCTTCGTTTTCCAACCGTTGCTGATAAAACTTTTCTCATTCATATTGGCGACAGGACTGTAGGTGGTTTGGTATCCCAAGATCAGTTTGTTGGACCTTGGCAAGTTCCAGTTAGTGATGTTGGGGTTACAATTAAAGACCATAGTTCTTTTCAAGGCGAAGCCATGGCGATTGGAGAGCGGACACCGATTGCGATTTTAAATCCTTCGGCTTCCGGTCGATTGGCAGTTGGGGAAGCCATTACCAATATCCTGTCTGCTTCCATTGACAATATAAGTGATATAAAACTCTCAGCAAACTGGATGTCGTCAATCGAGACGGACGCACAAAAACAGGCTTTATATGAAACGGTTGAAGCCGTCACCTTGGATTTATGCAGCAAGCTTGGTCTCGTCATACCAGTTGGCAAAGATTCACTCTCAATGCAAACGACTTGGGAGGAGGCAGGTGCGACAAAAAAAGTGACGGCACCTTTGTCTCTGGTGGTATCTGCTTTTGCACCTTTGATGGATGTAAGAGAAACAATTACACCTGAATTGCAAAAAATAAAAAACTCCAAGTTATTACTGATTGATTTAGGCCGTGGTAAAAATAGATTGGGTGGTTCATGCCTGTCTCAGGTTTACAATGTTGCTGCTGGGGAGCCAGCTGACCTGGATGATCCAGATTTACTAGCCAATTTTTTCTCTGCAATAAAAAAATTAAAACAACATCAGAAAATTTTGGCTTATCACGATCGATCCGACGGCGGATTGTTTGCAACATTATGTGAAATGTCCTTTGCCGGCAAAATGGGTTTGACGGTTAGTCTCAGTTCAGAATCTAAAACCGAAACCATTGCTGCCTTATTTAGTGAAGAATTGGGTGCGGTTATCCAAATTGATGCTGAAGATTGTTCTGGAGTATTAAAGGTATTTGAAGATTATAAATTGGCAGAATGTATTTCAGTAGTAGCAGATGTTACTGAGAAAGATGAAATAGTGATCAACTCCAAGCATGGTTATAATCAAACATTCAGCTTATTTGATCTGCGACGAATGTGGTCTGAGCTATCCTGTAAAATGCAGTCTTTAAGGGACAATCCGGTTACCGCAAAAGAGGGTTTTGAAGCCTTACTTGATGCAACAGACCCAGGTATTCAGCCCGTAATCAGTTTTGATATGTCGAATCTTTGCAAATCCAAAGTTGGTAAAAACCAAAAACGACCAATGGTGGCAATACTTCGTGATCAAGGTGTAAACAGCCATGTTGAGATGGCAGCAGCCTTTGATGTAGCTGGATTTGAAGCCCACGATGTTCATATGACTGATATTCTTGATGCCAATCATAGTTTGGATGATTTTGTTGGTTTGGTTGCTTGTGGTGGTTTTTCCTACGGAGACGTTTTAGGTGCTGGGGGTGGTTGGGCAAAAACAATCCTCTTCCACTCAAAAGCAAGGAAGGAATTCGAATTGTTTTTTTCCCGTGAAGATACATTTACCCTTGGTGTTTGCAATGGTTGTCAAATGTTGTCTCAATTAAGAGACATTATTCCAGGGACAAACCACTGGCCACAATTTGTTGCCAATCTTTCAGAGCAATTTGAGGCAAGGTTGAATGTTGTTGAAGTCCTGAAAAGTAAGTCACTCTTTTTTACCGACATGGAGGGCAGCTTTTTACCCATTGCTACCTCCCACGGCGAGGGAAGAGTTCAATTCTATGGGCATTCTGATCATCTTACTTTGAGCGACAATCAACAGACTTGTATCCGCTACGTTGATAATTTCAGAAATCCAGCATCGCAGTACCCAGCAAATCCGAACGGTTCCGAGGGAGGTTTGGCGGCCCTGTGCTCTGCCGATGGGAGAGTGAGTGTGGTTATGCCGCATCCAGAAAGAGTACTTCGGTCCATTCAGTATTCCTGGCACCCACCAGAATGGGGTGAATACGGACCTTGGCTGAAAATGTTTCAAAACGCGAGGGATTGGATTGGTTGATTCTAAAATATTGGTGGTGAAGGATGACAACATTGCATCCTATGGGTTTGGTGATGATCATCCATTCGGCCCAGACCGACACGGTGCTTTTCACCGGTATCTAGCCGCTTCTGGCGTTGCCAGTTTGGTTCATTTAGCTGCTTCTGAGTACATAGCTGTTAGGGCAGATATAGAGAGGTTTCACACCTCTGAATATATTGACCGAGTAATTGCACAATGTCAGTTGGGGAAAGGATTTTTGGACGCTGGAGACACACCTGCGATTCGGGGCCTTTATGAATCTTCCCTGGCTGTGGTTGGTGCTTCTTTATTTGCTGCGGAAGAAATACTGTCAGAACGATTTAAAAGGGCATTCGTTCCCATTGCTGGACTCCACCATGCCAGAAGAAACTCGGCCGGCGGATTCTGCGTTTTTAACGACATTGGTGTGGTTATCGAAACATTGAGGCAGAAGCATGGGATCAATAGAATTGCCTATGTCGATATAGATGCCCATCACGGAGACGGTGTTTATTATTCCTACGAACGAGACCCGGATCTGATTTTTGTAGATGTACATGAAGACGGACACTTTTTGTATCCCGGAACCGGTTTTGCTGAAGAGATAGGCATTGGACCTGCTGAGGGAACGAAGAAAAATATTTCACTAAAACCCGGGGACGGCGATGTTGAATTTCAGGAGGAATGGCCTCACATTGAAACCTTCCTTGATGACTCTGCACCGGATTTTTTTATCCTTCAATGTGGGGCAGACAGTTTATTGGGTGATCCCATAACCAATCTTGAGCTTTCTGAGAAATCTCATTATCTTGCTGCCAAGTCACTCACAGCATTGGCTGAAAAACATGCACAGGGACGAATAGTTGCTTTCGGTGGAGGAGGTTACAACAGAGACAATATTGGTAGAGCATGGACCCAAGTGGTGAAAGCATTTGTAGATCATCCATAAAAAAATCGATCTATGTTCTCTAAGTAAGTAAAATCACAGTACCAAGAATAATATTCTGGCTAAGAGAATGATTATAGATCAAAAAATTTCTGATTTGGATCCTGAGCTCAGTGCTGCAGTAACGGCTGAATTACAAAGGCAAGAAGAACATATAGAGTTGATAGCATCGGAGAATTATGCAAGTCCAGGTGTTATGGCGCTCCAGGGATCGGTGTTGACAAACAAATACGCAGAGGGATATCCGTCACGTCGATACTACGGCGGTTGTGAGAATGTTGATGTTGCTGAAAACCTAGCAATTGATAGAGCCAAACAACTTTTTTCTGCTGATTTTGTTAATGTTCAAGCCCATTCAGGCTCTCAAGCAAACATGGCCGTTTATATGTCTTTGCTAGAGCCAGGAGACATCATACTTGGAATGAGCCTTTCCGAAGGAGGCCACTTAACACATGGATCGCCGGTAAATTTTTCCGGTAGGTTGTACAACTTTTTCGGCTATGGATTAGACCGGGAAACAGGCATGATTGACTACGATCGTCTTGAGGTTTTAGCTAAAGAACAAAAACCAAAAATGATCGTTGGGGGCTTTTCTGCGTATTCTCGCATTGCTGACTGGGATAAGTTTAGAGAGATAGCAGATACAGTCGGTGCATATTTGATGGTTGATATGGCTCATATTGCAGGTCTTGTTGCCGCTGGTTGTTATCCGAATCCGGTGCCAATAGCGGATGTTACAACATCGACCACACACAAAACACTAAGGGGGCCCAGAGGAGGCCTGATATTAGGCAGGGCGAATGAAGAAATTGAAAAAGCGATTAATAAACAAGTCTTTCCAGGCACACAAGGGGGACCGATGATGCATGTGATTGCAGCAAAAGCTTTTGCATTTTTAGAAGCAATGCATCCAGATTTTGTTGGCTATCAAAAACAGGTTATTGCCAATGCCAAACTCATGGCAAAACTATTTATGGAATCAGATTTCAAGGTTGTTTCTGGAGGCACAGACAGCCATCTATTTTTGTTGGATCTAACGGACAAAAATATCACCGGTGCCGAAGCAGAGAAAACTCTGGGTCAAGCCAATATAACTCTGAATAAGAATGCAGTGCCCAACGACAAAAGATCGCCTATGATTACAAGCGGTCTTAGAATTGGCACCCCAGCAATAACAACTCGCGGTTTTGAAGAAAATGAAGTCACCAAACTGGTGGAATTGATAGTCTCAATTCTTGCAGACATTGAAAACCAGGATCAAATTCTCTTGGTTAAGAACCAAGTTCAGCAACTGTGTAAACAATTTCCTGTTTACAATCTGATTTAGAATTATGCACTGCCCTTTTTGCGGTAACCAAGAAACCAAAGTGGTAGATTCCAGATTAGCTGGAGATGGGTATCAAATTAGACGCAGAAGAGAGTGTGTGGGATGTTCTGAAAGGTTTACTACCTTTGAATCTGCAGAATTTGTTTTACCAAAATTGATAAAGAGAGATCAGTCCCGTGAGCCTTTCAATGAGACTAAATTGAGGAGCGGAATCCTTAAGGCAACGGAAAAGAGACCTATAAGCAGTGAAGTTATTGAAGAACTGATCTCAAGAGTGATTCGAAAAGTTCAAAAAATGGGAGAAAGGGAGATTCAGTCAAGACTGCTGGGTGAAATAGTGATTGAGGAATTGAGAGAAATTGATGAAATCGCTTTTGTTAGATACGCCTCTGTTTACCGAAGATTCCAGGATCTAGAGGAATTTGAAAAGGAAATAGAATCGCTTCGTGAAGCCTCAAAAACAGAGGTAAAAGGGACTCAGTTTTCTATTTTTCCAGAAGAAGAGGAGTAGTAACTATACACACTGAAGAACACGAAAAATACATGCAGATTGCATTGGATTTAGCCAAGAAAGGAATGCACACTGCAAAGCCAAATCCCAGAGTTGGCTGCATCGTTGTTAGTGAAAATAAAATCGTTGGCCAAGGGTGGCACAGGCAAACGGGCGAAGCTCATGCCGAGGCGATTGCCCTGTCAGAAGCAGGGGATAAAGCAAAAGACTCAACAGTCTACAGCACACTCGAACCGTGCACTCACTTTGGGCAGACTCCTCCTTGCGTCGAAGCATTGATCGCTGCCGCAGTTGGGAAAGTTGTTTATGCCATGGAGGATCCTAATCCTGTGGTTTCAGGCCAGAGTAGGAAGATACTTGAATCAGCTGAAATTGAGGTCATTTCAGGGGTTTTAAGTCAAGAAAGCAAAGATTTAAATATCGGTTTTAACAAGCGTATGAAATATGGACTGCCTTACATTCGAACTAAAATCGCTGCCAGTATTGATGGAAAAACAGCTCTACGGAATGGGGAAAGCCAATGGATTAGTTCACAACAATCCAGAGATGATGTCCAACTGTGGAGAGCGAGAAGTTGTGCACTAGTAACCTCAATTGACACAGTCATTGCAGATGACCCTTCCTTGAACGTAAGAATTAATGATTTTTCAGACATTGACCAACCTACAAGAGTTATTTTGGATTCACAGTTGCGAATTAAGGGCGATTATAAAATTCTCCAATCACCCGGAGATGTGATTGTGTACAGTTTACAACAGGTTCATAATGACCCAATTTTTGAGGGAATGATTGAAAATACAAACGAACGTGATGGACATGTTTCGCTGGAGTCTGTATTTCGTGATTTAGCAAAAAAGGAGATCAATGAGGTTATGTTTGAATGTGGAGGAACCTTAAATGGCGCACTGTTAAAACAAAATTTCATAGATGAAATTATTATTTATTTAGCCCCTTGTATACTGGGCGATCAAGCAAACAATATGTTCAGCTTGCCTGCAATATCGGCCATGTCAGAAAGATATAATTTTAATTTAATTCAAGTCGACAGAACCGGTGATGATATTAGGGTCATTTTGAGGAAAGCAAATCCAGTTTGACAATACTGGACCAATGGCTAAGCATAACCCCAAGTGGTTAAGCACGAATTTAGATGGCAAAGACCGATAAAATTTCAAATCATTATACTCAAATCGAGGACATCATTGAGGATATCCGATTAGGGAAAATGGTTATCATTGTCGACGATGAAGATCGAGAGAATGAAGGTGATCTTATGATGGCTGCCGACAAAGTAAAGCCTGAAGACATCAACTTTATGTTGCAGTATGCACGTGGATTAATGTGTCTCACTTTAACCCAAAACAGATGTAAAGCATTGGGAATAGCTCTCATGGTCGACACATCCAACTGTGATCATTCAACCAATTTTACCGTCTCAATTGAAGCTTCCCAAGGAGTTACCACGGGAAGTTCTGTGCACGATCGAGCTAGAACAATCAGAGCTGCAGTTGCAGTGGATGCACAACCGCAGGACTTAAAGCAGCCCGGCCATGTATTCCCCTTAATGGCGAGACAGGGAGGTGTTTTAACGAGGGCAGGGCATACCGAAGCAGGAGGTGATCTCACTCGACTAGCTGGCCTGAGATCTGCAGCCGTTATTGTGGAGATTCTAAACAAAAATGGGGCAATGGCCAGTAGACCTGAGCTCTTTCAGTTTGCTGCCAAACACCAACTCAAAATTGCTACCATTGCTGACTTAATTCTTTATCGACTGGCAAATGAGGATTCCCATGTCTGAGAGCAATAAAAAAAATGAAGAAACCAGATTGACAAAAAAAGGTCGTTCGGGCTCCAGACAATTATTGCTGCAAACCCTCTACCAGTATCAACTCAATGGCGACGGTTTCGATGTGTTATTTTCACAATCAAAGCAAACAAAAGAATTTGCTCGGATCGACCAAGCACACTTTAAATGTCTTTTACAGGAAATTCTAAAAGATCCAGATAAATTGGACAAAATTTCATCCAAGCATTCAGACAGGCCGAGCGAACAACTTGACCCCATCGAACGAGCAATCATTTGGATCGGTTTGATTGAACTTTTGTCTCATGAAGACACACCAGCGAAGGTTGTTATCAATGAAGCAATAGAGTTGGCAAAAGTTTATGGATCACAAGATAGCTACCAATTTGTCAATGCGGTTTTGGATGCGTTTCTAAAAGAACATTCATCACGCTGAAATTTTTTTCATGCCATCATTTGGGGAAATAGAAGTTATAGAAGCCTTGCAAGAGTCAACGAGGGTAGCACCAGAAAATGTGGTTCTAGGGATTGGTGACGATGCAGCTGTTACTAAAATAGAACCCGGCTATCAACTGGTCACGGCGACGGATGTCATTGCCGCTGGCACTCACTATCCAGAGGGCATTGATGCCCAAGCAATAGGGCATAGATCTCTTGCAGTAAATCTAAGTGATATTGCCGCAATGGGGGCGACTCCAGTATGGGCAAACTTAATTTTCAGCGTCCCGGTCATTAAGAAAGATTGGGTAGATAAATTTATTCTAGGATTTTCATCACTCGCGAATGCAAACAATGTGACTCTCATTGGTGGCGACACCATTCGTGGCCCAGAATTTTTTGCAGTCTCTTTACAAGGAATCGTTGCTGACAACCAATACGTTTCAAGGGCAGGCGCTCAGTTAGGAGATTCTATTTATGTTTCTGGGTTCTTAGGGGATGCTTCCCACGGCAGGGAAATCATTGAGAAAAATCGAATTGCTGAGGTAAATGCGTCTTTGGTAAAAAAATTTTTATATCCCACTCCGAGAATAAAACAAGCAAAAGAACTCAATCAGATAGCGTCATCCATGATTGATTTATCAGACGGCCTTTATAGTGATTTGGGAAAAATCTTATCCGAAAGCGATAAGGGCGCTCGGATCGATGTTTCCAAACTGCCAATTTCTGAAACATTAACCCATCTTTTGGGAAGAGAAAAATCAATTGAGAAAGCGCTTATAGGCGGTGATGATTATGAACTGTGTTTTACAGTGCCAAAAATCAGACAAAACGAATTTGACTTATTAACCCAATCCATTCAAGAGACTAAATACACATACATTGGTGAAATAACGAGAGAGAATGAATTGAAATTGCTAGACCAGGGGGATGAGTACAAGCTTTCTGGCAATCCCTATTCTCATTTTTAGCTTGTAAGGATTGCATGTTCAAAATATAAAATGTTGGATTACACCAAAAGAGCCAAAAACTATGACAAAAGGTGGCAGCATTATTGTCTTCCTTCTTTTTCCAAACCTTTACAAATCTTAGATCTCAATCATGATTCAAGCCTTCTTGATGTGGGTTGTGGAACGGGAATTTTTTTAGAAATGGTAGAAAAAAAATTTCCAGCTACCCAGTTCAATGGCATTGACCCCAATCAAGCCATGTTGGCAAAAGCCGCTGAAAAACTCTCAAGCAAAGTCCATTTAGAAGTGGGGAATGCCGAGTCCCTTCCATACGATTCCCAATCATTTGATTGGGTGGTGTTGTCCAATTGTTTTGGTCATATCAACAATCAAGAAGCTGCTGTGAATGAAGCTCATAGGGTTTTAACAGACGATGGGAAAATAATTATCACTGATTGGACTAGAGATTTTTTGACCATGCGAATTTTAAATCTCTACGTTCAATTGTTTGATTATGCCAAATACAACAGCTTAAAGAGTTCTGAAACAATTGCGATGCTGGAGAAGCTGCATTTTAACTGCCTTAGTGCAGAAAGTTATAAAATCAATTGGTTCTGGGGGCTCTACACTATTTTTGGCGCAAAGAGATAGACTGTAGGCATGATCAACATCAATTCTAGAGACGTTTTTAGTCATCCTGCTTTTTTTCTGGCTACAGGATTTGGTATAGGCTTGATCCCTTTTGCACCAGGGACTTGGGGTAGCTTACTTGGCATTCTCATTTATCTCGCTTTGCATGCTCTGGGCTTGACGTCCTTATGGGAACTGTTGATCATCCTTCTGTTTTTCTTTTTAGCTCTTTGGGCCTGTAATGTGGTTTTAGAAAAACGTGACGTTCACGACCATCCTGCGCTTGTCATCGATGAAACAGTCGCAATGATGTTGCTTTTAGTAACCATTCCGATAACAACTGTTTGGGTAATCGTTGCATTTTTGACTTTCCGGGTACTGGATATCTTTAAACCGTGGCCTATCTCGACGGTTGATGCCAAAATTAAAACTGGTCTAGGGGTGATGTTGGATGATCTGGTGGCCGTGCTGATCGGTGGTTTTTTAATCTTTATCGTTCGCCTATTACTTTAATTGCTCATCCGTTGCTTTGAGTTCATCTTCCATAAGAATTTTTATCTTCATCTCTGTTTCTGCAAGGGTTTTTTGACATTCTCTGGATAATTTGACTCCCTGTTCGAACTTTTTTAGAGCTTGATCCAATTCAAGTTCACCATTTTCAAGCTCTGTAACCAATTTTTCGAGATCAGATAAGCTTTCTTCAATTGTTTTCTTCTGATTTTTTGTTGTACTCATTGCATGCACACCACGGGTTTTTTTACGATCAAATATTAGGTTTGCATAGACTTTTCTCAGGGTCAATCAATAATAATAAAGTTTGAGTATTGTTGAAATACCACATCTGTTGTAAAATTAGAACCATTCTAATTATTTTAAAGGTTGAGGAGGTTAAAATGAGTTTGAAGGGGAGTCAAACAGAACAAAATTTGAAGGACGCATTTGCAGGTGAATCCCAGGCAAATAGACGCTACTTGTATTTCGCAGCAAAGGCGGATGTTGAAGGGTACAACGATGTTTCTGCGGTATTTAGATCCACGGGTGAGGGAGAGACTGGGCATGCTCACGGACATCTTAATTATCTTGAAGAAACAGGCGATCCTGCAACAGGTCTACCAATTGGCAGGACGTCAGACAACTTGAGAGCTGCTATTGCAGGGGAGACCTATGAATATACTGATATGTATCCCGGAATGGCAAAGACAGCAAGAGACGAAGGTTTTGAAGAAATAGCAGATTGGTTTGAAACCTTGGCCAAAGCTGAGCGTTCACACGCGAATCGTTTTCAGCAAGCATTGGATAATTTGGACTGATCTGAACAATTTTTGATAGTCATTTTTCCGATTGCTGAACTTGCAATAATCAACTGAAGGGGTGAAATCTTTTCGCCCCTTTTTTACACATGGACAAAGAGTGAAGAAAATACAAGAAGGAAGTTTAGAAGCTCCTATTCGTCATCCAATTGACTGGCAAGGAGATGATTTTGACAATCCCAAACTGTTGTTTGATGAACTGAAACGGGTTTTTAATATCTGCAGCGGTTGTCGCAGGTGTTTTAACCTTTGCGATGCTTTTCCAAAACTATTTGATTTGGTTGATGAGACTCCAACCGGTGATATCTATGCAGTCGATGAGGATAAGTTTTGGCAAGTTATCGACAACTGTTACCTGTGTGACACTTGTTTTAAAACAAAATGCCCTTACGTTCCACCGCACGAATTTAACGTTGATTTCCCAAATTTAATGTTGAGGGCAAAAGCACTGAAATTTAAAAAACGAGGCCCTACGATTAGGGATAGAATACTCAGTAATCCAGAGAAGCTTGGCTCTATTGCTGGGATTCCAGTGGTTGCAGAAGCAGTCAATGCAACGAATAACTCAAAGTTAGGTCGACTGATTGTTGAAAAAACTCTTGGCATCGATCGTACTGCACCACGACCTATTTTTCATCGGAGGACTGTCAGAAAAAAACTTTCAAATTATTCCAAGAACAACGACAAGGTGAAGCAAAATTCAAAAAACCCAGGGGTGGTATTGTTTTTGACCTGTTATGGCAATAACAATAATCCTGAGATTGTTGAGGACACAATAGCTTGCTTTGAACAAAGCAATGTCCCCATTGTGTTTGCTTCAACAGAGAAATGTTGCGGCATGCCCAAGCTGGAACTCGGTGATATCAAATCGGTAGAAGCTGCGAAAAACATCAACGTGCCAGAACTTCACTCATGGGCAGTCGATGGCTGGAAGATCACTTCACCAATTCCCTCATGTGTGCTTATGTTTAAACAAGAATTGCCACTTCTTTTCCCAGAAGAGCAAAAAGTTAAAGCAGTAGCAGAAGCTTTTGTGGATCCATTTGAATACTTGTACCAGCTCAACAAAGAAGGAAATTTTAATAAAAATTTCAAATCTTCTTTGGGATCTGTTTTTTATCAAGTGCCCTGCCACCTGAAAGTTCAAAGTATCGGTTTAAAAACCCGAGACATCCTGGAAATGATCCCTGAAACAAAAGTTACTTCCAT
>JYMV01051024.1_pt1 | contig 27386 bp, 24 predicted proteins | sample 338911 | NCBI WGS metagenome assembly JYMV01 (sample SAMN03354496, study PRJNA234377) | hydrothermal vent metagenome | biome: Deep sea; feature: Hydrothermal plumes at the Eastern Lau Spreading Center, Western Pacific Ocean; material: Seawater | place: Tonga | collected 2009 | depth 2000 m m
TTGATTTATTTTTTTTTAAAGTATCACTAGAAAATATTTCTACTTTTTTATTTGGATATATTTTTTTTAATTCAGCAAAAATTCTTTCTACACCAGGTCCACAAAATAATAAATCACATTTTTTATTATCTTTGCATAACCTTGATAATAAAGATTTGTGACCACAATAATGGCAAAGTAGTTTGTTCAATTTTTTATGAAAATTTAAGTGTACTGCACAATTAGGACATTGAAATTTATATCCACATTTTTTACAAATTACGAAGGGAGCATAACCTCTTCGATTTAAAAAAAATAATACTTGGTCTCCTTTTTCTAAATATTGATTAACTTTACTTATCGTTTTATTTGCTATCCAAGATTCCTTACTTAAAACTTCGGAATGTAAATTTATAATTTCAATATTTGGTAAAGAGGCTTTTCTGTATCTCTTGTTTAGTTTAGTTATATAATACTTTTTGTTAATAATATTATTGTAAGTTTCTATAGAAGGTATGGAGGTTACCAAATTTATAGGAATATTTTCTAACGAAGCTCTTGTAATTGCCATATCTCTTGCATTGTAAGAAACTCCCTCGTCTTGTTTGTAAGATACGTCATGTTCTTCATCAACAATAATTATTCCTAAATTTTTAAATGGTAAGAAAAGAGACGATCTTGCCCCGATAACTATTTTGATTTTTCCTTCTGTTATACCTTTCCAAATTATAGATTTATTTTTTTTTGTAGTTCCTGAATGCCAAATTGCTGGCTTTGCACTAAAAAATTCCTGAAATCGTTCACTAAATTGATTTGTTAGAGCGATTTCAGGAAGTAATATTAATGCTTGAAATCCTTTGTTAACAAAATCTTTAGCTCTTTCAAAATAAACTAGAGTCTTTCCTGATCCCGCAACACCCTCAAGTACAGTAACATTATAATTATCTCCAATACTCCTCATAAAGGTCAGTGATCTTTTTTGCTCTGTATTTAATAAAAAAAAATTTTTATTCTTCTTAATTTTAAATTTACCAAATTCTTTATTAAAATCTTTCTCAACCACATCTTTATTTAATAAACACATCTTAAGAGACATGCCTAAAGGCACTAAGTTATATTTAGAAAACCAAGATATAAATTCAATCATTGAAGGATTTAAATTTTTTACATTTATTTTTCTTGAAATTTTTTTTATTTTAAATTTTTTTTCAGTTTTTTGTTCATGAGGCCAAACCACTCCAGTAATTTCGCTTAATCCAAATGGAGCTCTTACAAAATCTCCTGGCTTTAATGATTCTGAAATTTCACTTTTATAAGTAAATGGATAATCAAAAATTTTTGGAAATAGAACTGGTATTTTCATTTGAGAATAATTTTTCTCCTAATTTTTCTGGAAATATTACGATCAAACATTTTTTTTAATTCAGAAAAAATTTCAGAATCCATTCTCATTTCTAATAATTGCCATGTATAGGGTATGAGCTTTAAATACCGTTTTTTTTTATCTCTTATAAAAAGTCTCGAAAAAATGCCTATTATTTTTAAACTTCTCTGAACCGACAGTATTTTAAAATCTTCCAAAAATTTGTTTGAATTAGTTTTATAAATTTTTGAATTTTTTTTTAAATAGTAATTATAGATCTGATTTTTTAGTTTTATAGAGGTCTTTATTCTTACATCGTCAATTAATGAAACTAAGTCATAAGCAGGATTTCCAATTAAAGCATCTTGACTATCAATTACACCAATTTTTTTGCCTACCTTCATGAGATTTTGAACGTGATAATCTCTATGTACGAAGCATGAATTGGAAAAATTTAATCTATTATAAAGCTTTGATAAAATCTTATTCGATTTTATTTTAATATTTGATGCGTTTTTTTTACTTAAAAATAAAGGTAAGTACCAATCAAAAAATAAATTGGATTCTTTAAATAAATACTTATTAGAATATTTTTTGATTATATGTGATCCATTGTTAATATTTTTTATTTTTGATTTTGGTTTTATTTTTTGAATTTTTAAAAGTAAATCTACAAGTTTTTTGTAATTTGGTAGTTTGTTTTTTTTTTTTAATAAAATTTTATAAAAAGATAAATCACCAAAGTCTTCAATAATAATTAACCCTTTGGGATAATTATGTGTGTAAAGCTTTGGAGTTAAAATTTTATTACTTCTTAAAAATTTGTTAATTGTTGAATAGACAATTAAATTTTTGTATTTTTCTTTTTTTGCTAAAATAATAATTTTACTAGTTTTGTTTAATACCAACCTATAAAATGTTCTAAATGAAGCATCTCCTGCAATTGGTAGTATTTTAGATTTCATGAAATTTATAATCTTTCCATTTTCCAAAACCAATAATTTTAACTTTTCTAGAATCTATTAATTTTGAATATTGAAATTGTATATCAACTCTATCCTTTGGTTTTGACTCAATTAATTCAGGCCATTCTACAATTTTAATACTATCATTTGAAGTTTCAAACATACCTAATTGTGAAATATCTTTATGATTTTTTAATCTGTATAGGTCATAATGTAGAATTTTTATATTTCCAACTTCATAATCATAAAGTATATTGAATGTTGGGCTTAATACTTCACTATTTTTAATTCTATTTTTGTTTTCTAGGTGATTAATAAAAAACCGCACAAATGTTGTTTTCCCAACACCAATTTCGCCATAAAGAAAAATTATATCGCCTGCACTTATTATTTTGGAAATATTCTTTGAAAAATTTTGAGTATCTTCTAGAGAATTTAATTGCATCTACTACTAACTAGTAGCGATAGCTATCAGATTTAAATGGGCCATTAACATCAATATTTATGTAGTCAGCTTGACCCTTGGAAAGTTTTGTCAGTTTGGCTCCAACTTTATTTAAATGAAGCATCGCGACTTTTTCATCCAAATGTTTAGGTAAAACATAAACTTTTTTTTCATATTTTTCAGAATTCTTCCAAAGCTCTATTTGTGCGATTACTTGATTAGTAAATGAAGTACTCATAACAAAACTTGGATGACCTGTTGCACATCCTAAATTAACCAGTCTTCCTTCAGCTAAAAGTAATACTCGTTTTTTGTCCGGAAACTCTATTTCATGAACTTGAGGTTTAATTTCAGTCCATTTGTAATTTCTAAGAGCTTCAACCTGAATTTCTTTATCAAAATGACCAATATTACAAAGTATAGAACGATCTTTCATTTTTCTCATATGGTCAGCTGTAACAATATCTTTGTTGCCTGTAGCTGTTACAACTATGTCGGCATCAGCTATTGCTTCTTCCATTAAAACAACCTTATAGCCCTCCATAGCAGCCTGCAGAGCACAAATGGGATCTACTTCAGTTACCATTACTCTAGCTCCACTTTGCCTCAGTGAGGCAGCACTACCTTTACCTACATCACCAAATCCAGCAACTATAGCAGTTTTACCTGACATCATAACATCCGTAGCCCTCTTTATTCCATCAACCAAACTTTCTCTGCATCCATACAAATTATCGAATTTAGATTTAGTTACGGAATCATTCACATTGATGGATGGAACCAAAAGTTTTTTTTCCCTTTCCATTTTCTTTAAAGCCTTAATTCCTGTTGTGGTTTCTTCTGAAAGACCCTTCACTGATTTAAGTAAAGCTTTATACTCTTTGTGCATTAAAGCTGTTAGGTCACCTCCATCATCCAACAGCATATTAGGTTTCCAATCTTTTTTTCCTTCTATAGTTTGCTTTATACACCAAATATATTCTTCTTCAGTTTCTCCTTTCCATGCATAAACTGGAATACCTCTTTTAGCGATTGCAGCTGCAGCATGATCTTGTGTTGAAAAAATATTGCATGAAGACCATCTAACATCCGCTCCTAATTCAACAAGTGTTTCAATTAAAACGGCAGTTTGTATTGTCATATGCAAACATCCCAAAATTCTAGCTCCTTTAAGAGGTTGCTTTCCTTTATATTCTTTACGTAACGCCATTAAACCTGGCATTTCACCTTCAGCTATAGAAATTTCTTTACGTCCAAAATCAGCTTGATTAATATCTTTTACTTTAAAATCTTCCGACATAATTTTTATCTATTTAACAAGTTAATATATAATTATCAACTTATTGCTCAGTTTTAATTATTTATAAATTGGCAAGAGTACTTCAATTTTTGCACCCTTTTTGTCGCCAATCTGATTCGAAACAATAATTGAGCCACCATGAAGTTCTATAATATTTTTCACAATATTTAATCCCAAACCAGAATGCTCACCAAATTTTTCAGGTCTATTGCTGTAAAATCTGTTAAAAACTTTATCAATATTTTTTTTGTCAAAACCAGGACCTTCATCTTCAATAATTAATTGTGCATCCTTTTTTTTAATATTACAGAAAACCAATATTTTGCTATTAAAAGAACTAAAGGAAATGGCATTATCCAAAAGATTTGCTATAATTTGTTCAAGTTTACTTTCGACTCCTAAAACATTTAACTTTGAACTGTTTAGACTAGAATTATTTATAATTATTTTAATATTTTTATTTGAGTTTAATAAATCGCTATTAAAATCTTCAACTACAGAATCTACTACATTTGACAGATCAATTTTTACCATTTTAGCTCTAGACAAAGAAGCTTCATCTTTTAACATTTGAGAGTAATCTGTAATTAATCTTTCAATTCTTTCTACGTCATGACTTATAACTTTTATTAATTTTTTTCTTTTTTCACTATCGGAAGTATTCTCTAAAACTTCAGAAGCACCCTTCAAAGATGTCAGTGGATTTCTTATTTCGTGTGCTAGATCCGAAGAAAATGTTTCAGCTATATCTAACCTTTTATAAAGATCCTCCGTCATTTCATTTAAAGATCTGGAGAGTTGACCCACCTCATCTTTTCTAAGCAAATATTTTTCATGCTTGTCTATTTTTACATCCTTTTCCTTAATTGCTTTGGTGTAAAGAACCAAAGATCTTATCGGTTTTAAAATATATTTGTTTAAAAAAACTGAGAAGATTAAAATAACAAGCGCTACTGAAAAAAATGTTCTTAATATAAAATTTTTTCTTTCATCAACGGCTACTAGTATATCGTTCGCAATTTCTGAAACAATAATATAGCCTTTATTTTCCCCATCTAACTTAACCGAATTTATAGTCATAACATAAAAGTTATTGTTAATTGTTTCGCTAATTACTAATTTATCGCTAATATTTTTTTGTTCAGTGTACTCTTTGACATAGCTTTCAGTATTAAAAGTTGTTGCTTGAGTAGTTTTTGGCCTTTCGCTAATATTTATATTTTCATCAGATTGATCAATTGACGTTTCTTGAACATCTTGACTTATAACATAAATATCTTGGGCTAAATCTAAAGTATCCGTATCTGCCAATAAATTAGAATTTAAATCATATAATTGAACACGGTCTAAATTCTGAAATAAAAACCTCGCATCCAATAAAAATTTTGTAGCACTTTCTTTGGTAAATTCAATATTTAACCTATTAATATGATCAGAAGTGTTATTTATAATCCTTGCATGTTGATCAGACCTATTTTTTACTAAATTAGGTTTTATAGCATTGAGATACAAGTAAGTGAAAGCTCCTAAAACTAAAAAAACAATTAAATTAAAAACTAAAAATTTTTTTAGGATCGAACTAAAACCAAAAAAATTAGATTTCATTAACTAACATTCCACCTATATCCGCTGCCATACCTTGTTTCAATTGCCGAAAAATTTTGATCCACTTTTTTAAATTTTTTTCTTATTCTTTTAACATGACTATCTATAGTTCTATCTTCTATATCGTTATTATCTTTGTATGCTATATCCATTAATTGCGCTCTCTCCTTGATTATTCCTGGTCTTTTAGCAAGCTCTTTAACAATTAAAAATTCTGTTGTTGTAAGTTTTTCTGGAAGAGATGTGCCATTCCATTCACATTCAAGTTGTGAAGGATCCAGCACAAGTTTTCCATGTTTAATAAGACTTTTTGAATCATCTATATTGTCTGTTTTTTTTCTTAATTGGACTCTTATTCTTTCAATAAGGACTTTGATAGAAAATCCCCCAGATTTTTTAATAAAATCATCTGCTCCAAGTTTTAAACCAAGTAATTCATCAACCTCCTCATCTTTTGAAGTTAAAAATAATATTGGAATTGCAGTTTTCTTTCTTAACCTCCTAAGTAGTTCTTCTCCATCCATTCTAGGCATTTTAATATCTATAACTGCTAAATCAGGTGGACTTCTACTAATGCCAACTAATGCACTTTCGCCGTCGATATAGGTTTGAACTTTAAATCCTTCATTTTCTAGTGCCATACTTATGCTGGTAAGTATGTTTCTATCATCATCAACCAATGCGATTGTGTGGGTCATAATCAATAATATGTCCTATATAGAAGTACTAAATTGTCACAAATTGGGCAAGTATAAGAGCTTTTAATGCACTTCTCCCCAATTATATCCTGAGTTTACATTAACTTCTAGTGGAATTGAAAACATATGATATTCAGATTTTGAAATTGATATCATTGCATCTTTAATAGTTTTTTTTACATATTCTTCATCTTTTTCTGAACATTCAAATATGAGTTCATCATGTATTTGTAACAACATTTTTGTTTGTAATTTTTTATCTTCTTCAATTAGCCGATTTATTTTTATCATAGCTAGTCTAATAATATCTGCTGCAGAGCCCTGTATTGGAGCATTAATTGCTGCACGTTCTTGAAAACTCCTAATACTAAAATTCTTATCATTAATACCTCTAAGATGAATTCTTCTACCAAAAATATTACTTACATAACCTTGTTTCCTACACGCACTTATTGTTGAATTCATATAGTCTTTTATTTGAGGAAATTTTTTAAAATAAGCATTTATAAAATCTAAGGCTTCTTGATTTGACACTGAAATTTGTTTGGCTAATCCATATTGGGTAATTCCATAAATGATACCAAAATTAATTGTTTTGGCTTTTCTTCTAAGATCATCGTTAACTTTATTAATTGGTACATTAAAAACCTGGCTTGCGGTCAAACTATGAATATCTTCATTGTTTTTAAAAGCTTTTTTTAATTCTTTTACATCAGCCATATCAGCTAAAATTCTCATTTCTATTTGATTATAATCAGCAGAAATTAAAACATTTTTTTTATCAGCAATAAAAGCTTTTCTAATTTCTTTTCCTTCCTCTGATTTAATTGGAATATTTTGTAAATTTGGATCACTGGAAGCTAGCCTACCAGTATTCGTGGCTGCCAATAAGAAAGATGTATGCACTCTTTTTGTTTTTTTGCTTATATGATCTTGTAATGCATCTGAGTAGGTATTTTTAAGCTTTGAAATTTGTCTCCATTCTAATACTAGATTAGGAAATTTATGTCCTGTAAGAGCAAGATCTTCGAGTATATTCGCATTTGTTGCCAAACTTCCCTTTTTTGTTTTCTTTAATTTAGAAATTTTAAGTTCATTGTAAATTATTTCACCAAGTTGTTTTGGCGAGCCAATATTAAATTCTTTGCCGGCTATTGAGTATATTTCTTTTTCTATCTTTTTTAATTTTTCTTCAAAATTCTTAGAAAGCTTTTTAAGATATATGTCATCAACCTTGATGCCATTAACCTCTAGTTTAGATAGTAATTTTACCATAGGCTTTTCAAAAGACTCGTAGACTTTATTTAATTTTTCCTCATCAAGTCTTGCCTTAAGGTGATTATAAAGTCTTAATGTTACATCGGCATCCTCAGCTGCATATTCTGTAGCTTTATCTAATTCAATGTCAGAAAAATTTAATTTATTTTTTCCAGTACCAACTAATTCTTTATAAGTAATAGTTTTGTGGTTTAGGTGTATTTCAGAGAGCGTATCTAAATTATGTCTATTAGTTCCAGCATCTAATGTATATGAAATTAGCATCGTATCTTCCAGAGAATTAATTTCAATATTATTTTGGCTAAGAATAAGGAAATCAAATTTAATGTTTTGACCAACTTTTTTTATACTTGGATCTTCTAGGATTGGTTTAATTTTTTTTAATACTATTTCTTTTTTCAAACCTTTAATATTTTTATGGGCTAGTGGTATGTAACAAGCTTTATTTGGTGCATAACTAAATGAAATACCAACAAGATCAGCATCTAAAGGATTGAGTGAAGAGGTCTCTGTATCAACAGCAATAACTGATTGTTCATTTAAAATTTTTATCCACTTATCTAAAACTTTTTCATTGGTAATACTTTCGTAACCTTTAACATTGATTGTTTCCGACTGCATTTTAGTATTGCTTGATTGAATTTTTTTATTTCCAGTTTCACCATAAAAACTTATTGCTCTGCTTAACAATTTATTAAACTCCATTTCTCTTAAAAAGTCATAAAGTTTGTCTTTTTGAATTTCTTTCAATAGAAAGCTGTTTAGATCATCTTTAACTGGGGTATCATCTTTAAGAGTAACTAACTTTCTGCTTAAAAGAGCTTTATCTTTGTTTGCTAGTAATGTTTCTCTTCTTTTATTTTGCGGTATCTCTCCAGCTTTTTTTAACAGAGTATCTAATGTTTTATACTTATTGATAAGTTCAGAAGCTGTCTTTATGCCTATACCCGGAACACCTGGAATATTATCTGAAGAATCGCCAGCTAATGACTGCACATCAATAACTTGGTGAGGTTTAACTCCAAATTTTTCAATAACTTCTTTCTCACCCAAGACTTTACTTTTCATGGGATCATATAATCTAATATTATCAGAAACTAATTGCATAAAATCTTTATCGGATGAAATAACTGTTACTTTAGCTCCTGCGTTGATAATTTGTTTTGAATAAGTTGCTATCAAATCATCGGCTTCGTAATTAGGTAGCTCTATAGATGGTAAATTAAATGCTTTTACGGACTTTCTAATATATTCAAATTGTGGAACAAGGTCTTCGGGTGCTTCAGTTCTGTTAGCTTTATATTCGTTATAAATATCATTTCTAAAATTTTTTCTCGCAGAATCGAAAATTACGGCAAAATGTGTTGGCTTATGATTTGATTCATCAGATCTTACCTCTTCTAATAATTTAAATAACATGGAACAAAATCCACTTACCGCTCCAGTTGGTAGTCCATCACTTTTTCTGGAAAGAGGAGGTAATGCATAATATGCTCTAAAAATATATCCCGAACCATCAATGAGGTAAAAATGATCTGTTTTTTTTATGGAATTCATAGACTAATTTTAACCTATTTTAATTATTGTTATGGATATATAAAAGCTAAATCATCATGAATAGAAAGAGCGCATTAAAGGTAGAAAAATTAACTAAAATTTATACAGAGAAATCCTCAAAAGAGATTAAAGCATTAAACAATTTAAACTTAGAGGTGAAAGAAGGTGAAATTTTTGGATTACTTGGACCTAATGGTGCTGGAAAAACTACTTTCCTTAATATCCTTGCCGGTACAGTTATAAAAAATTCTGGAAGTGTTGAGGTCTGGGGTTATGATTTGGATAAAAATCCACGACAAGTTAGATCTTCTATTGGAATTGTTCCGCAAGAGGTAAATCTTGATGCGTTTTTTAGTCCTTACAAACTTTTAGAACTCCAAGCAGGATTATATGGAATACCAAAAAAAGATAGAATTACAGACACAATATTAAAATTAGTTTCTCTTGAAAAGCAGGCTAACTCTTATGCAAGAAGTTTATCAGGTGGTATGAAAAGAAGATTATTAATTGCTAAAGCTATGGTACATAGGCCTCCTATTTTAGTTCTAGATGAGCCAACTGCAGGAATTGATGTTCAATTGCGTCAAAACTTATGGAACAATGTAAGAACGCTTAACAAGCAGGGAGTAACAATAATACTAACGACTCACGTTATGTATGAAGCCCAAGAAATGTGCAACAGAATAGCAATCCTAAACAAAGGAAATTTAATTAAATTAGATACGACGGATAATCTATTAAATAGTATTAAAACCAAAAAAATTATTTTTAAAGTAAATAAAATAAACACAATCAATTTGGAAAATTTAAATGGAATAAAATTTTCTTATAAATCAAATAATGAAATAACAGCTTCCTACGAAAAGAAAAAACATAAAATTGATGAAATAATAAGCAAAGTTAAAAATGCAGGAATGGAAATTTATGATATTTCTACTGATGAAGGCAATTTAGAAGACATATTTATTGATCTTACAAAAAGCTAGATTTGGACAAAAAAAGTAGTATTGTATAAACATGGAAGCAATTAGTAAAACTTCAAAAATAGAGAGAATTATTAAACTAACATTATTAGTAATAGTTGGGTCAATCCTTATTACAATATCTGCGAAGATAAAAATTCCTTTTTATCCGGTACCTATGACTATGCAAACTTTTGTAATTTTATTAATTGGAATAACTTGCGGATATAAAATAGGCCTAGCAACCGTAACCCTTTATTTACTTGAAGGTATATTTGGCCTACCAGTATTTGCTAATTCTCCAGAAAAAGGAATTGGAATAGCATATTTTATTGGTCCTACTATGGGTTATCTAGTTGGTTTTTTAATTGCTGTTTATTTTGCTGGCTTATTCAAATATGACAAAGGACTAATAAATACTTTTTTAAAATTAATATTTTCTGTAAGTTTTATTTATATTATTGGTATAATTTGGTTGGGTACATTAATTGGATGGGACAAACCGGTATTTAAACTTGGCGCTGAACCATTTTTATTAGCAGAGCTATTTAAAATATTGTTATTATTGTTTTTAACTCCAACTTTGTTAAAAGCAAAAAAAATATTAAAAATTACTTAGGAGATCTTTTAGAAAGAATTCTTTGCAAAGTTCTGCGGTGCATTTTTAATCGTCGTGCTGTTTCTGAAACATTTCTATTACATAATTCAAAAACTCGATTAATATGTTCCCATTTAACTCTATCAGCGGACATCGGATTTTCTGGTGGAACAGCCCTAGCTTCATCAGAAGCTAAAAGAGCATTTTCTACATCATCTGCATCAGCAGGTTTGGGGATATAATCGATAGCTCCAGCTTTAACAGCTGCAACTGCAGTTGGTATATTTCCATATCCAGTAAGCATCACTATTCTACTATTTTTTTTAAACTTTCGAATCTCTTTTACTACCGTTAATCCACTTCCATCACCTAAACGTAGATCAACCACCGCAAACGCTGGAGGTGTATTTTTAGCCTGGCTTATTCCCATCTTCACGTTTTCTGCTTGAGTTACTTTAAAACCTTTTTTTTCCATTGCTCGGGCTAATCTGTCCCTTAAAGGATTATCATCATCAACAATAAGTAACGTTTTATCAGCAAAATCAGCGATTTTTCGAGTATTTGTTTTTTCTTGTTCTGTTCTCATTTTTTTGTTTTTATAATTGAATCTATCACAGATATAAGTTCAAAAAATAAATTTTCAACAGGGTAAATTATTGCTTTACATTACTCGTCATTTCTATAAATACGAATCTTAAGGGAATTTTTTATAAATTTTTTTGTTTAATAAAAAAGGGGATGCATGAGATGCAGAAGTTTAATTCGGTTGATCAGCTGGTTAACACTATTCAACCAGTAGACCCGATTTATTGCATAAGACCTAATTCCATAAAATCGGCGTGTAACTGGTTCAAAAGCAACTTTCCAGGAAAGATTCTTTACGCTGTAAAGACTAATCCAAATGAAAAAGTAATTAAGTGTATTGGTGAAAGTGGTATTGACCAATTTGATGTTGCTTCAATTAATGAAATTAAATTAATTAAAAAAATATTTCCTAAAGCACATACCTACTACATGAATTCTGTAAAAAGTCGCGAACATATACAAGATGCATATTTTAATTACAATATTCGAGACTTTGCTTTAGATACAAAAGAAGAAATTCAAAAAATTATTGAGGCAACTAATAATGCCAAAGACTTAACTCTTTACGTTAGAGTTTCCATTTCAAACGAACATGCAGAAATTGATTTATCTCAAAAGTTTGGTGCACTTCCTAGTGAAGTATTGGGTTTATTAAGACTCGCTAAAGCTCACGCTAAGAAAGTTGGTTTAAGTTTCCATGTGGGCTCGCAATGTATGCATCCGATTTCTTATGCTAAAGGAATTCGAGATTTGGGAAATATAATTAAAAAAACAAAAATAATTCCAGATATTATAAATGTTGGTGGAGGATTTCCTTCTGTTTATCCAGATTTAAATCCACAACCTCTTGGAAATTATATAGATGAAATAAAAAAAGCTTTTGTCTATTTAAAATTAGAAAATAAACCTGAGTTATTGTGTGAACCCGGTAGAGCACTGGTTGCTGAAAGTGGATCTTCAATAGTCAGAGTTGTTCTTAGAAAAAAACAAAAACTTTATATTAATGATGGAACCTATGGTAGTTTATTTGATGCTGGTGTTCCAAACTTTGTCTTTCCAACAAGAATGATACCTAATGGAAGAATGACTTCTAAAAAATTAACTGCCTACAGTTTATATGGTCCAACATGTGATAGCATAGACTATATGAAAGGTCCTTTTGTGCTACCTAATAATTTAAAGGAAGGCGATTATTTAGAAATAGGTCAACTTGGAGCATATTCCTTAACCTTTAGAACGAAATTTAATGGTTTTTATTCTGATCAAATTTTTGAAGTACAAGATAAGCCTATAATGTCTATGTACGAACAGGATAGCTCTTCTCGTTTTCTTGTTGCTTAAATGAATAACCCTAAAAATCCTAAGTTGGGTCATAATAAAAGGACCTTTCTAGAGAAACCCGTTGAACACATTGATATTACGTCTTTCGATTCAAGAAAAATTATTGATGCTATGGAAAAAATGTCTTTTACCTCAAGAGATACTGCTAAAGCATCAGGTATTTTTAATGAAATGTTATCTGATAAAAATTGTACAATTTTTTTAACATTAGCGGGTTCAACGTCAGCTGCAGGCTGTATGAAAATATATTCTGATATGGTTAAATATAATATGATTGATGTAATAGTTGCTACTGGGGCTTCAATTATTGATATGGATTTTTTTGAGGCACTAGGATTTAGGCACTATCAAGGATCACAATTTCAGGATGACACTCAATTAAGAGAAAACTACATTGATCGAATATATGACACTTATATAGACGAAGAACAGCTTCAAACATGTGATAAAACTATTTGCAATATAGCCGACAGCTTAGAATCAAAGCCCTACACCTCAAGAGAGTTTATAAAGGAAATTGGAAAATACTTAAAAACTAATGCAAAGAAAAAAGGTTCTTTAATTGAAACCGCATATGATAATAACGTACCTATATTTTGTCCAGCTTTTACTGATTCTAGTGCTGGATTTGGATTGGTTATACATCAAGAAAAGAATCCTAAAAAATGTATGACTATTGATTCTATTAGAGAATTTAGAGAATTAACTGAAATAAAAATAAAATCTAAATCCTCAGGACTTTTTATGATCGGTGGCGGAGTTCCGAAAAACTTTGTACAAGATACTGTTGTCTGTGCTGAACTTTTGGGTAAAAATGTAGATATGCATAAATATGCCGTACAAATTACAGTTGCCGACGCTAGAGATGGTGCCTGCAGTAGTTCTACTCTTAAAGAAGCAAGTTCTTGGGGCAAAGTTGATGTTTCAAAAGAACAAATGGTTTTTGCTGAAGCGACTAGTGTTCTACCTCTTATAGCTAGCGATGCCTACCATCGCAATCATTGGAAAGAAAGACAACGTAAAAGTTTTTCAAACATATTTGGTTAAAAGTTGAAATATCTTTCAAATAAAAAAGGGTTTCTTGGAATTGATAATAAAAGTAGTGTTAAAGAAAATGTTGTAGTAATACCTTTTGGTTTGGAAAAAACTGTAAGCTATGGAAGTGGAACTAGTAAAGGTCCAAAAGAAATAATTAAAGCTTCTCATCAAGTAGAGCTTTTTGATGAAGATCTGAACAAAGAACCCCATAAACATATTGGCATAAAAACTTTAGCACCTTTCCCAATAAAAAAAAATATAGTAGATGCTCTTAAACAAATCGAAAACATTAATAAACTTTTATTAGATAAAAAAAAATTCCCATTAGTTTTGGGAGGAGAACACTCTTTAACTTCGGGAGCAATTAGGCCCTTTGTTAAAAAATTTGGCAAAATATACTTACTTCATTTTGATGCACACGCCGACCTGAGAAATAGTTATAACGGCAATAAGTTTTCTCATGCATCTGCTATCAGAAGATGTTTGGATAGTCCTAATGTTACTATAGTTTCATTTGGTATAAGAAATATTTCTTTAAATGAAATAGCTTTTTTAAAAAAGAATAAAAAAAGAATAAAGATTTTTTGGGCAAAAGATAAATTAAAATGGAATTTGAATAAATTTAAAAAAATTATAAGAAACAAAAAGGTATATATAACTTTCGACGTGGATGGTTTAGACTCGAGTTTAATGCCTGCAACCGGAACACCGGAACCGGGTGGTTTATTTTGGGATGAGACAATAAAAATTATTAAAATTGCAGCACAATTTTCGGAAGTTGTGGGAGCAGATATAAATGAACTTTCGCCTATAAAAGGATTTAATTCCTACAATTTTTTAGTTGCAAAACTTGTATATAAAATAATTTCTTACTCATTTGAATTTAAGAAAAAAATTAGATAGATAACAAATCATTTGTCTGCCATTTAATGGTTACCATAGCCCCATTTGTTTTGGGACACTTATCAAAATTAACATTTGCCTTCATTCTTTCTAAAAGAGTTTTGCCTATAAAGGTACCTAATCCCAATCCAGATTTTGAACTGATTATTTTGTTCTTGGAACGTATATAGGGTTCACCTAATACATTTAAAATATCTTCTGAAAATCCTGGTCCATCATCGCATACTTTAACTTCGGTAATTTTATTATTGCTTTCTAAGGTAATATCAACAAATGAGTTGCTATACTTAACTGCATTACCTATAAAATTTCTTAATCCATAAGTTATTTCTAACGTTCTTTCGATTTGTGGATTAAGTTTATTTTTTTCGACAAGTAATGATAATTTTTTTTCTGAAATTTCAGTATACGATTTCACAATTTCACTTAATAATTCTTCAATTTTTATATCAGATAAAAAACTATCTTCTTCAAGTTGATCTTTAGAAAGATTTTTTAAAATATCCGAACATCTTTTAGTTTGTGATAAAAGCAAATCTATATCTTTTGAGTATTTTGGATTATTTCCAATTTCTTTTTCTAATTCTCTGGCTATCACAGTAATTGTCGATAAGGGTGTTCCTAATGAGTGAGCGGCGGCGGCGGCCTGTAAACCTATGGTTTCTAATTCATGTTCCTTAGCTAAGATTAGCTCTAGTTTATTTAAAGCTTCAGTTCGTTTTCTAGATTCTATCCCAAACCTAACTCCAAAATAAGTTAAAAAGATTAATCCTATCATAATGGCAATTGGAACTGCGTATAAATAAGTGTCTGGTACATGAAAATGTAATTCACCAGAATGAGGTAAGGGTAGATGATTAATTGTTAATACAATTAAAATTATTATTGTAATAACGGATAAATTTATCGTACTTCTCAAAGTTAAAAAAGTTGATGACACTATTGCTGGAATAATTAATAAAATTGTAAAAGGATTTGTTACACCGCCTGTTAAATATAATAATATGGATAATTGAATAAGATCATAAAATAAAAAAAATGTTGAGGTAAAATTGTTTAATTGATTTTTATCAAATTTAAATTGCAGATAAAAATTAGTTAAAATTCCAATGAAAATAATTATAGAACAATAAAAAAAAGGAAGTTCGAATTTAAGAATAAAATAAACAATACTTATTGTTAAATATTGTCCAATTATAGCTATCCATCTTAATATAACTAAAGTTCTTTTATCTAATTGTATATTATCTTTTGACGTAAAGACTTCCGAAAACTTCATTCGGAAATTATATATCTAAATTTGAAACTTCCAAAGCCCGATTAATTATAAAATCTTTTCTTGGAGCAACTTCATCTCCCATAAGTATTTTGATTAAATCTTGGTCTTTTTTTGATTTAGCTTTTGTATTGTTTGAATATTTTACCAGTAATAATGTACGTTTTTCAGGATTTAATGTTGTTTGCCAGAGTTCTTCGGGATTCATTTCACCTAAACCCTTAAATCTTTGAATATTAATTTTACTTTTTTCTTTTTCAATAAATTTACTAAATTCCTTACTATTTTTTTTAATTGAACTTTTTGTTTTATTCGAAGATTTGACTAAAAAATTTTCTAACTCCCTATCATCTTTTATATAATAGTTCTTTGATCCTTTAGTAATTTTATAAAGAGGAGGTTGAGCTAAATAGATATGATTTTTTTCTATAAGCTCATTAAAAGGATAATTATTAAACAAAGTTATTAAAAGAGTTCTGATGTGAGAACCGTCAACATCAGCATCTGTCATAATAACTATTTTCTCATATCTTAGATCATTAATATTAAAATCCTTAGATCCGGTACCTAGAGCATTAATTAAAGTAACTATTTCATTAGAAGACATCATTTTTGATAAAGCCTTAGTCTGTAAATCTTGGCCATTACCGTTTTTTGCTTTAGAGCCACTAGTATCAATATAAGTATTAAGTATTTTTCCTCTTAATGGAAGAACTGCTTGAAACTCTCTATTCCTTCCTTGTTTTGCCGATCCCCCAGCTGAATCTCCCTCAACAATAAATAGTTCTGTTCCTTCGGCTTTACCAATTTGACAGTCAGCAAGTTTACCAGGTAAACCCGATAATTCTAAAGATCCTTTTCTTCTAACGCCTTCTCGAGCTTTGCGTGCAACATCTCTTGCAATGGCTGCCTGAACTATTTTTAATAATATTACTTTTTTGATTCCTGGATTTTGATCAAACCAAGTTGATAATTTATCATTTACTATAGATTCAACAATAAATCTAATCTCTGATGAGACAAGCTTGTCCTTTGTTTGTGATGAAAATTTAGGATCAGGTATTTTAACTGACAAAACACCAGTTAGACCTTCTCTGGTATCATCACCTGTAAGTGCAATTTTATTCTTTTTCAAAAGATTGCTATCTATAGCATACCTATTAATTACTCTTGTAAGTGCGCTTCTGAAACCTAACAGGTGCATTCCACCGTCTTTTTGATGAATATTATTTGCAAATGGTAACATCTCTTCGGAGTAGTCTGCGTTCCACTTTAATGAACATTCCACTTCAACATTATCTTTTGATCCTGAAATATAAATTGGCTTTTTGAATAAACTAAGATCATTTTTATTAACCAAAGTTGTTTTATTTTTATCTAAAAACTCAACAAATTCTTGGATACCACCTTCGTATTTGTTTTTATATTCCTTTTCCTTTTTTCCTGTTTTGTCTACTAAAATAATACATAAACCTTTGTTTAAAAAAGCAAGTTCTCTCATTCTTTTTTGCAAAATTGATGAGCTGAATTTAGTATCAGAAAATACTTCTCTTGATGGTAAGAAATTTATAAGAGTCCCTGTTTTATTTATTTTTCCTTTAACTTTTAAGGGAAATAACGCTTTTCCATCTTTAAACTCAACAAAATATTCTTTTTTATCTCTGAATATTTTTAAACTTAATTTTTCTGATAAAGCATTAACTACCGAAACGCCAACACCATGAAGTCCTCCGGAAATCTTGTACGAATCATGATCGAATTTACCACCAGCATGAAGCTGTGTCATAATAACTTCAGCTGCCGACTTCTTTTCTCCTTTGTGTATATCAACTGGTATTCCTCTTCCATCGTCTTCGACGGAAACAGATTGATCTTGATTGATCGTAACTTTAATATTTTTGCAATAGCCTGCTAAAGCCTCATCTATAGAATTATCAACTACCTCGTAAACCATATGGTGAAGGCCTGTTCCATCATCGGTATCACCAATATACATTCCAGGTCTTTTTCGAACTGCTTCTAAACCTTTAAGTACTTTTATGGATTCAGCGCTATATTTTGAGTTATTTTGTTGTTTTTTCTTGATCATATAAATGAATTCTTAATTAGCATATTAACATTTTTTCTAATCTAATTAAATCTGCGGCAAATCTGCTGCTTAAATTTTCATTGGTATTAAATGGTTACTTAATGAAAAAAATAATAATAATCTAATATCGTCTTTTTGCAAAATAAATCATATTTTCATTGGCATAACAACGTAAAAACTATTTTTATCTGAAAAATCATTAATCAACACGGGTGAGTTTGCATCTTTCAAATTAATAACAATAAATTCATTTTCAATTTGAGAAGCAATATCTGTCAAATATCTGCTGTTAAAGCTTATATTCAAATCATTAGAATTAAACTTTGCATTAATATTTTCAATACCTTCGCCGCTGTTTGGATTATTAACTGATAATTGAACACCATCTTTTGATATAGTCATTTTTAAACCTTTTGTACGATCAGAAGAAACGGTAGCGACTCTCTCAATAGAATTTCTAAATTCATCTAATTTTATCTGTAAAATCTTATCATTATTTTTTGGGATAACTTTACTGTAATCAGGAAATCTTCCGTCAATAACTTTAGAAATTAATACACTAGCATTTATTTCAAATTTAATTTTTGATTTATTGTTAGATATTTTTATTGTGCTACTACTTTGTTCTAGTAAAAAAATTAGTTGAAAAATGGTCTTTTTTGGCAAGATAATAGGTTCGATATTAATTTTTGGATCAATTTCTAGACTGCTAGATGAAAGTCTGTGACTATCCGTTGCTACGCCACATAGAAATGATTTATTTTCTAATTTTGTTTTGTGAAGGTAAATCCCATTAAGATAATGTCTAGTTTCATCATTAGAAATTGAAATTTTTGTCTTGTGTAAAAGTTTCAGTAGTTTTTGAGGAGATACTTCAAAACTTTCTTGATTAATGCCCTCATCAGGTAATGGAAAATTGTCTGAGGGTAAACATAATAAATTAAATTTAGCATTTTCCGAAACTAACTTTATCTTATTGGGGTTTTGTAAAGATAATTCAATCTTTGCATTTGGCTTTAATTTTCTCAATATATCGTAAAGTATGCTGCTTGAAGTAGTAGTTGAACCTTCTTTTTTCAATTCTTTAGGTAATATTTCTTCAAAATAAATTATATCTAAGTCTGTAGCAGTAATTTTTATTTTTGAATCTTTGGCCTCTATTAATATGTTTGATAAAATTGGAAGTGTTGTTTTTTTTTCTATAATTCCATTGGCATGACCCAATGCTTTCAAAAAAATATCCCTGTTAATTGTAAATTCCATCTTATGTTTTTAAAGAAATTTTTTTTTTATTTCTATTACACTTTGTCTTATCTCATTATCTTTTTTAATTAATTCATCAATTTTTTTGACAGCATGGATTACAGTCGTATGATCCCTATTAGAAAATTTTCTACCAATGTCTGGCAAAGAGTTTGTTGTATGTTGTTTTGCTAAATACATAGCTATTTGTCTTGGTCTAGCCAATGATCTTGATCTCCTAGATGATAACATTTCTTTAATATTTAAATTAAAATGTGAAGCTACTAAATTTTGAATAGACTCAACATTTATAGATTTATTGTTACAATTTATAAAGTCTTTCAAAATTTTTTTACATTCATGAATTGTGGGAGTTTTTGTATTAATTTTACTAAAAGCTAAAACTCTATTTAAAGCTCCAATTAATTCTCTGATGCTGGAAGTGACTTCTGAAGCTAAAAATTCGAAAACTTCATCTCCTAAATCATAATCCTCTCTAAAATTTAATTTAATTTCTTTAAATTTGTTTTTTAAAATTCTTATTTTTAAATCAAAATCAGGCGGTTGAATATCGATTACCAAACCACCTGACATACGAGATTTAATTCTTTCTTGTATTCTGTCAAGATCTGCGGGAGCTTTACTTGATGATATTACTATTTGTGAACCTCTTTCAATTAAAGCATTAAAAGTATGAAAAAATTCTTCTTGCATAGCTTCTTTTCCACTTACAAACTGAATATCATCAATGATAAAAACGTTTACCATTCTAAAAAAATCTTTAAATTTAACCATTTCATTACTCTTTATTGATTTAATAAAATGATACATAAAAGTTTCAGATGAAATAAACATTGCCTTTTTAGTATTTCCAACTTCCAGTCCAATCGCATTCAATAAATGTGTCTTTCCCATTCCGACTGGGCTATAAATAAATAATGGATTGTAATGCGCTGATTGAATACATATTTTTCTTGCAGCCGTATAGGCAAGTTCGTTGCTTTCCCCAACCATAAAATTATCAAATCTGTAGCCTGAATTAAATCGATTATAATTCGTTAAAGAATTTTCAATTAATGTCACGTTTTTCCTATCAGGAAAGTCAGGTTTTTCAGATTTTTTTTGAGTTTCTTCAATTAGAAACTCAATTCTTTTAATACTTTTTTTAAATGTTATAATTATATCTAATATTTTGTCAGCATATCTAGAAACTATCCAATCTCTTACAAATTTAGTTGGGGCGGACAAAACAACATAATGATTAAATTCCTTTTTAAGATTTATATTTTTTATCCAACTTTCATAAATATCATTTCCAAAAGTTTGTTTAAATTCACCAAGAATCTCATCCCAATTAAGTAGGTTTTCTTCTTTTGCTAATAGAATATCTGTATTTTGTTTTGGTAAAATTTTTGTCATAATAAATTTAATTTGAATTATAGAGTTCTATTTTTTTTTCATTTACTTTGCAATATTTTTAGGTTGTATTAGTAAAATTTTTTTTATTTGGTTGTATCGGAAAAAATTAAATAATTATTTTTTCATATGTTATACAACTTTGAATATGATTTAACTATATCTGGATTTTTTTTAAAAAATTATTTTTTATTTAGTTTCGTCGAAAACTTGTATTAATGAATTTATCAACTTTTAATTGACTAACTTATTTTTTTAGACTTTTAATTTTTTTAGTAATTCTAGAAATTTTTCTTGATGCAGTTTTTTTACTTATTACCCCAGTTTTAGCTACTTTCATCAATTGAGAGTGGAATTTTGGAAGAAAACTTTTGGCTTCTTTAATTTTTCCCGATTCAAGATATGTTGACATTTGTCTAATAGCAGATCTATATTTGCTTTTTCTTATTCTATTGAATGAAGCTTGTGTTCGCGTCCTTTTCACACGTCGTATCGCTGATTTAGTATTTGGCATAAAGAGGTGAATATATATCTTTTTGACTTATATCGGTCAATAAAATTTAACCTTGGCACTTATTGCAGTAAAAAGATGATCTATTAGATATTTGAATTTTTTTTATTTTACCTTTACACGAAATACGGGAACAATTTTTATTTTCTCGTCCATATACGTAAAAAAATTGCTGAAAAGCACCACTTTTTCCAAGTGTATCTTTAAAATCTCTAATTGAAGAACCACCCTTAGAAATTGAAAATCTTAAAATCTTTTTTATATCAAAAATTAGGTTTTTTATTTCATTTAAACTTAAGCTGTTACATGATCTTAGAGGTCTAATCCTTGACATAAATAAAGCTTCATTTGCATAAATATTACCTAAACCGCTTATAAAAGTTTGATCCATTAATAAATTTTTAATATTTTTTTTTCTTTTTTGAACAAATGTTTTAAAATATTTTATATTAAATGCCCTACTAAAAGGTTCCAAACCAAGTTTTTTTAAAAATTTAATTCTATTTATTTCGGTAGTATTATATAGTTTAAAAAAACCAAATCTCCTAACATCATTGTAAACTAATACTAAATCGTTATTTAGTTTAAAATAAATATGATTGTGTTTATGTAGTACATTTAAATCATAATAAAAACTTGTTTTAAAAATTTCATTATCACGTCCTCTCATTATTAATAATTTTCCACTCATACCAAGATGTGCTAAAAGAATTTTTTTTTCAAAATGAAAAATTAGATATTTAGATCTTCTTGATATATTTAAAATTTTTTCACCAATTAAGCTTTTACAAAACGTAGGTGGTATTTTATAACGTAAATTCTTATTATTAATTTTAATATCGATAATTTTTGCTTTATTTATCATTTTAAATAAAGATCTTTTAACAATTTCTATTTCAGGAAGTTCCGGCATAAATAAATTATATATATTGTGAAAAAACTTAACATATGATCTATTAATTTAAATGAAAACTCATCATAAAAACAGCGAAAGGCTTGTTACTAAAGTTTTTCAAGATGTTTTTGATAAATATGATCTTATGAATGATCTAATGTCTTTAGGAATTCATAGACTCTGGAAAAAAAACTTTATCAATTGGTTAAATCCTCAAAAAAATACAACCTTAGTTGATGTTGCATCTGGCACAGGTGACATTGCAAAATTATACTTAAATAAAATTAATTATAAAGGTCACGTGTGTTGTGTGGATGAAAGCAAAGAAATGCTTAATATAAATAGAGAAAAGTTAAAAGGAAATACAAACGTTAAATGGTTTTGTAGTAGCGCTGAAAAATTACCTTTTAAAAATAATTATTTTGACTACTATACAATTAGTTTTGGTATTAGAAATGTTGATAATATAAATAACGCACTTAAAGAAGCTTATCGTGTTTTAAAACCTGGTGGTAGATTTTTATGTCTAGAATTTTCAAAAGTAGAAAATGAAATTTTAAATAAATTATATAAAACTTACTCAAAATCGATACCTCAACTTGGAAAATTTATAGTAGGAAAATCAGAACCTTATGAATATTTGATTAACAGTATAGAAAAGTTTTATTCTCAAGAAAAGTTTTTTCACCAAATTAAAAAACAGAATTTTATAAACGTATCCTATAGAAATTTAAACGGTGGAATTGTAGCAATTCATTCAGCCTGGAAAGTTTAAATGTTTAAAAAATTGTTTATGCTATTTAAAATTGGAAGGAAGCTAGCGACCTCCGGTGCGCTTTCATCTGTTTATGAAATTTATAATCCACCAATTACAATCAAAATACTTTTTTCTGTAATTGGTTTTAATTTTGAAAATAAAAAAAACGATAATAATTTATCTCCTGGAAAAAAATTATGCAATGCACTTCAAGAAATGGGTACAACTTTCATAAAATTAGGTCAATTTTTATCAACCAGACCTGATATAATTGGAGAAAACATTTCAAAAGAATTAGAAAAACTTCAAGATAAACTGCCTCCTTTTGATTTAACTATAGCTAAAAATATACTGAGAAAAGAACTCGGTAATGAAAATTTTAATCAAATTAAAAATATTTCTGATCCTGTTGCGGCAGCTTCAATAGCACAAGTACATTTTGCAAACATTAATGTTTCTGGTCAAAAAAAGGACATAGCTATTAAAATATTGAGACCAAATATAGAGAAGGTATTTAATGAAGAGTTGGATGCTTTGATGTTTTTAGCTTACATTGTTGAAAGTCTTATTAAAAAAACTAAAAGATTAAAATTAGTTGAAGTTGTCCAATTATTACGTGAGATTACAAATGTTGAAATGGACTTTAGATTTGAAGCCGCAGCAGCAAGCGAGCTTTATCAAAATACTAAAAATGATTTTGGTTTTAATGTTCCTAAAATTTATTGGAATCAAACTAGTAAAAATATTCTTTGTTTGGATCGAGTAGATGGAATTTCGATAAGAGAAGTTGAAAATTTAAAATTACAGAATATTGACACAAAGAAATTGGCACAGAATATAATTCAACACTTTTTGCGACATGCTATTAGAGATGGTTTTTTTCATGCTGATATGCATCAAGGAAATTTGTTTGTCAAAAAAGATGGTAGCATTGTACCTGTTGATTTCGGAATAATGGGCAGGCTAGATAAAAAAAACAGAAAATATCTAGCAGAAATACTTTATGGATTCATTAAAAGAGATTATAAAAAAGTGTCCGAAGTACATTTTATTGCAGGATTAGTTTCAAAGGAATTCTCGAAAGAAGAATTTGCACAATCTTTACGTTCAATAGGCGAACCAATTTTTGGACAATCTTCCAAAAATATATCTGGTGGAAAATTATTAGCTCAACTTTTTGAAAATACAGAAAAATTTAAAATGCAAACTCAAATACAATTAGTACTTTTGCAAAAAACTATGGTTGTCGTTGAAGGCGTTGCTAGAAAGCTTGATCCTGATACAAATATATGGAATATATCACGACCGATACTAGAAAATTGGTTAAAAGAAATTAAAGATCCAATTAATAAAGCTAGTGATGCTGTAAGTGAAGCTTCAGAAGTGCTTAAAAGATTACCTGATTTACCCATTATTATGGATAGAGCAAATGAAGTTATGACCTTAATAGCTAAAGGAAAATTTAACCCAAACACTTTAGCATATCGCAGTCTAAGAGAAGAAGAATTAAAGCTAGAGTTAATGCGCAACAAGATATTGGGAGGAGTTTTAGTCCTTGTAATTTTTGTTCTCATAGTATTCAAATAAGAAATTTATGGATAAATTGTTTAATAAGAAAAAAATTATTTTGATTATTGGCGGAGGAATTTCTGCATATAAATCTCTTGATTTAATTCGTTTATTTAAAAAACAAGATTGTGAAATAAAAGTTGTGATAACAGAATCTGGAAAAAAATTTGTTACTCCTTTATCAGTTGCATCGCTATCTCAAAATAAAGTCTATCAAGATATTTTTGATAGTGAAAAGGAAGCTGAAATGGATCACATATCATTATCTAGATGGTCCGATATAATTTTATTTGCTCCGATCACTGCAAACTCAATAGCCAAACTTGCTTCGGGAAAAGCTGACGATTTAGCATCTGCTCTTATATTAGCATCGAACAAACAAATAATATTGGCTCCTGCAATGAATGTTAGAATGTGGCTGCATAAAGCTACCCAAAATAATATCAATAAGTTATTAGATTTTGGATATTTGTCTGTAGGACCATCGGCTGGCGATATGGCATGCGGAGAATATGGTGAAGGAAAAATGTCATCTCCTGACCAAATATATGAATTTATAAAAAATTATTTTTCTAATCGTGATATTGTAAAAAATAAAAATTTAAAGGCACTTGTTACTGCGGGCCCAACGAAAGAATATATAGACCCTGTTAGATTTATTACAAATAACTCAAGCGGCAAACAAGGATATGAAATTGCTAATTCATTAGCAAAATTTGGCGTTGAAACAACATTAATATCAGGACCATCCATATTAAAAAAACCTCAAAACGTAAATATTATAAAAGTAGAATCTGCTGATCAAATGTATATTGAGACAAAAAAAGCCCTACCTGTAGATATAGCTGTATGCACTGCTGCAATAACTGATTTTAAACCTACAAAATATGAAACAAAAAAAATTAAAAAGAATAATTTAAATTTAAATTTTAAAAGAAATATAGATATATTAGAATTTTTATCAAAAAATAATTCGCAAAGGCCAAAATTAGTGGTCGGTTTTGCAGCAGAAACAAATGACATATTAAAACTTGCTAAAGAGAAAAAAAACAAAAAATATTGTGACTGGATTGTAGCTAATGATGTTTCAAATCCTGAAATTGGATTTAATTCTGACTATAATGCTGTTTCAATTATTTATGGCGATGAAGTTGAAATAATTGAAAAAAATCTAAAATCTCATATAGCAAATAAAATAGCTAAAAAAATAGTTAATAATTTTATCCAATAGTATAAATGGTAAAAATATTAGTTAAAAAGTTTGATAAAAATATCAAACTACCTTCCTATAAAACTTCTGGATCATCTGGAATGGACCTAGTTGCTTTCATCAAAAACAAAATAACTATTAATCCGGGTAATAGAGCAATGATTCCAACTGGTATTTCTTTAGCAATTCCAAAAAATTATGAAATCCAAATAAGACCAAGATCAGGCCTGACATCAAAGAAAGGTATTTCTGTTTTAAATACCCCCGGTACTATCGATTCAGATTATAGAGGTGAAATAAAAATTATCTTAATAAATTTGAGTAAAAAATCATTTATCGTAAAATCAGGCGATAGAGTTGCACAAATGATTTTATGTCCTGTGGCAAAGGGTAAATTTAAAGAGGTTAAAAATCTTCCCAAAACAGTAAGGGGGGAAACGGGTTTTGGCTCGACTGGGAAGTAAAAGAATTTAATGAAATTTACTAAAAAACAAATAGAAAGATACTCAAGACAAATAATTCTAAAAAAAATAGGAGTAATCGGTCAAAAAAAACTTTTAAAATCTAGTGTATTAATTGTTGGGGCAGGAGGTTTGGGCTCACCAATTGCAATCTATTTAACCGCATTAGGTATAGGTAAAATTGGAATCATTGATAAGGATAATATTGAAATATCTAACCTCAGTCGTCAAATTATTTTTTCAACAAATGATATCAAAAAAAATAAATCCTCTACGGCAATTAGTAAACTAAAGAAGATCAATCCAGATATACAATTTAAATCGTTTAACAAAAAGTTAACTAAAAAAAATATAAACCCAATTGCTAAAAATTTTGATTTAATAGTGGATGGAAGTGATAACTTTCGAACACGCTTTTTAATTAATGACTATTGTTTGCAAAATAAAAAAATTCTGATTTCTGGAGCAATAAGTAAATTTGATGGCCAAGTTTATACCTTTAATTTTTCTAAAAAAAAATCTCCGTGTCTAAGGTGCTTCATTCCTAATGCACCAATTAACCTGGATATAGATAATTGTGAATATGAAGGAGTCCTAGGCACTTTAGGAGGCATTATTGGCACTATTCAGGCCAATGAGGTAATAAAGGAAATTCTTGGAATTGGAGATACACTTTGTGGTTATATACTAATCATAGATGGTTTAAAACTCACATTTAGAAAAGTAAAACTTAACAAACGCTCTGATTGTTATTGTAATGAAAAAAAAAAATAAACACTACTACAGTCTTTTAGTTTTATTTTTTTTTACTTTGTTTTTTATTCAAAAATCTTTTGCAAAGGAAAATATAAATTTTTTATCTTTGAAAAATAGTGAAGTAAATTTACGACAAGGACCATCTTTTGAATATCCTATTAAATTAATTTATAAAAAAAAATATTTACCTGTCATAATTATAGATAAATCAGAAACTTGGAGAAAAATTAGTGATTTTGAAAACAACTCTGGTTGGATACATATTTCTCAATTATCCAAAAAAAAATCTGCAATAAATATAAAAAATAATTCTGTGCTTTATAAGAAACCTACTATTTTTTCAAAACCAATTGCAAAACTTGAAATTGGAAGATTAGTTTTGATAAAAAGATGTAAAGTGAAATGGTGCAAAATTGCTTCTGGTGGTTTCAGTGGATGGATTTACAAAAATTCTTTGTGGGGAAAAATTAAATAAAATATTTAGCTAAAGATTTTTTATTTTTTAAATTTTACTTTAGATCAAAACGGTCTAGATTCATCACTTTTGTCCACGCAGATATAAAATCAGCAAGAAACTTAGGTTTAGA